>JAESGN010000321.1_pt1 | contig 60901 bp, 57 predicted proteins | sample 9269731 | NCBI WGS metagenome assembly JAESGN01 (sample SAMN15720683, study PRJNA650826) | algae metagenome | isolation source: Mojavia pulchra JT2-VF2 and co-occurring heterotrophs from desert soil | place: USA: Cadiz Valley, Joshua Tree National Park, CA | collected 1998-06-08
CTAGTTTTCTTCTTTTGGGGCAATAATGGCTCAATGATTTCCCATTCTTTATCACTTAAGCTGCTGGAGTACGGCATTTATTTCTAATCTTAGCTCGTTATCAAAGATCCCAAATGGGTTCTATAGGTAAATAATTTGGTAGATGAGTCCACAGAAATAAACCGCCTTGAGGAACTGTCCAGGAGATCGCTTCGGGAAAGTAGTTTTCTAGAGCTTGCAACATCAAATTTCGACTTTGCAAGTTACTAATACGTAAACGATTTAGGTGACGGCGGTAATGCCCTGTTGCTAAAAACTCACTCATAATTGCCTGAGACACTGTAGACACATGCAAGTCATTGAGTAACTTATGCTTCACTAAAGGTTGATGATGCTCACCTGCTACCACCATGTACCCAACTCGTAATCCCGGCATGAGAGTTTTTGAAAATGTACTGATGTAAGTAACTAAATTATGACGATCCAGTGCCTTGATGGGAGGTGGAACAGGTTGAAACTTTAACCCTTCGTAAGCATTATCCTCCAAAATCAAACACTCATACTGTTGTGCCAACATTAATAATGTTTGCCGATGAGCCAGGGATGTTGTAATTCCAGTTGGGTTGTGTAAAGTGCTAATAGTGTAAATTAATTTTGGTCGATGAGTTTTAAGATACTGCTCCAGCAATTCCAGATTCATTCCCTCCGCAGTCATGGGAATACCGATGACCTTGGCCTGTAAACTTTCAAGGATTCCTAATGCACCATGATAAGTTGGTGTTTCTACAATCACCCAGTCATCTTTTTGCAAATAATATTGCATTGCTAAGAATAGGGCTTGCTGTGAGCCAGTGGTAATTATTTCTTCTGGCGAAACCTCTAATCCTTGCCCAATTCACATCTGAGCAATCAGTTGCCGCAGTATGAGTTGTCCTTGAGGGAAGTCTTCTGTTAAAAAAGTATTTCCCGCTTTCACTAATGCGCGTTTAGCAACCCGTTGAAGATTATCTGAGATAGTAGTAGAGGGAAAACCTGAACTGAATTCAATCATGCCGCCTTGTCTTCGAGCTTGAATTGAAGTTATATATTGCTCAAAAAATGAACCTCTACCTTGTGAAATTATTACCTCTTGAGACGGGGCAAAAGTTGAACGTGAGGTCGGCTCTAGGTTTGGTGTTATTGTCCGGTTGACAAAATATCCCGAACCCGGACGAGCATGAATTAATCCATCAGCTTCTAACAGACTGTATGCTTCAATGACAGTCAACTTGTTAACTCCAATATTTGTAGACATCGCCCGGATCGAGGGCAGCTTTTGTCCATTCGCTATTTTGTCAGATTGAATTAAACAAGCCAGATAATTGCGAATCTGAATATATATCGGCGTTGGTGAGTTTCGATCTAAGAGAATGTTCACAGTGCGTCTGTTTTTTCAAAAGATGACTCAGGGCTATAGGCAATATAAAAGATTTTTCTTTGCCTGAACTGGTACAGTTGAGTTGATTTTAACTAGAACAGTTGAAAATACTGTGACTGTACTAGTTAAAAGTGGACAGTTCTGTACCTTCTCATAGAGATGTTAATCAGCGAATTTAAAAATATCTGATGCTCGATTAAGCCAAAAAGGATAATTCTGATGAAGATATTTGATAGATGGCCGCTACTGGAATCAAAACTCGCTCAAGCTTGGCACAATTTAGTTAGATTCGTCACAACCAGTTCTCAATTACAAGTTTGGCAAACTCATCTTGCTAATGGGAATTGTTCTTGGCACGCTTATGACCCGATGACTGGACGTAGTGCTTGTTTTGGTTCTGAAGCTGATATGCGAATCTGGATCGAAACGCAGTATTACATTAAGTAAGTTGCAGCTAAAATCAAATATTTACCGCATTCGTCCAGAAACACCTAACTTTTCACGGTAAGTCCTCAAACCGCTAAAGAACGTGGCTTTTTCCACAGACTAATTCTCAATAACTCTAAGTTAATGAAAATCGCTAAGGTAAAAATCAGGATTTGAGAAAAGCTGAAAATGTCGGTTTTCCAGATGCCGTGAAAAGTCAGCAGAAACACAGGGGCTGGCTCACCGCCATCCTAACAGTTTCACCGCATGAGGAAGCTAGCTTTGGGTAAAAACAGCCAGCATTATCTAAACCTTTCCGCAATCTCAGCTTTAACCATTTGAGGAAACAACTTGTTCGATTTGTTTGGATTGTTTAACGAGTCTTCTTCCCCAAGGTTTAAGTACTGAAATTGCAACTATAGCTATTAAGCAACTAATTTGGATTAGACTACCGATAATCACACCCTGTTGAGCAAGTCCATACATTGGATTTTGTAGCGCTTGTAGCCGTTGTGCTTGAGAAATTGCAGCACTGAATTAATCCCATAGAGTTCGTCTCCATTCAATGGATTTTTTTGATCGTGGCGATCGCCAAAGGATTTAAGAGTCCAAACTCCCTTGTAGGCTAAACACTCATGTATGGGTCATCTTACTAGTGCAAGCCAAAATTTTTGTAGTTTCTTAATTTGGCAAAGGTATTGGCTATATAATGCAGTTGCCTCAAAAAACGTTTTTGGGGAGACTAAATAGAAAAAATTTTAGGTGACGTGATGAAGGTTTCAAGAAAAATAAAAACGCTTTTCCTAAATATTGCTACAGGTTCACTTTTTGTCAGTACTTGTCTAATTGAGAAACCAGTATTAGCAGCTTCGATAGGCTTATGGAATATTTCATTACGCCCTTTTGTTAATGTTGAACCTGTATTCAATACAAAAATTGGAGTTAGTAATTTTACAGAATATCTAGGATACGCACCAGTATGCAACATATTCTGTCTTCCTTTTTTGATAAGGAGTTAACTCCAAAAGATATAGGGAAAATATTTAGCGTTGATAAAACCAATAATCCTAATTTTGATGAAATTGTAACAATTTTATCGAATGGAAGCGACAATGTAATTGAAGCTGGAGTAAGTACAGCAGTTGCGTTTGGGCAAGTTAACAGTTTTGAATCAATAGCTTTTAATAAGAAGAATGCTCCTTTTCCAGATTTTCAAGGTCAAACTATAACTAGTTTTGATTTATTTGTTAATGAAATTAATTCATCAGGGCTGAATCTCACCTTAAATGTCAATGGTTTCTCTAATAGCACGTCTGTTCCTGAACCATCTTTTGGCCTTGGTTCTCTAATTTTTAGCCTTTTTGGTGTTGGATTAACTCTTAAGCATAGGCTCAGGCAGAACTATCTAAGTAAAGCAAGATAAAAATAGTAGTCTTCACAACTGAAAAACACTCATATCAGCAATATTGAGGTTATTAAATTGACTCGAAACTCGCCAGAAGAGGACAAAGACAGGCACAGATAAGGGTAAGGGGGGCAAGCAGACAATGCTATCCAAATTTTTTCCCTTGTCCTCTTCCTCATCCCGCAAGCCACGTGCGGTAACACCCAAAAGTTTCAAGCCCCCGCTGAATCGGGAGATTTATTGGCTTGTAATCATGTGGGCACACAATAATGTTCTGATTACTTTCCAAGTCGTCCCCCTAATTCCTTGTCGCCGTCAATGCTGCACAGCTAGGATCTTTAGCTTCTGTAAGTAATATTATTAACAAAATATTTGTCACTTTGCTTACAGTCAATTTGCGTAATGACTGTTACTATTATAACTACTTCGGTTCAAAGTGCAGATAGATAATCCTTGTATGGTATTTTTATTGATTAGCACTCATTTATCTTGTTGGAAACTTGGGTGCTTTTGTTGACTGTGCAAACGGCTAAACGAACACACTACAACCAAACAATTCATTCCATCCACTGTACCCAATCGGGGGCAGCTGCAACCAACTGGCCAAATTTAAGAGGCTCAACCTCTTGTGAGAGCGAACGGCTAGCAGTAACTTCTAATAGGAGTGAATCAGGCGCAAAGAATTCATTCAATACTGTTGGACGAGGCAAACTACGATGATCAAATTTAGGATTCCATTGGCTGTAATTAAAGACTCGTAAACCATCTAGGCTAGAATGTACACTGGCTGAGACAAAATAAGGATGGTCATTATTCGCTCGCGATTGGCTTGTTAAGAGGGAAATCCGCGCTGCTGATGCAGTGAATCGAAACCGATGAAGATGGGTTTAAGAACCAATTCACGCCATCCACTCTACCCAATTGGGAGCTTCGGCCACTAACTGAGAGAACATCTGCGGCTGTGCCTCCTCAAATGCCAGCATCACCCCCCAACGCTCGTCAGTTGTGAGGGAACTGAGGAACTCTTTGACCGCTTCCACACCATTTTTCAATCGTTCCATAGCTAATGCAGCATAAGATTTAACCTGCTGCCACCATAAATCAATTGGATTGTCTTGTCCGTTCATATCCCCCAAATTATTACTTCCATTAGTGGGAAGGTTATAAGGTGATGATGTGTCACCAACTTGTATTGGTACATTTATATTATTAGTGACTGACACCAAATCAATTCAAAATTCAAAATTCAAAATTTAACATGGAGGTAATTAATTTTGCATTTTGAATTATTAATTTTAAATTCGGAGCGAAGCGACGTTACACCAACTCCCGATTTAACCACCTAGAGAAAATCCCATCTCGCCCATCGTCAGCAGGAAGAAACTTATATACACACTCCCGTTTTCCTCGTGGCCCCAACCGACCAACATAAGACAGCCTCAAATCGATTTTGTCGAGGAGCTTTTGTGCGATCGCTATGGGAGTAAATTTCTCGGTAATAGTCACATTCAGATAATTCTTGATGACATACCGATTCTCCACAGCCCTCGCCTTAAACTCCTGCATTTGTTCGTCAGACCCCCTCAACTGAACTTCAGGCGTGAGAAACTGCAACAGATTGAGGTTTTCCAGTAACAAAACAGAAGACAACATCTGCCCCTTGTTGAAATCAGGCTTCCAAATGCAATTTTCCCCAGCTTCCGCCATTCCCTTGGCTCGTTTGCCATCACGCTTAGTCAAGAATTCCCGCCCCAGCGTCAGATAATAGTGCAGCCGCAGTTGGGTATACCAGCCGTCATCATCCTTCTCCACCAATTCGGGTGTAACCTCAACTTCATAACGGTGGGATAATTCAGCTTTACGCTGCTGATGTCTTTCGGCTGGAGTTTTCGCTCGTTGGTTTTGCAGTTTCTTGAGTTGGGCATCAGATATATCATCAGAATCAGCGATTGCCTCCGGCACTGCGCTCCGCGCAATCGCCTTCAATTCACCAGAGTACAATTCATTTGATGCCGCCTTAACTTCCTTGATGATTTCCCCACCCTCATCAGAATCAGCATCAGGAGCATCAATAACGGTATACCCATCAGCCACCAATCCTCTCAACACAAACTCCTGATAGCGCTTCATTTCTACGTTAATCACACAAGCGCGCTTACCCCAGGCTTGTAAAGATTCGGGTTGGAAGTTGGAGTCGATGTAGCTGTAATCCTGATTATCCGCAGCTGACAAAAGAGCAATGTTAGCCTGGGTCGCAACGTGCTGACTCCGCAATAATCCACCAATAGAAGTTGAACCATTACCGACAGTCCCCATACCGTACCGACTAACCCAAATATGACGGTCAACAGTTTCCCTTAATCTCGCCAACAATTGAGCAAACTCCCGTGTTCGAGCCACAAATCAGTCGGCTTTCCACTGATTGGTTTAATCTGAAATTTTCTTACAGCACCCAAACTGATAGATGCAATGGCTGGGTTAATTCCCATAGATGGTTCATTGTCCGAATGCCAGCCGATAGAATCCTGGCCGCTGCGGTACTGATTGCCAATGACGATGCGGAAGCTGTAGCTGGTGGCAGCAGTAATCTTATCTCTGAGTTGGGCTAGTGGCTCTGTCCAGGGCAGGGGCTTCAAAAACACGCTATTGGAGTAGAGGTAATCACATCCTTTGTCACCATAAATGCACTCTAGCCGAGGCACAGGAATAATCTTGCCCACCATCCTGATGTGATTCTGCTGCCATTGGAGTTGTTTGCAGTGCTGGTATAGTTCGTTTGCCTCTTGGATAGTCAAAAAGTCGGGGTAATAGGTAACGGGTAAAACTGGGGCGGGTTCATCAAACAGATTGAGTTGTTGCATATTACTGTTCTCCCTGTGACCAGAGTTGTTTCAATGCTTCTTGCTTTGAGGCTTCTAAAGCGTTCTTGCTCTTCGGGCGACACCTCACCAATCAACTGCTGTACTTCCGTCCGTTGCTTGTGCTGAATCTGTTGGGTTGTGGCAGCTGGTAAGGCCAGTGATTTATCTTTTCCTTGCCCTGATGGCCGAAAGTTACGGCGGCGGAAGATATAGCGGAAGTGGCGCTTGTCTTGAGGGGATAGCTGACGCCATACCTCAGCATTCCAACCAGGGGGTATGAAGTCGGTTGATGGTGGTAGTATGTTTTGAATTTGGGATTGCAACTGAGCGATCGCCTTGCCTTGTTCTTCGATTACCGTGCTTTGCTGTTCTACTCTTTCCAAGAGTTGGGCAAGTAGTTCTGAGGTTTGCGGGGCTAACTCTGCTTCACGAGTTTTCACCGCGAAATAGTTTTGTGCGGCAGCTATTTCTGGTTTTCGTGAGTCCCCATTCATTGCTGTGAGATAGGGAGCAACGCGATTTTCTGAAGTCGAACAAAAACAAGTGACAATGCTCCACCCCAAGGCCAGGCGATCGCTAAAACATGAATTCAAGTAAAATGTATAAAATGTTCAGGCACTGCTGGGATTAAGGAAAGAATTAAAAATAGAGTTACAAAAATTGTCCCAACTGCCAGCTATCCATTGACATCGCAGATGTAACATAATCTCTGCGTTATCTGGAAGCCAAAATTTACTGTTCCCTTTCATGCGTAAGTTAACAGCTTGACGAATTAAACTTTCAACGGCACCGCTCCCAAGGGGTAGCTGATGGAGTGCGACTAAGTGATAGTTTAATAGTCGCCTACGGTAAGCTTTGAGAATATAATTACGTTCTCGCACCAAAATTTTACAACGCTCGTCAGTTGCTGTTGAAATAAATTCATCCATATACTTTGACATGACCAACTGTTAATATCTGCCTAGTATAATTACCATATTTTTTGATTTTCTGATTTGACAAACTTCTTGTTTGCTTGATTGCTATATCCACAGCTGACTGAGAGTGAGATAGTTTATTTAGTAAAACTGCTACACATTCTCCTGCTAAAGCTAATGCTGTATTTCTAATTTCTTCTTCTAATGCTTTAAAAGTCTGAGCCGACCATTCGCTCAGATTTTTAATTTCTAAAAGTTTCGTAACTTTTTGTTTAAAGTCTGACAGTGATTTGCTTAAATCTAAACTTGAATATATTTTTTCGTTCATGAAGTGTAGGCATTCCCTGTTTTGATATCAAATCTCAAAACTTTTACTCAAAGGGCATCCTACACTTTTTTGTCTCCATCAGAGAACTCAACAACCATAATAATAGAGTTATCTCAGTATTACTGAGGGATTAGCTATCTAACTAGTATCTATTTTACTAATTTACTGAACTTTCGGTTTAGCAATCGCCTCCTGTGGGGTGGAGCATCGTCACTCGTTTTTGTCCGACTGAGGAAAATCGCGTTGCTCCCTTTGAGATGATGTTTGGGGAATATCATGTGTGTCTGTGCATTGTCGAGAATAACACTATATTATTAGTGCCTGACATGAAATCAGAACCGTACGGAAGATTTTTGAATCTTTCTAACGATAGTGCAAGTTTTTTGAAAACTAACATAATATCAGGGTTAATGAACATAAGTTAGCAACAAGTAAGTGTGACACATACATAATTTACGTGTTCATGAACTTGACATTGTTAACTATGACAGTTAAGATGAGCAATAAAATTAAATCAGTCTGCCTAATCTCTTGTTTGTTCCAAAGACATTTATGTTGTATGGAGATAAACAAGGAGCGGAGGAACCAAATTCGGGGCGTATCTCTGGCAAAGTTTAAAGCAAAAGTGTGAAGAATCAACTTCATCCCACAAAGCTTGAATGATCTAGAGAAGGACATCTCTCAGTTCTAGTCCGTCAGCTAACTTCGTAGGCATTGGGAGGAGATTGAACGAGCAGCATAATTAAAATCAATGCTTTGTCTCGTCAGTATCCTTGGCTGGTAACTTTGCGCTTCGTTGTACCTGCCCTCGCTCCGGAGGCAAGGAAAATATAACTTGTGTTTCTGGTATCTGAGGCAGACTAGTTGCCTTGAGGTAAAATTTTACTATGTTTTTCAATAAAAACCATCATATTGTTTTGGTATCTGTTGATGGTGACCCTGCCGTGAAAATCGGTCAACAAGAAGCTGGTCGCCAAAGAGTAGAGGCTTATTTGAGTTGGTATAGTGTTGCCTCTGGGTTAAACAATCTCTACACTGATTTCCTGACTCAAAATCGGGTTCAATCTCAAAAACAACCTCAGATTGCAGCTTAATCTTTATTGACCTTTTTTGACTTGATTTGACTATTTGAAGGTGATTATTGCATCTACAAATAGTCACCAATAAACTACTTAACTAGTTAATTCAAAAGGAATCACATCCATGTTGAATATTGGGGATTATGCCTTGCATCAAGAAACAGGGCAATTTGGTCAAGTTCTTGGTTACGGACATCAAATCATTAATGGTGCTTATTTTACTACTTTGAAAGTTCATCTCAAAAATTATCAGGAAAATAGTGGTTACAGCTTCTTTGTAGAAGATGTGTACTCCACTTGGATGAAAGCAAAAAATTTATAAGCTCTTGGGAGGTGGAGTCACAACACTATCTCTCAAAAAACTGAAAGCATGAAGATTGTTAAGGAATTTAGGAGAAAAAATGTCCATTCAAAATCAGAATTCTTTGACTGATGTAAATCTTTTTCCTGAAACTGATTACAAGTTAATTGGAGAGTATGCGGGTCAAAAACTTTTACTCATTGGTAAAACCAATGGTTACGGCGATCCCATCGTAGCAACAAGCGCAACGCCTTGTGAGCCAAGCCGTGAAGAATTATATGCTTACGATCTCTATGAGTTAATGAAACATAGTCAAGAGCAACTCAAGATTACTGAGAAAATTTAGTAGTCTAAGTCAACAAGCTCACAGCTTCTAGCTGTGGGCTTTCAAGGTCGTAAATGTCCATAAAGAAAAAACGAAAAAACAAGGTGAGCGTTTCATTCCCCTTCAAGAGTCTGTTTGTGAGAATGGTATTCGCGGGCTTGAAATGCAGCGAGCGCAGTATGCAAAGTCAGATAGACGTGTTGGGAGCCAATCTTGTCTAAAAGCTGCGAGTGCTTTAGTTGTTTGTAAAGATCTTGTTTAACACGTGTCAATGCAAAGGTAATACCTTGAGCAGCTAGTTCACTGTGCAATTGGGCTAATGCGTCGATGGCAGTAATATCAACTTCAACAATTGCTTCTGTGTTTAATACAAACCACTCCACAGGAGTTTTTTCGGCTTCAATTGCCGACAATGCCCGGCGCTTGAAATTTTCGACATTGGCAAAGCAAAGGGGAGCGTCATAGCGATAAATGACTAAACCTGGGATAGTTTTGGCTCCTTGCCAATCTTCAATATCGTGTAATCCAGGTAAACCTGGCACTTCTCCCAAAACTGCATCGTGCGGACGTGCTACCCTGGCAAACAAATCAATCACAGATAAACCCACTGCAATACCAACCCCAACCAAAATATCAGTAAGTAGAACTCCAAAGATTGTGACCAAAGCCAAAAATAATTCGCTACGTCGAAATTGTGCCAATCTGAGAAATTCTGGAATTTCAATCAGTTTTGTAGCCGCATAGATAACAATCGCCCCTAATGCAGCTTTTGGAAACTGTGCCAACAACGGGCGTAGGAACAATAACACCAAGATAACTACAATCAAAGCAACTAAAGAGAATGCTTGACTTTTGCTCCCTAATGAGTCAGCAATTGCAGTGCGGCTACCACTACTACTAATTGGAAAACCTTGCATTAATCCGTTTCCCAGATTTGAGGTTCCAAGTGCCAACAGTTCTTGATTAGCGTCAATTTTGTAGTGATTACGGTTAGCAAATGCTCTTGCTGTCAGTACATTATCTGAATACCCAACAATCGCAATTCCAACAGCCGAAGCAATGAGTGTGGAGAATTCCTGAGCCGATAATTTGGGGAAAGCCAAATGAGGTAAGCCTGCTGGAATCTCGCCAACTACGGCTACTCCTTGTTGGTCGAGATCGAATACAGCTACGCTAGCCGTTGCTAATAAGACTGCAAACAATGGCCCAGGCACAGTTGCAAAGCATCGCTGAATTATGAATAAAAAAGCTAAGACTATAGCTGCTAATATCAAGGTTGGCTGATGAATTTGATCTAGCTTGCTGAAGAATTCACCTACTTCTCCAAAAACAGTATTTGCCTCAATGTCAATGCCAGCAATTTTGCCTAACTGCCCTGTAATCATAATTATGGCAACCCCTGCCATATAACCAATCAGAATCGGTTTAGACAGCAAATCTGCTAAAAATCCCAAGCGAGCAATGTAGCCAATGATGCATACAATCCCAACAATGAAAGCTAGCCCAGAAGCCAGCGTTGCATAATTAGTACCATTAGATGCCACCAAAGGAGCGAGCGCTGCCGCTGTCATTACCGCCGTCGTCGATTCTGGCCCGACCGAGAGTTGAGGTGAAGAACCCAACACTGCATAAATAATCATTGGTGGCAGAATTGCCCACAATCCTACTACAGGTTGCACCCCGGCCAACTCCCCATAAGCCATACACTGCGGAATTAAATAAGCAGCTACCGTTACACCTGCCAGTAAATCAGGGAGCAACCATGCTCGCTGGTAAGACAGCAACCGTTTTAACCCTGGTATGCCTGGTAAGGTTACTTGATGCTTTTTCAACATAGCCAACCTAAGTCAGACTGAAATTTCGTTTAAGAAGATATTAACTAGTTTAAGAGAAAGTTAAGAAAAAACGAAAAATCAAAGAAGTCCTAATAGTCTGATAACCTAAAATTGCGCTTGTAAAGGCAAGCTCTTGAGGCTGGAGGAAATAGCTTGCTTTAGGGGCTTCCAAATAAAAAAATATCCCATCGCTTTGACGGCAGGGGGCAGCGAGCAGGGGGAGGGAAAGTCGTTTTAATTGCAGGAATTGAATAATTTATTTTTTGGAGTTCCCTTATTAGCAATAATTTTTACTACCTGTTCCCAGGGCTTGCTACTACGCGCTCTTGCTCTTTTGTGTCGCAAACTACTATAGATGATGCAACAGCCTTGGAGCTACACCACCACAGACCTACAACCGTCCGCAAAGTTAACTCCAACCATCCAGTTCCCCAAATATCGATTCGGTGAACGGCTCACCATCAGCAACACTAATAGCATCACCAAGGGAGGAAACAAGCTCAGGCGTAGAATTTACCCGCACACGCCGCTCAAAGGCGCAATCTCAGCCTCATCCATTTCAGTGTTAATCCAATCAACCTTAACAACTTTGGGGCATCGCTTGAACTTGTATCTCACTCATAACCTATTCATAACCAATCTGTGAGCAACAATCCGGTAGTCTAAATTGCGACTGGAATGGTGTGGGCAAAAACTACTTATCTAAAATACGCTCACGGATTCCAGAATAATCGAGGATATGATGATGACCAAGCTTGACTACACAGTGTTTAGACGCATCAGTATTAAACATTTGCGGCGGAAAATGTGTTTACTGACCCTAATTTTACCGTTTCTGACATCTACTACTACGAGTTTGGTGGTTGCCAGAGAGAATGAGACTGCAAACGCGCCCTACGAAATCGGGCTTTGGGGCGATTTACCCTACTCAGACGCACAGGAGGTTGGCGTAACACGACTAATTGAGGACATGAATTCGCAGAAACTTGCTTTCACTGCCCACGATGGCGATCTCAAAGCTGGTTCTAACAGCCTTTGCGACAACGCGCTATACGCCAAGGCTCTCGGCTACTTCAACTCCCTGGAAGCGCCAGCAGCTTTCACGCCAGGTGATAACGATTGGACAGATTGCGATCGCCCTTCCAATGGTGGATTTAACTCGCTAGAGCGCCTCGACTATGAGCGTCTGGTATTCTTCAGTACTTCTTTGTCTCTGGGGCGGCGTCGGTTAGCTCAACAAGTGCAGGTGGTCCCATTGTGCCTCGGTGTCAACGGTGTGGTGCCCTGTGTCGAGAACCGCCGCTGGACAGTCGGCAGAGTTACCTATGCAACACTCAACATCCAGGGTTCGTGCAATAACCTATGCGACACTACACCTGACCCAGCAGAGTACGCGGCGAGAAACGCAGCCAATATTGCATGGATGAAACAGACTTTTCAAGTGGCAGTTGAACCATTGCCAACAGTCCCCATACCGTACCGACTGACCCAAATATGACGGTCAACAGTTTCCCTTAGTCTCGCCAACATCTGCCTCACGGAGTTCACAGGCTGCACACCTTGAAATATCCCCCACACCGAATCAAAATGTCCTTTGATGTCGATGGAAACACCAGTTTCCAGACTAGGGGAAGCGATAACCAAATCGTACTGTGTGAGAATCTCGTTGAGATGCGCGATACACCCACAAGCTGGATGTGTGGGGTCGCCAACAGAATCGCTATCAATTCTCAAAATTCGTAGATGGGGGAATTTGCGCCGGAACCGTTGTTCTAATGCAATTCACCCCAAAGCGATCGCATAATGCCTCACCCAGTTGAATGCGATGGGTGATAATCAGCACTCGTCGCCCCTGGTCGCCTTTAGTACTCGCTTCTTTCACCGATATTTCCAACCCCTGAACATTAGCGAAACCGACAACACTATATTTGTGACCGCAGGGGGTGTTTACCCTGTCTTGCTCAACTTCAACCGCTTTTAGTCGGTGCAAAATTTCGGTCTGTTGCTGTTGTTGTTGGAGTAAATGCTGTTCTTGCTCTGGTAAATGTTTAGCGATCGCTGCAAGTAACTGTATTTGTGTCATGGCGGTTTCCCTATTGTTGGCGGGTTTAGTCCAGCCCGTGATATCCTGCATCCAGGCGCGAACACCGATGGCGTTGAATGAACGGCATACCAATCTTGCTTGTGGGTTACAATACCTCCCAGCGTCAAAGGCGTAGTATTCCAAGATGATTGCGAGCGCTGTGTCAGGGATGCCAGTTGTTCTCCACCCTGTTAGTTCACCAGCATCAAACCCTTGTACGATAAGAGTTTGAGCTAATTTAGTCGGTTTTAGTTCACCGCTTTGAAGATGATTGATAATTGCAGTGTGGTCTACCCCAGCCAATCTCGCAGTTGCTCTAACACTGGCTTTAGCTTTACCCGATGCATCAACTTCAATCTCTTCTTTAATCTGTTCGATAATTTGAGCTACTTCGATTTGAGACATAGTTTTAGTTGTGTGATGAGTACAAAGTGTTGTGTTTGGACTTAGACATTCACCCGCACCAAATCCTCTTCCCGCACTAAAGAGAATCGATTGGTCATAGTAGTTGCTTTAGGAAAAGCAGGTGATGTCAATTCGACTTTGTAGAACCAAGACTTCTCGATTAGCTCAATTCCCAGAACTAGCCTTTGGTTTGTGCCGCGATTGGGAAATTGCAACAGTACGCGATTGCGCTCCCGCGCAGTGCCGAAGGCAATCGCCTAAAACAAAAGCTGGTTTTTTCACAGTGGTAGATTCTATTCGACCAGTGCCAAGAATTTCATGTTTTGTTGCGCGTACAATGTCGTTCTCAACATCGATAACGTAGTCCCAACGCTGTTGATACCATTGCAGTCCACAGCAATAACCAAATCTTCTGTTAGCCTTGAAATAAACTCGCTCCCATAAATTAATTTCAACAGGTGGAATTTCTTGACCCCAAGGCGGGGATAGAAACCAGCATTTTTCTAACTCGGTGATTGCTTCCATTACGCTTTTCTCCCTAAGAGGTATGATGGCTTCGCGATCAAGAGCAGCAATGCGTTTTTTGATTTGTTGTGGTGGATTTTCAAGGAACTGTTTGAGATGCCAAACTCTAATTTCGTAATGCTTTGGAGAACGATTATCTGCTTTGAGCCAACCGCGATTAATCCAGAGACGCACAGTTGATAAATTCAGTGAAAGAACACTGGCGATTTGATGACAGGAGTAGTTGTCTAAGTCAGTAAATTGTCTAGTCATTTGTAACTCTCCAATATCTAATGTAGAGAGGGAAGAAGCAGCGGTGCAGGGGGCAGGGGTAAAGATTCTCTCCTTTGCTTTCTGCTCCCTGCCCCTTGCCTTCTTTTCTTCAAGCAGCTTCAGATTTTGTCCCTTGTATTTGCTCCATCCATGCGCTAATCGCTGTTAATTCATCAGCCCCCTGAGCTACAGCATCAACAACTTGCTTTTGATATGAAGATTCCGCATGATTCGGATGTTCACACTTATCTGTTGCCCAAGCCAAGCACATTGTTTTGACTAGTTCATCGACTTTGCTCACGTGCAATTGACTGGGGCTAGTAGCATCTTGAAATTGCAACCATTGCTTGACTAAATCCAGTGGGTAATCAAGCAAAGTGCGTATTTTTCTGACTCGTAAATCTTGGGGATCTACAGTAGACGGTGGCTGAGTTCGCGTCCCACCTAATAACGTTTGAATGCCGTGAATGATTGCTCCCCAATCAGCATTCGGGTTCCATTCCGTCCGAATTCTTACTTTAGTAGCAGCATCATATGATAACACTCCATGTGCTAATTCTGCGGGAGATATGTTTGACCAAGACAATGCCTCTAGCGCAACTATTACAGTTACTGTTGTTGAAGTTCCTGAATTAACCCCAGAAGAACAGAGCGATCGCCTGCACTTGGAGCGAAAAGTGTACAGTGACTTTTTATTTGTCGCTGTGACAAAATAATGTCATTAAGAGTGTAAAGCTTGCAATCTCTAGCTTTACGCCTAGAATTAGCCCAAAGAATTTACAAGCCATATCAACAGCAACAATTGCAAACCTGAAGTGGGTAAGGCTTAAATTCATGACATGAATTTGTCTTAATGCCATTTAATTTGTCACTGTACAATAACCAACGCGCCAAGCAAAAAATTAACATTATTGCCTGTCCTGGATTGGGTACAGGAATAGGCCAAATGCCATATACTGAAGCTGCTAGACAGATGGCATTAGCCTACAATCATTTTCTGTACCCACCCAAGCATCTTAACTCCATAGTTGCAGCCCAAAGACAACTTCAGATATGGGAGGGAGGAGATTTGATTTATGAAAAGTCTAAAAGTCACCCTAGCATAGTGTTGTGTTAGGGCGATCGCTACTCTAAACTTTATGAGCAGTCAACGCTTTTACCACATTGGCTTTGGGCAAGAAGATTTGGGTGCATCGCCTCCCGCTATGGCGCTGTTATCTGGCGATCCGCAACGTGCGTATTTTATTGCTCAAAACTATTTGCAGGATGTGTGCTTGTTGTCGGAGAATCGCGGACTAAATAGCTATGTGGGATACTTACCCAACGGACGCCGCATCTTATCTACAACTAGCGGTATGGGTGCGCCTTCGTTGAGTATTGTGGTGAATGAGTTGATACAAGTAGGAATCCAGCAAATTATTCGCATTGGTACTTGTGGCTCAATTCAACCTCATATAGCAGTCGGTAGCATTGTGATTAGTAGTGCCGCATTATGCCGTCAGGGTGCAGCAAATGATATTGCACCTGTGGAGTATCCAGCCGCAGCCGATCCATTTCTCACAGTTGCGTTGGTGAAAGCCGCACGTGAATTAGAGGTTGAACATTATTTGGGAATTACCGCTTCGGTGGATACATTTTACGAAGGACAGGAACGCACAGATTCAGCCAATCCTTATTTAATGCGATCGCTGCATGGAATAACAGAAGAATATCGGCACTTGAATATTTTGAACTATGAAATGGAATGTGGCACGCTGTTTAAAATGGCGGGGGTGTATAAATTTGCTGCTGCTGCCGTTTGCGGTGTAGTTGCTCAACGTACTATTGCAGAAAATATTATTTTACCTAAAAAAGATATTGCCATTCAGAATGCGATCGCCACCGCTGTAAATGCAGCTGCGATCGTAGATTAAAAACACAACACCTTCTTGTGGCGCGTTTTTTTTGATGCCTAAGTTTTTCAGCCAGTCTGGGTAACCTAATAACAAGGGTTATAGGGAACTTTGGAGCGCGAAATTACATGAAGGATACTGGAAAGCGTGGAATTTTGACTATTAACTCAGCTGTCATGGCAGTAATGCCGACGCTGATATCTTTAGTCTTGCTGCATCCGGCAACGGCTGAAGATCCAGGAGCGTGTTTCATGGTAACTTCCTCTGGTAGAACTATTAGTTTGGGTAAGCTTTGCGGTATAGTTACGCCAGAAAGTAACGTTTTTCGAGTTCCAATCAAACGCCGCATTGGTAAAACTCCTGTCATTGCGGTTACTTTCAATAATCAACAGACTTTTGAGATGATTTTAGATACTGGGGCTAGTAGTACCCTAATACCTCTGAAGATAGCGGATGCTTTGCAACTCCGCGCTACAGGTACGGTGCAAGCCGAAATAGCAGATGGTACTCAAGTTCGATTCAAGACAAGCCGGGTACAATCGATTGTAGTTGGTGGAGCTGTAGTTAATAATCTGGAAGTAGCGGTTGCCCCAAAAGCTGGCATTGGCTTACTGGGTCACGATTTTTTTGGGGACTACGATATTAATATTTTGGCAAAAGAGGTGGAATTTCGTCGCCGATGACAGAAGGGGACTGGGGGACTGGGGACTGGGGGGCAAGGGGACAAGGGGACGAGGGGACAAGGGGAGGAGGAGAGAAGGAGATAATGCTATAGAACTTACGCACTCAGATCCCCAAACCCCCTTAAAAAGGGCAGCCCTGCGCCCTTGCGGGTTCCCCGACTCCCTCAGTGGCGTGGCTTTAGACGTTCCCCCCTTTTTTAAGGGGGATTAGGGGGGATCAGGGTTTCAGACTTCAGTGCGTAAGTCCTATGCTATTTAAACTCTTCTTCTTTCCAATTCCCCTTTTCACAAAACATCTTCCAGGTGAGGTACATCTATCCTGGTTGCTGATTGATGGGATTTATGAGATAAATCCATCAATAACTGAGAATAAACTCCTTCACGCAAGGATGGAACTATTGCTTGCTGGCTATCAATTCCTTGCACCCATCGGTCTACTACACGGATAAATGCCGAAATGCGCCCATCGGCGTGATTTTGCCCAAACATGAAGTGTGGTAGAATTTCTATTTCCGTTAACGGTTTACTCGGTTGGGAACCCCAAATGCGAAAACCGTGGATGTAATCTTTTTGATTTTCACTGCCTAAAACTAAAGTACCGCGATCGCCATACACTTCTACCCAATGAGTTCTCGGCGCATGAACCACTGCACTGATCGTTAGTTGGCAAGGTGTGCCATCTGCTAATTCCAGAGATAATATACAGGTGTCGTCTGTATCCACTGGCTTACTTTCACCGCTAACAGGGTCAACACGTGTGGGAATGGCGGTACTCAAATGGGCGCTTAATTTGCGTACTGGCCCAAATAACCAGTAAATATAATCGAAGGCGTGGGAACCCAAAGAACCCAATGCACCGCCTCCCTTATCTTGGGAAGAATACCAGTTCCAAGGACGCGAAGCATCAGCACGTGAAGAACCTAACCAATCAATTCTAATTAGGCGCTTGTTACCCACATAGCCTTCTGAGAGTAGTTGTGCAAACATCTGCCATCCTGGGACAAAGCGAAATTCAAAGTCTACAGTAGCAGTAACGCCTTGTTGTTGAGCTAATTGATAAAGTTCTTTGGCTTCAGATACATTTAAGGCTGTAGGTTTTTCGAGTAATAAATGTTTTCCTGCTTGCAGCACTGTTTTTGCCATTTCATAGTGCAAAAATGGTGGGGTGGCGATGGTAACTGCTTGCACTTGGGGCAATTTCACAATGTCTGCAATTGTGTCACAGGCGTGGGGGATATTATGGGATTCGGCTATTGCTTTGGCTTTATTGATATCTCGGTGATAAACAGCTACTATCTCAGTTCGAGGATGGGCTTGCAAGCCGGGAATGTGGACTTTTTGACCAAAACCTGTACCTGCGATCGCCACGCCAATCTTACTCTGATTCGTCTGTAGTGTAGAAGCCATAATATTTACCTAAAAAATCGAATAGTCAACGGATACCGATATAATTTTCCTTGATATGCCGTGATTGCGGCTGAAATACTACATACCATTTGCAACATTATCAGTAAATAGATTGGAAGTCCAAACATTGATAAATATTGATTAAACCTCCAAGCAAATTTGCTATTGTGATTTGTGATATCGCCCAAATAACTACCGCCATTTTTCGCCATGAATAAAACTATAATTAACCAAATAATTATATATATTGTTATGGATATTTGAAAGTTTAAAGAATTTTTAGCATTAGAATCAATTAGCGAATGTTGTGATTTTTTAAAACGCCAAATAATGTATGTAATAAAAATATTTATTAAAGGCATATAGCAATCAGATTTGATTTCTGAATCACTCGTAGAGGTAAGGGACTGGGGATTGGGGACTGGGGACTGGAAAGAAGGAATAAAGGTGTACTGAATTTTGTTCAAAAATCAAATATGAGTCCTATATACAGATTTATATTAAATTAAACAAACCTCCTAACAAAATCCAACCAGGCATCCAACTTAAATTTGCAAGATGGCCTAGTATGCTCCAAAGTCTAACTTTTGGCTGTTTGTTTTGCAGCATTATTTTGTCAATCTCTTTTCCTCACTACTTAGCGTAAAAATCTAATTGTCCAAGGATAACGATAATGCTCACCCTTGTAAGCTTTAGCTGATGCAAAACTTACTAGTGCTAATTGGAATGCTAACATTGATAAAGTTAATGAAAGCCACATGAATACTAAAGCATCTAAAACTATCTTCACTTCTTTTCCTGAACTATGAGTGACAATTGCAATTCCAAAAATAATTAGCATTAATAGTAAAGATATAATTACGACAAACAAAATATAAAAAGTTAGCGTAATTTGAAAATTTAAAGATTCTTTACCTTGAAAATCTATCCAAGGAGATTTTGCTTTGTTAAATCGCCAAACTATCAGCGGTACTAAAATATTTATTGGTAAATATAAAGGAATTCCGATAAATATCAAAGAAAACAATAATATCCAAGCTAACAAAGCCGAGAAATGACACAACATTGCCCATATACGCATTCGTTGTTCTGGTTTTTGTTTCATAGCTTTTTTTGCTAGGTGGATTGAAGTAATAATTCTCCATCCTAGTACCTATAAAACAAGCTAAACCAAAGTTTAAAACTTAAGTATTTCTCGGTCATAGTTTTCAGGGAGAGGTTCTATTTCCCACACTATACCTTCACGTGGTTCTAAGGCAACTTCTACGAAGAGTAGTTCTACGGCGGTTGTTGCTATGTCTTCGTTGTTGGGAAATGGCTGTAAATCTTCGGTGAGTAGTCGGAGTTTAAAACCGCCAGGGATGGCTGCACCGACAATGGTGTTACGCAATTCAAACCGCCAGATGGGTGCGTCTGGTTCGCCTTGTGGTATTACTAATAGTTCGTATGTTTGACCAGCGATCGCTAGTTGACGAGAGAGAATAGCCTGCGATTGTCTTTCTTCAACACCTCTACCACCAGCAAAACTCAATTGCATATTCAACCGTCCCCAACCGATAGTTTCCGCCGCTTGAGAAACGCCGCTTCGCAACCATTGCAGCACTGACCATTGTTCTGTTTGTCCTAAGCGTTGTTGATATAAGCTTTTTCGCCAACCGCCATGTTCAATTAGTCCCCCCCATACTTGAAAAGGAATAGCTAACCTGGGTGTAAGTATTTCTGGATTGCCCAGGCGAGTTATCAGGTTTTGTGCTTGTGGTTGTGATAGGGTTGGCAGAGGTGAAATAACGCTACGTGTGGCTTCTTGGGGGCAAAGTTCTTGAGTCACAGCTAAAACACTGATGTCGTTGATGATGTCGGTAGCATCAAGAGTATAAGTGCGATCGCCTGCATCATAACTGCCTCGATTCTTCAGTTGTTCATGGGTAGAGTAACCCCAAACTTTGATGTAACCTTCATCTGATTCTACTTGCACCGCTAAGTAATAATCTCCAGCCCAACTTGGTAAATCTATCCATTCTTGCGGTACTCGCAATTCGCTACAATCAATTGTTTCACTGGGAACCAAAATAATTCGAGTTGCGTTGATTGTGATTGCGGTTCCATTTACCAGTTCCCAAAAACTCGGTAAAGCAGTGCTATTTGGCCAAACCTTTGCTTGTGGTGCGAAATCCTCTTGTAACCAAGGTAAAACTGCACTCAGACAAAGTTCATTGAGATAACCTTGATAACGAGAAGTGGGGTTAGAAAAAGATGGACTTTGAATAACCGCCCGATTTTGGCTGGTAGTAGGAATTTCTAAAATTAAATCACTGGGGTTGGCGAAGGTAAATTCAGTCATGGTAGTTAGGGACTGGGGATTGGGGACTGGGGACTGGGGACAAGGGGAGAAATTATTACTCAACTCAGCACTCACAACTCAGCACTCAGCACTCACGACTTTCCAGCTAGTTATTGAGGAGATACCCCGTAGTAACTTTGTAGCCATTCCTCCATTACTGTACTCATATTTTTGAGTAGGTCTGAGGTGACGGAAATATGCAAAGTGTCTCTACTCCAATTAGCCAAAGACTTCAGCAAATTTTCTCTAGCTTTTGTCAGTCGGCGTGATACAGTATACTGCTTAGTTTCTAAGTGTTTGGCGATTTTATCTTGATTCAGTCCTTGAGCGTAATACAGTTGTACAATCTGTTGTACCTCCGGTTCGAGTTGGGCGATCGCAGCGACTAAAACCTGATTAATTTCTGTTTGCTGAGAAATTCTGGTTTGTTGTTCTTCTTGGGCAATAATTTCCTCAATTAGCGATGCTTGTTGATTTCCTGGGAGATTATCGAGTAATTCCACCGAGTCATCTCCACCTTGGGAAATGTTGAGAGATTCTGGGGTGGGATAAAGATATTTACGTGTGGCTTTTGCAGCAGTTAGCAACCACTTTTCAAGAATTTGTGGATTGATGCGCTGGCTACTTTGGGAATTGTAAGCTTTGGCGATCGCTTCCCACATTTGATCGTCGGGTCGAGAAAGTTTGCGAGATGTACCGGGTGTAGTTGGCACATACAAAGTTTTGAAACAATTCCAAGCAAGAATATAAGCATGAATTTCGTCTTTGGATAAGCCAGCATTTTGCAAAGCCTCCTGCAACCGCTTTTGCGAAATTTTGCGTAACAGTCCCCAGTCTGAAGAGATATCAACTTCGTGACGTTGGCGCAAAGTTTCACGAATTGCACTAGCAAAGATGGAACTCGCGTAGTTTTTGAGACTAAAACCTTGATTAGAGTTAAATCCTTTGAGGACTCGATCAATGTGGGCGATCGCAATTTGAAAACAGTCTGACAATTGATACTGGTTACTGGCGAAACTATTCACTGTTTTTTGCGATACCCAATAACAAGATTCTTGCAAATAAGCAGTCAGATGTTGCTTGGCAAGCATCTGAGATTCACCAAGCTGCCATAACTTATACCAATAAAGCGACCAAAAATACTCTGAAGTTTCTTGTGGTGTGCGTTTGACACAACTTTGCATACTACTACGCAATCTTGATTCTGTCGCCCAATGACTGAAGCGATCGGCAACGAATTGCACAAAAGTTGAAAAAATTTCAATGATGCTTTGCCGAGGGTGCATAAAAAACTGAAAGCCTACCTAGAGAAGTAGTGAAGGTGGTTAAAGAACAATACGGTTCTGAATGGGATTCAATTCCGTAAGATCCCCCCAACTCCCCTTAGAAAAGGGGGGCTTAATTCCCTCCTTTTTAAGGAGGGTTAGGGAGGATCAACTCTTATCTAAACCGATTGGGTTAAAGACACCTGCACAAACTTTACTACAAGGAATGGAAATCATGCTTCGACTTTCAATAAAATCTTTAACACTTGCTGGGATGGTAGCGCTTTCTACTGCAAGTAATGCTTTTGCCCAAGTGCCCATACTACAAAATTTACGCTTGTCTCAAGTACAAAATTTTAGTTGTGGGCCTCATGCTCGGACTTATGTTGTTAAGGCTTTAGATAATCGTCAAGGTCAAGGTATCCGTTGCGTCAAATTCAGTGAAGGTAGACCAGGAACTACGATTCCCAGATTAGCATGGTACGGCGAAGGTAATTGGCGTGGTGCTACCTATCGCCACGCGGGACAAGCTATTTACCGAGGTTCTAATCTTGTGGGTTTTGCTTCTGATATTCACGGTAATGGCGAAGATATTAACAATAACTTTCCGGGAAATCTCAAAATTCAAATCTTAGGTTCATCAACCATTCGGGTTACTGGTGCATGGAATGAAGAGTGGCAATTAGTCCAAGCTACTAACTATAAACCTTTACCTCATCCCCAAACTTGTGGTCGATATTTCGATGAATACAAAGTTGCTGATTTAACAGGAAATCGCAACGGTGAAGGTTTGCGTTGTGTTCTGCGTGTGGGGCCAAAAAATACTACTTGGTTTGGCAACGGTAATTGGGGAGGTTCAACTTATTCTCACATCGGCACTCGTTCTTTTAACGGTTATGGTGCTGGTGATTTGTGCGGTGCTAATTTCGGCCCAATTTGCAATACATTTGGTTGGGGTTCATTGCAGTTAACTTCTGTTAGTGGTGGTTTTGATGTCACAGGCGCTTGGAGTGAAAAGTGGCGTTAGTGATTTTAACGAAACTCAGCTTGTTCAATTGTGGCACGGAAAAAATCTAAGTAACGTTCTGTACCAAACCACCAACCGACACTCATTTGAGAAGGAATTGTAAAACCGCCAAATGTTTGTTCTTGCTGGCATTCTCCGCCAAAGGGAATGTAAGCGTAGCTGCCATCTTTTGTGTGTTCTCCCCAACGTGGTAGAGAAAGCTTTAGCAGTTTGCCATCAGAATCTATAATCAGCGTCAGCTTTACAAATTCACCATCAATATTAAGACTAGCTTGGATAGTTCTTTGATCAATTGCCTCCCAACTCACGCCGCGTTCAGGTAACAAAGCTGAAGGCAGCCAGACTAATTCTCCAGCTAGTCGTCCAATACTAGAGCGGGTAACATCAGGACTATGCCCATTAACTATGGGAACGAGTCCCCAAAGAAAGAACCGTGTTCTACCCGATTTGTTTGCATAGTAATCAGAACCCGCAAATTGAACCAAACCGCGACCGATAACTGGTTTCCAAACAAATCCTTTGAACGCAGAGATAATTTCTTTTGCCCGCATTGGTATCCACGGTTTATCCTGCCCTCCATTTCTAAAACTGCCACTCATTTCTAAGTTTACAGAAGATGCAAGAGGAGTTCCCGGTATAATGGCATGGTAAAAGTAGCGCTTTACGGGAGTGGGTAAGCCTGCAACCATGTCCTCGGTGAAATATTTTTCTGCTGGTACAGATTCTAGCGATCGCCAAATCCGATCAACTTCTTTTTCGTCCCCTACCCTGATGATGCCTAGAGTTATGATTGCGATCGCCAACAATGCACCAATGTAGAGTAATATTTTTACACTCATTTTCCTCACTCCGTCTTGTAATTTCGGTAGTTAGGTCACCCTTGGGGGGATTCAAAATTCAAAATTCAAAATTCAAAATTATCAATCGAGTATCAGAACCTCATTAATGAGTATAAAAGACTCATTAACGGAGTTCAAAGACTCATTAACGGAGTTCAAAACCTCATTCACGAGTATAAAAGACTCGTTCACGAGTATCAAAGACTCGTTCACGAGTATCAAAGACTCATTCACGGAGTTCAAAGCTTCGTTCACGAGTATAAAAGACTCGTCGGCGAGTATAAAAGACTCATTCACGGAGTTCAAAGCTTCGTTCACGAGTATAAAAGACTCGTCGGCGAGTATAAAAGACTCATTCACGAGTATCAAAGCCTCATTCACGAGTATTAAAGACTCATCGGCGAGTATCAGAAATTTTGTAACCACCGCCGTCCCGCCCTTATAAAGCGTCCGTGGCACAGAGAGAAGCTTTTCTTCTCAGAACAAAGATTTCATAAGTCCCCAGTCCCTTTAGAACTTACGCACTTAGATCCCCCAACCCCCTTCAAAAGGCTACCGTGTACACACAAGTCTTTGAGAGTTGTCCCACAGGCTTTTGATCCCCCCAACCCCCCTTTTTAAGGGGGGCTAAAATCCCTCAAAGTCCTCCAATTTATCGGAGGATAATGACGGATCTACAATGATTTCGGTTTAGTACACAGATGTGTGTACACCGTAGCTTCAAAAGGGGCAGCCCTGCGCCCTTGCGGGTTCCCCGACTCCCTCAGTGGCGTGGCTTTAGACGTTCCCCCCTTTTGAAGGGGGGTTAGGGGGGATCAAGGTTTCAGGCTTGAGTGCGTAAGTCCTACCCCAGTCCCCCAGTCCCCAGTCCCCTAGTCCCCTAATCTCCCGTCCCCAGTCCAATTAAATCAGAAATTGCCCGCACTAATACTTGTGGCTCAACAGGCTTGGAGATATGTCTTTCAAATCCTGCTGCTAGTGCTTGTTGGCGATTAATTTCTCCAGCATAAGCAGTAAGAGCGATCGCCTTAATTTCTTTGCCTTGCTTTGCTAATCGTTCCTTCACCTGCTGCATCAATATATATCCATCAACTCTTGGCATCCCAATATCGCTGATTAGGACATCCGGCTGGCACTGATCAAGCATAGTGAGTGCTTTTGTTGGTGATGCAGCTGTGCATACTTCTGCACCAGATTTTTCTAGAATTACGCGCAATAAATCGAGCATATCAGCTTCATCATCAACCACCAAAATCCGCAAACCGTTCAAATTAGGCGTATCAATAGGTAGTTCAAAATCTGGAGTGGTTTTGAAAGCGATCGCAGAAACTGGCAATTTAACTGTGAATACTGCACCTAAATTTTCTCCGGGACTTTCTACTTCTACAGTGCCATCATGTAATTCTGTAATGTGACGTACAATTGCCAACCCCAATCCTAAACCGCCGAAGTTACGGGTAGTAGAGCCATCTTCCTGACGGAAATACTCAAATACATAAGGCAGAAATTCTGAGGTAATGCCTTTGCCATTATCTTTTACTTGAATTTTGGCATACATCCCATCTTGTTCTAGCCGCACTTCTACTTGTCCTCCTGGCGGTGTGAACTTGACGGCATTGGTGAGCAAATTCCAAATAATTTGCTGAAGGCGGCCTGCATCCCCAGAAACTTGCTTAATATCAGTCGCCAGCAGCTTTTGAATTTTAATACCTTTTGCTTCTGTTGCTAACTGCACTGTTTCTAAGGCTGCTTCAATCACAGAGATTAAGTTCACAGGGCAGATATTCAAGACCATTTTGCCTTGGAGGATACGCGAGACATCGAGCAAATCTTCTATTAGTTGAGCTTGGAGTTTGGCGTTGCGTTCGATTGTTTCTAAGGCTCGATCAGTAGTTTTTTCGTCAAACTTCCGAGTTCGTAACAAATTTGCCCAACCCAAAATCGGATTCAGGGGCGATCGCAATTCATGAGACAACACTGCTAAAAATTCATCTTTGATGCGATTGGCAGTCTCGGCTTGTTCTCGCGCTATTTGTTCTCGTTGTAAAAGTTTTTCACGCTCTTGTTCAGCAAGTTTGCGATCGTGAATATCTGTTGATGTGCCATACCATTTAATGACTCGACCTTGCTCATCTTTAATCGGGATGGCGCGAACTAAAAACCAATGAAAAACTCCATCAGCAGCTCGCTTCATGCGGCACTCTTTTTGGTAAGAAGTTCCTGCTGCTAAGGATTTTTCCCATTCCTGGTAAGCACTTTGAACATCGTCGGGATGAATAACTAAACTGGAGTTTTCGCGCCTGCGTCCTTGTTCGAGTGACAGTCCGGCATACTCACGCCAATTTTGATTGACATATTCTAGTTTGCCATCGGCATTGCTTGTCCAGACAATTTGTGGCATAGCGTCGGCAAGCTGACGAAACTGTTCTTCACTTTGCCGCAATCCTGCTTCTGCCCGTTTGCGCTCAGTAATATCTCGAAAATAAAGTGCAAGTCCATCTTTAAAGGGGTAGGCTTTTACTTCTAACCAGCACTGAAGCGGTTGACAAAACTCTTCCCAAGAGATAGGAACCTGCTGTGCAACTGCACGGTGCATTTCTTGGTATGCCAACTCATCAACTGCGCTAAGGAATACTTCTTCCCAAATATTTTTACCAATTAATTCTTGTGGCGATCGCTGCAAGATTTTTGCCGCGCTTTGGTTGACATAGGTGTAACGCCATTGGCGATCAAAAGCCACAAAAGCATCGGTGATACTTTCAAGAATATTACTAATGTGTCTATGGGCTATCTCCGCTTCAGCACGTAATCGCTCACACTGTGCGGCTTTTGGTAAGAGTTCACAGCCTGAGAAAGGTTTTATGTAGTTATTAAAGAAAGCTGTTTGCGCTTGACTTAAACCTGCTAAAGTTTCAGAATCCTGGGATTTTGCAATCGCTGTGGCTACCTGTGTGGCAATCATCTCAAAAAACCCTTGATATTCACTATTTAGCGATCGCCACGGACTAACACCAACTATTAACATCCCTAATAGGTGTTTCTGTCCCGGTTGTGCAAGAGGTAATATTAACGCTGAGTGCGGAGCATCGGCAGTAGCAAATTCTTCTACATTTGCAAAATGTTTGGCCAGTTGCGTCACAGTTTCGGCTTTTTTGGTATTAACAACTCGTGCTAAGGGCCATGCTGCGCGATCTAAGTGAATTTGTCTGGGACTTGCTGATGTATCTACAGCCAAACCATGTGACCCCATCAGATTAACTTGCTGATTTTCTTCATCCAACAGGTAGAGTAAACAAAATGGAATATCTGCTTGATTTTGGGCGAGAATTTCAGTTGCGATCGTACAGGTTACTTTTACAGTTTTTGTTTGAGGTGCGATCGCTGCTAAGTCTTGTAAAGTCCGCAATCGTCGCTCACTGGTAATTTGCTGTGTAGTTTCAGTAATGGTAGTAAAAATCCCTACCACATTACCGATTTCATTTTGAACTGGAGTCATAGAGAAGGTAAAGTAGCACTCCTCCAAATATCCATTGCGATTGATCATAAACCGTTCATTGGCGAACCCAGAGGCTTGTCCACTGGTGAATACAGCTTTTAATGCCGGGACTATGATGTGCCATACCTTAGAACAACATTCGTAGGCTGGTTGACCCAAAGCCGTTTGATGTTCTGTCAAGCCAAACATGGCGCAGTAAGCATCGTTATATAACTGAATAAACTCAGATCCCCACATGAGGATCATTGGAAAGCAAGAGGTCAGGCAAATGCTAAGAGTAATTCGTAAACTTTGCGGCCAATTTTTCATTGGGCCAAGTGGTGTGCTAGCCCAGTTAAACGCACGCGTGAGTGCCCCCATTTCGCCACCACCCGCAAAAAGCTCCTCCATTCCAGGCATTGCTCCTTGAGTCACAGTTTCTATTCCTCTTCTGGAAATTCTGGAAAATATTTTTTAAGTAGCTCTTTGGTATTACTATTAACTACTTGGCTCAATGCTAGTAAACAAGGCTGTGTGCAATCGTTTTCCCTGCGGTTAATTGTGCTGTAAGTAATCTCAACAACTTTGACAAGCTGCTCTTGAGTCAATTCAGGTAACTGCCGAAGTTCGCAGGTAGGTTTGCCAACCTCTGGTTGCTTTGGTATGTGATCCATCCTTCTATGATTGGTTTGGAGGAATCTGCCTGTTTTGGAGAGCGCTATACCGTAAGTTATAGCTGATTATCCCTCTATAGATAGAGAGACTTATCTCCCTTGCGATTGATTCTATTTGGTAGCTGAATTGTCTTAAGCATTTATTCTTTTGTATTCTAACTGAGCTTCTGCCTTTTAGAAGTTTTGCAACATAACCATTTTGATTGGAATGATATCTCAATCAATGATAGTTCAGGTCTTCTGTTCAGCTTATTTTTACAGACAATAACTAAATGTAAGATTTCCTTTACTTTTTTGATATTAGGTTACATAAAACAATGGCGGTAACCCTACTGTTTAAATGCACAAGTCTGAAACAATTATTCAATAAATAAACAAATATTAATATGCATAGATTGCTGGTATGTACACTAGTGGATTTGCCATGAATCAAGTTTAAGACCGCAACCTTGTTTTGGGGTAAGTTCAGCTTGGCACAACTCACTCACTAACTGCGTCAATTATCTGAACGAAGCTAAATCTGCATTAGTTTTTCTGGGGCAGTAATTTAGTCATTGTATGAAATGTTATAAATTAACTTGATTTATTCAGCATAAATACCAACAGAATAATGGCAACTCAGTTCCATCACAAAAGTATACGAGTTAACGCTTGGTTAGCTAACTTATTATCCATACCTAAGCAATTGCTTTTCATTCGACAAGGTTGGTGGACAATTAAGCGTCTTCTGCCAGTTTTATTTGCGATATCATTTGCTACAGTATTGTTGCTGGAAAACCTCACCCCTGCAACCGCTCAACTATCACAGTTACCTTCTCAAGAAATCCGCGGGGTTTGGCTGACTAATAATGATTTTGATATCTTGAAGCATCGCGCTAAAGTACAAGACACAATTACTCAATTGCGTCGGTTGAACTTTAACACAATCTATCCCGTGGTTTGGAATGATGGCTATGCAAAATATCCGAGTGCGATAACGCAACAAATGGGTATCCCTTTTTTCTTCAAAGGTGCAGAGGGACAAGATGTGATTGCAGACATCATTACTCAAGCCCGTCGCCAAGGAGTACTGGCGATACCTTGGTTTGAGTTTGGTTTTATGGCTCCCCTAACTTCAGAATTGGCATCTCAGCATCCAAATTGGCTGACGCAAAAGCGGGATGGAAGCCAAACTTCGATTAGTGCTGCGGGTGAGGTAGCCTGGCTTAATCCCTTCCACCCAGAAGTGCAAAAGTTTATTACTGACCTCGTGGTAGAAATCATTACCAGGTATAACGCTGATGGTATTCAATTTGATGACCACATGAGTTTACCGGTTGATTTTGGTTACGACAAGTACACAGTTAACCTCTATACTCAAGAAACTGGGAATCCTCCCCCGACCAATCCTCAAGCTCAAGCATGGATAAAATGGCGGGCAGATAAAATCACAGCCTTTATGATGCGGCTAAACCAAGCTGTGAAAACAATAAAACCCAACGCAATTTTTTCTGTTTCTCCTAATTACTACGACTTTGCTTATAAACTTCAGCTGCAAGACTGGCTTAACTGGGTACGGCTGGGTATTGTAGACGAACTTGTAATGCAGGTTTACCGTAATGATTTGGAAAGTTTTGCCAGTAAACTTACTCTTCCAGAAATCATAGAAACACAACAATTAATACCTACTGCAATAGGTATTATGGCAGGGTTGAGAAATCGCCCAGTTTCTATGCAACAAATTCAGTCTCAAGTACGGGCTGCTCAACAACGTGGTTTAGGTGTAACCTTTTTCTACTACGAAAGCCTTTGGGACTATGCGCCAGAACCTTTAGCACAGCGACAAAATGGATTTCTGACGCTTTTTCCTAACCTAGCTTTGCGCGATACCTCTCAATTTACTGCCAGAAAGCCCAGTTTTGACTCGATATCAGTTCCTTTATTTACAAAAGGTTCAGTTGGGCAACGTGTTCGCGGCTATTTTCTGGAGTTAGCAGTCGCGGGGGGTCAGCCAAGACGTGTTTTAATGGATACAGGTTCAGCAGGGTTGAGAGTTCCTAAGGAATTTTTGGGAAATGCCCCGATTCGCAGCACAGGTGAAATTATCAAGGAAGAATTAAGCGATGGTACTCTCCTAGAGGGAGAATTAGTTTACGCCACTGTGCAATTTGGTTTGATTTCAACAGAGGAGCCTGTTCCCGTGCTGGCTGTTACAAGTCGCCAATGTATTGCCCAAAAACCTAATTGCTCTGCGAAAAGTGGTGCGCCATTCTCCGGTATTATCGGTGTCAACTATTCGGAGCGATCGCTTCCCTATAATCCGTTGAGAAAACTACCAGGAAATCTCAGCAATGGATTTATTGTTACTGGTAATGGCGGTAGTAGCAGCAACGGTAGCCTCATTCTCGGCTTGACAGCAAAGAATCGAGAAGGTTTCAAGTTGGCTTCTTTGAGCCAACAACCTGCAATTAATGGTATACCCGGCAACAGATGGGACTCTAAACTCAATGGAGTTTGTTTAACTATTTCTGGCAGTTCAATGAAAAATTCCTGTAACGGCAAAATGATCGTCGATACTGGAGCAAGCAGTGGTTTGGCTCAATTTAAATCTGCTTCTTTGATGGGTAAGCTCAAACCAGGAAAGTTACGCCCAGAAAATGTTGTGAAGCTAGCAATTCCTAACATCTTTAACTACAGCCTTGTACCGGGAAACCGTGACGGATTTAATCTGTGGAACATTAATATCTCTCCACGGGCAGAGCATCCTGTGGTTATGAATAGTGGTATTGCATTTTTCGACAAATACGATGTACTTTTTGACCCAACTAATGGACAACAGGGTTTTCGCGATCGCAGTTAAGTTTGTAGCTCGATAAGCAGGGTGTGTTACGGTTATGTAAAGATTTAAGAGTGTAAGAGAATGAAAACTAACCGTAACGCACCCTAAAATTTAAGACTTACTGTTGCTAATGTGTTTTGAGGATTATTTATTTAAGTGATTGTTACAAGCTGTGATTGTAAATAATCAAAACAGTAAAGTTTAGTTGCAAATTAATCCATCACAATTTAATAGTGTTATTTTAATTATTGAAGCTACATAGCTTCCCTGGCAGATACAACAGCCAAAGTCCAAAGTCCAATTAGTTAAGAGGTAAAAACGCTGTTACATCATCTGTCTCGTCGACTAACAACAACACCCAACTCGATAGCTTATATTTCCTCAATGTGGTAAAGAGGGGGTCATACAACTAGATTACATGGCGAGTATGTAATCAATGAATGTAGCCCCGTGTGAAAGATAAAAAAGAGGAAATCACTAAGCAAGTCGTAGCTTGGGTGTTGTTGTTTTTGATATCTCTTTGAAGATTACTTTGATAAGGTGTTAGGCAAGTTACTTATACCATTTCACGTATACCATTTCACGAAATGCCTGATACAAATGATCTGTCTCTAATTCTTTCCCCCTGCTCCCTGCTCCCTGCTCCCTGCTCCCTGCTCCCTACTCCCTATGTGTATCAACCTTAAAGCGGAACGGTATTAGTGGGTGGTCTTTTCTTGCCTGCGGCATCCAAATTAAGCTTGAGAACAGGTTTATTTAAAGAAGATTGCCTCCGCATCAACATTTGAATTTCTCTCTCTATCAAATCTCTCCCTTGGTTAAAAAAGTTTTGGGAGTTAAATGGAACTAAGTCACGGGATAAACGTTGAGTTTGTGCTGGAGTAAGACTAGGTAACTGTTGTTGAGCATAAGCAGAAGCTTGCCCGGCTAATAAAAAAACTGTTGATAAAATTAAGGCTTTAGCTTTTTTCATACATTTTGTGCTTGAAAGCAACATTCAAGCATCTGTGTTGGTCTGGCTATAAGCAAGATACACTTATTGTCTTGCTTATTACCTCATACAAATGGGCTAATTAAATCAGGTGAAAATATTGTAGGCTGCTACTAAAAACCTTGTATTTTATCGGTAGCGATCGCTTGGCTTGGTTGTTTGGATGAAGAACTTAATTTAAACACGTTCACTGATGCTTATTAGCTAGCAACCTAGCAAACTCGCCTTTAATGATTGCATAACACGAACAGGAAGCCGCTTCCAATCCTTGCCGATTCAGAATAGTAATTTTGCCTCGGTTGTAGCGAATCAGACCTGCCTGTTGAAGGTTATTAGCAGCCACCGTGACTCCAGAACGTCGTACACCCAGCATCTGGGACATAAATTGCTGAGTCAGTAGCAACTCATTTGAGTTTGCAAGGTCACACAAGAGCAACAGCCAACGGGCAAGTCTCTCCTCTAAATAATGCAAGGCGTTGCAGGCAGCCCATTGAGAGGTTTGGGCGTACATGGCTTGTATGTACCGCATTAGCAGACTTTGCATTGAGCCACCCTTCTGAAACTCGGTTTTAAGCAAGCTTGCTTTCATCCTCATGCCAGAGTCTGGTATCTGTACAATCGCGGTTGTGGTAGCGATGTTGTCTCCCAAAGCTGCGGGGATACCCACTATTCCCTCATTACCCACTAAGCCGACTTCGATCGTCGAGCCATCTTCCGGGGTGGAAATCAAAGAAACTATTGCCCAATTGGGAAAATAGACGTATTCAATTGATTCACCAGCTCTGTGAAGGACTTGCTTCAAAGAGAGCGTGACGTACTCTAAATGGGGCACAAGGCGCTGGTATTCTGCATCTGGCAGAGCAGCAAGCAGTCGATTGGCTACTTGGGGGGAGGAAAAGGACATGAGGTATTAGTAATCTCCTTAATTAAGTCGTTGTTAAAACAACTGACGCCATAAGAAAAAGAATTTAGGCTCTAATCCAAATGTCAAAAGGTGTTTATTTACTAAATAATTCGTAATCTAGCTTTTATATGCTATCTAATCTATATTCTCCGCCGCGTATACCGCGAGCGGTATACGCGGCGGAAATTTTAGGCCGCGATCGCCTTATCTGTAAGTACCAGAGTCGGAGCAAATTATTTTGCTGGTGTTACTGTCCAGCCGTAGAATTTAAGAGCAACAAAATAGCCCCAGATTTGATGAAGGTTAATTTTTGCAAGTCGATGCATTCGCAATGTTACAGCGATCATAGGATTTAAGCCCTGCGATCGCCATGAATGTTAATGCACAGATCTGTCCCGTCAAGAAGAGGATGGGGAAGGGAAATTGGGGAAAAGGGGCAAGATGTATTTATAGTTTTCTCTCCTTGTCCCCCAGTCTCCCCCTCTCCTTGTCCTGTTCTGGTCACGCAAGTCCAACCAACTTTGCGCTCAAATCCCACAAGCGTTCCGCTTTTTCATCATCGCGGGCTTGGGGAGAGACTTTTTGCACAAACGACTTGCCATCTTTCTTTTGGCGATTTCCCCAGCTCCAATAAGCACCGGATTGCTTATAATCGGAATCGGCAACCACCGCCGCAACTCGCTCACCAGCTAAGTCTTGAGACACATATCCCCCAGTGATATACTTCTGGAACAATGGGAAGATTTTCTGGAACAAGGGATAGTGGTTGCGGAACAAAGGAGTTTCTGCCACACATCCGGGATAAAGAGAACTGAAGACGATATCTGTTGATTCGTGATAGCGCCGATGCAGTTCTCTCATGGTCAACACATTGCAGACCTTGCTGTCTTTGTAAGCCTTAACTGGTTCAAACTTCTTGCCATCAATCATTGAGATCGGCTCTTTAAATCCTGCGGCAAAGCCATCCAGATTTCCTAAGTCTGGGCGTGGCGGGATTTTGCCACCCAGTTCGTCTGGGTTGTGCGTCACAGTTCCCAAAATTACGAGCCGCCGATCTGCTGCTGATGACTTCTTTAAATCTTCAAGCATCAGGTTGCACAACAGGAAATGACCGAGGTGATTAGTGGTAACAGTCAACTCGTAACCTTCTGGGCTACGCAAAGGTTCTTTAATCAACGGCATATAAATTGCCGCGTTGCACACCAAAGCGTCCAAGGACTTGCCGCTAGTCCTAAAATTGTTTACAAATTGTCGAACGCTTTCCAAGGAACCTAAGTCGATATGCATAATAGTGTAGCTGTCCTTGGACATCCCTACATCTTGGGCAGCTTTTTGGGCCTTCGCTAAATTGCGACAGGCCATCACCACGTGCCATCCCCTTTGGGCAAGCGCTTTTGCAGCATACAAACCGACCCCTGAAGAAGCACCCGTGATCGCAACCGTTGAGTGCCGATGTTGTTCCATATCTGTTCAAACTCCATTGACCGTGTTGTGACTTTATCTAGGATCTCACGCCAATGGCATTGATTAACACGATTAGAACTTACGCAAAAATATTATTTTAGGACTTACGCACTCAAGCCTGAAACCCCGATCCCCCCTAGCCCCCCTTTTTAAGGGGGGAACGTCTAAAGCCACGCCACTGAGGGAGTCGGGGAACCCGCAAGGGCACAGTGGCTCCCCTTTCTAAGGGGGTTGGGGGATCTGAGTGCGTAAGTTCTGTATTTGTTGAGGCTGGGTGTAAGGGGATGGGGTGTAAAGCTTTTAAGCGATCGGCAGTCATATAAAGTAGCCTGAGCTTTTGACTTGCTGTCATCACCAGTTATTATTCATAATTATGTCCGTTTGAATGGACATAATATTTATCGTATGCTTAAGAGAGTAAAAGTTGTATCACATGATCCAAGCTGGGCGCAGCAGTTCAAGCTAGAAGCAGCAGCCATCTGTGCAGTTTTCAAGCAGCAGCTGATAGATATTTATCACATTGGCAGTACCGCTATTCCCCAAATTAAAGCAAAGCCTATCATTGATATCCTAGCTGTAGTTCAAGACATCCATACGGTAGAACAGTTTAACCCCGCCTTAGTCCAACTCGGTTACGAGCCACTTGGCGATTTTGGCATTCCTGGACGGCGTTTCTTTGCTAAGGGCGGCGACTTTGACCGCACTCACAATCTGCATATCTTTCAAATAGGACATCAAGAGATTGAATACTGTCTCAATTTCCGCGACTATCTCATCGCTCATCCTGAAGAAGCCACAACCTATAGCCGTCTGAAGGAAGAACTGGCACAACGCTTCCCAAAGGATATCAACGGTTACCTAGCTGGGAAAAACGATTTTATCAAAGATACCATCAAAAAAGCTAAAGCATGGCGGACGGCTTTAAGTAAACAATCGTCATCGTAGAATCTGACAATTTCTAAGTACAGACCACCATAAAAAAGGTGCGGAAATTAAGCCGCAATTGCAAGGGAGCGCAGCGCCTGCCGTAGGATGCCCGTACCCCTACGCTTAAGCAAGCTACACGTAGCGTCTCCTTTAGGAGAAGGGCTGTAGGGCGATCGCAGGATTTATGTGCAGATTTACCTCAAAATTATGTTTAGTTCACAATAACCTTATTTAATCCCCGTATTATTACTTTATTATTATATCAACCGGGTGCTTTCAGTAAAATCTCAGACGTAATACTTTTGTCATTTAAATCAATACAAAAGGTATGATTTAATACCAAAAAATATTTTTTATATAGCAGCCACAGCTTGAGCTTTTTCTAGGTATCAGTCATGGCCTTATTTGTGTTGCATTTTAATACTTTAGCCAATTTAGCGAAGTTGATTACCTCAATTTGACTTCTAGAATTTTATGAGACAGTACTTAGGATTTAAGAAACGTTGTTTATTAGTTTATACATCTTTGCTGGCGAGTACAGTATTAGTAACCTCACCTAGTAAAGCTGCTACTTTTGCTTCATCTGGAGGAAATGTACTGTTTACAAACTTTAGCCAAAGTCCAGTTGGTATTCTTACAAACACTGATGTTGATACTGTAACTGTTGGTCAAGATAGTAGCGTAGTTGCTAAAGCTGAGGCAACCGCATCTTTTATTAAAGAAAATCCCACATTAGCAGACAATTTTTCATTTAGTGAGGCTACAGGTAACGGTCAAAATTATTTCGGACTGGCAACAAGCGAAGCTATAATTGCTGGTAGTTTTGTAATAGAGGAAAATAGTTTTTTCTCATTTGACTTCATAGCTTCTTTATCTTTATCAGCATCAGCCGATAATTCAGAAACAGAGAATGCAAGTGCAAGTGGAAATATATTTTTTACATTAATTGATATTTCTAATAACAGTATTTTAGCTTATTTTGATTTAACAGGAAATTTAAGCGTTAAGGGCGATAACGATTTCCTCAAATCTCAAAAAACTGATAATGTTACCTTAAATTTCTCTGTTATAGATTTTACTGAATCGCCAAAATCTGGTTTTGCTTTTTTTGAAGGTTCTGTACAACGTTACTTCAGTAACAAAACAACTGTAAATTTAATAGAGGTTAAGAAAAATCAAGCTCGTGTTTCAGTCCCTGAATATTCAAGTGGCGTAACTTTGCTTATCAGTTGTGGTCTAATTTCTATTTTAGTGCGACGTCAACGCCAAAAAATCACCTCAATTTACTTATCAACAAACAAAGCCACCTTGAATATTTAAAGACAACTGTGCAATTAATTTTACTTTGTTATTCAGCACTGTTTAGGTGAGAGAGGTCATACCGAGTTGCATTCAAAGATAGTAAATTAGGGCAGCAGAGGAGCAGGAAGAGAAGTTGCCAGGAGGGTTTCCCTCCAAGCAAACTTCGGGGAGCAGGGGAGAGTTATTGTATAAGACGCGATTAATCGCGTACTTTCCCCTCTGCCCCTCAAGCTTGTGAGAATTGCGGGGTATGTACTTTAAATTTTGCCCTCTATTTTTATTTTCCCAGAGTGATGGAAAAGTCATAGATTCACCCAGCACAATGAGTATGCTTTTTCTTACAATGTAATAACTTCTGAAGTAACACCCATTGCAGTGAGCATTTCCTGAATTTCATTGCGGTAAATTGAGTTCATCACAATTACCTGATCTGGTTGATAGTCGCGGAGGAATTCTGGCGACATGATTTCTTTACCTACTCCTGGGATAAATTTTCCATGACGGTGAGGATTGATATCAACAACATATTCAATCAGATCAATGGCATCCAGAGTGGTCAGAAACGCAACACACTTAGACCCCGAACCCCAAATTACGGCCCGCTTACCTTGAGATTGCAGGTTCTCTAAGTGAAGCCTCCATTTTTGCAAATGATTCTGGATTTGAGTAGCAAAAGTTTGGACATACTGAGCGGTCTGCTCAATACTTTCCTCTAAAGGATGAATTTTATCAGATGATGTGGCGACTGGACGCGCTTCAATTAAGAGGTACTGTTCCCCATAAGTGCGATATAAATCTATGACCTCAAACCCACAAGCACGGAATAAGCGGGCTAGAGAACCAGGGGTAAAGTAAGAACAGTGTTCGTAGTAGATGTCTTCAAACGCTAAATCTTGCAATACTCGAATTGTATCAGGAATCTCAAAGAAGACGATTGTGTTAGTGCGATCGCCAATTGAACGCCGGACTTTGGTGACAAATTCTGCTGTTGGTTGAATATGCTCCAAAGTATGGCGACAGCAAATAAAATCGCCTACATACTCGGCATGATGCTCATCATAATATTCTTGAATGAACTTCACCCTATCTGCTGCTTGACTTTGAACCCGACCTGGCACTACGCTGGGGTCGATACCCACACCACGATTGTTACCTAACTCACACAACAGCAGTAAAAAGTCTCCTTTACTACAACCAATCTCGATAATATCTTTGTTGTGCAAGTCATATTTATCGATCAGGTGATTGGCTAAATCAATAGCAAATTTATTGAAAGTAGGTGAAAAACTTTGCTGGTCTTCGTAGTTAGGGGCATAAGCTGACCACTTAGAATCAAAGGCTACATTGGTAATAAAGCCACAGCGATCGCAATAGCCCAAGACTACATCTCCACAAGGAAAATCTAAAGCTTGTTGCGGTGTCGATGTCATGAGACAGCTATGCACAGGAACGTTACGCACCTCATAAAATATCGACAATTCGTGATGACCACAGTTCGGACAGGTAGATTCTTGGAGAGAATTTTGTTTATTTTGCTTAATATTTTTGATTAATTGTTGTTGAATCATTTTTATCTCCTTATACATTTAAATTTGTTAAGTCTTAAGAGGATGCCTGAAAAGTATTAGATATTTCGCCTGATCCCCCATAGCTCCCCTTTTTAAGGGGGGAATAATCTCAAAGTCCACGGCAGTTGCTACAACGGGGGGAACCCCCGCAACGCACTGCCTCCCCTTTTTAAGGGGGATTTAGGGGGATTTACAAGTCTCAAATACAACATCAAAAAGTTTTCAAACATCCTCTAATAACTAATCTTTACCTGCTGCTAGATAGCCACCATCTACTGGTAATATTGCTCCGGTGATGAAAGAAGCTTCATCAGAAGCTAAAAAAGCAACAGCAGTTGCCACTTCTTCCGGTTCACCAATGCGATTCATCGGATAGGATTGGCATACTTTCTGATAAGTTTCAGGCTCGCTTAACCACTTTTGTGTCAACGGTGTAGTCACCACCCCTGGACAAATGCAGTTGACGCGAATATTGTCAGTCGCATGAGCCACAGCCATGTGTCTAGTGAGATTAATCACTCCTCCCTTAGCTGAGTGGAACGCCATACCTTCGGGAAAACCTGTCAGTCCTCCAATAGAAGAGATGTGGACTATCGAACCACCATGAACTTTTCGCATCTGGGGGATAGAGAACTTTGAGATTAGATAAACTCCTTTGAGGTCTGTATTAATCACCTGCTCCCAAAGTTCAACTGAGGTATCTACCACAGTTCTGCCACCCCCATAAATTCCCGCACTGGTACACAAAACATCTAGCCGATTAAATTGACTGATAATCTGGTCAACCGCACGTTGACAATCGGACTCTTGAGTGACATCGCATTTGATTTCCAATGCTTTACCACCAAGAGATTCAATTTCCTGGCGTACTAGGAGAGCCTTTTCTAAGTCTCTGCCCACAACACCAATAGCAGCACCCTCGATAGCCAATCGAATGGCGATCGCTCGCCCTAGTCCACTATTTCCGCCTGTAATTAAAGCAACTTTATTTTCAAACCGCCTAGATAATATATTCATTTATTTGGCTCTTGATTACTTTACTAAGCGAAATGAACATTATTTACTCAATTTTTCAGGTTGGACATTTTAAGTTTTAGTTGAAACGATAGCGACGGAAAAACTCATAATTTTGAAAAAAACAGTCGAGAAAATCACCCTGAGCAACATCCCCAAGAGTTACCCATCGAGGATCGGGCTTGAGACGAGTCATCTGCGACTGATGTTGTTCCAGTGCAATGCGTTTGTGGTCTAAAACAGCATGGATATCAACAGCGCAGCTAAACTGTTGGAGTAACCGGAGACTGCTTGCTAAGTTTTGTCGCCAAACCGCTAAAGCTGGACTTTTATCGCCTTCAAAAACAGTCCAAGGCCAATGCCGCCAAAACCAAATCGGATACTCATACACTGTGACTGGAATGCCGCACTGCCTTAATGCAGCAATCACGATCTGATTCGTGGCATCGTGATCGGGCACTCCATCTTGGACATAGGGAATAAATACAGTTTCCGGGAAAATCCTGAAAATAATCTGTTTAACTTTCTCAATAGCGATCGCCTGATTATAAGCTAAACTACCATCTCCAATTCCCAGGAAAAATACATTTGTTGGTTCAACGCCCAGTTTTTCAGCAGCAGCTAGCGCTTCTTGGGCACGGATAGCCTTGAGCTTTTCGGCTGGGATTAAATGGGAATGGGATTGGCTGCCATCCGTCATAAATACAATTTTTAAATCCGCCCCAGCCTGCTTTTTCTGAAAAATAGTGCCACCACAACCAAGAGTTTCATCATCGGGATGAGGAGCAAAGACAATTGCCGATTGACAGAGGTGGGTGCGATCGCATTCGATGCGGCGGCTTTCCATTAGTGCGCGGCAGACACGACGTATAGGTATCTGTATAGCAACTGGATTCATGGCATTGACTCCTAAGGATTAGGCACTTAACAAGGCCAAACTCGAAGCTGGTATTGCTTGGCAGCAGAGGTTGGTATACAGATGTTGCAAGTCAACAGCCACCTTGTCGAAGGTAAATTGTTCCACACCGCGCTGACGGGCAGCCTGACCCATCGCTTTTCTGAGATCGGCATCTTTTAACAGATGTATAATAGCGTCTGCTAAAGCATTTACATCACTGCGCTCAACAATGAGACCAGTTTTGCCATGCTCAACCAATTCTGGAAAAGCACCTCCTTGGGTAGCTACTACAGGCAATCCAGTAATCATGGCTTCTGCAATTGGCATACCAAATGCTTCATGACAAATACTGGGGAAGACAAAAATATCAGCCTGTTGATATAAGTTCGGCAGTTGAGAGGGTGGTAATAGCCCTGTGAAGGTAACTGGAGGAGCTGTGCCTTCACCCACCTGCTCACTTAACTGCGCCATATATTGCCTTAAATAACCAGTCCAAGCATCATCTTGTTGGTGGAATGAGGCTAATGCCGAAACTTTTGGATCATCACTCAATCCCACTAGATATTCATAAGGTATTACACCGACAGGGCCAACCAAAGTTAGTTGAACATTGGGGTCATGCAGCAATACCTGGCGAAACGCTTCTAACAGGATATGGCTACCCTTCTCAGGACAGACTCGGCCGACAAATAGTAATTTTTTAATTGGTTTTTGCGAGGACGATTTAACGGTTTGGGGTTGAGCCAGAAAGTCGAGATATCGGTCAGCATCCACTCCATTGGCAATTACCTGACATCGCTCGCTAAACTGAAGAAAACGCTGCTGTACTTGCCCTGAGATATACTGACTGGGACTAAGTACGCAGTCCACAGCACCCAGCCGTCGCTCCAGTGTTTTATGGTCGAGTTGGTTTAACCACTCACAATGCGTATGTAAGACAATTTTGCATTTCGGATTGAGGGCGCGGATGATGGGGGCGAACTGAGACAAGTTGTGGATATGAACCACATCACAGGGATGCTTTCTCAAATCATGGGCGATTTGCAATGCATATGCCGCATAGTACAGGCTAGACGCAAAACTGGGACGGGTTGAACTGTAAAAGCCAGGAATTTCCTCCAGCCGCTTGAGGGCAGAACGGTCGAGTTTGATCGGAATGTATTTATACCGCACCCCTTCATACACACTTTCCTGTCTTTTTTCTCCGCCGGTGTACACCGTAATGTCGCTCGTTGCCGCTAACCGCCGGGCCATCTCATAGGTGAGAATGCCAATCGAATCGGCGGGTGTAGGATAACGCGTCAAGACAAACGGCTGACCGATAAAGGCCACTTTTAATCTTGATGAATTCTGCTGTTGGGGAGGCGGTGTTAGCTGAGTCAGCTTTTGACGGGATAAGGTCTTGTACAATGACGAATCACTGGGATTTATCTCTAGCGCCTTTTGATAGCAACACACCGCCTCATCAGTTTCACCTTGGGCTTGTAGTACCACTCCCAGGTTATAATGAGCGATCGCCAAGTCAGGTTGTAAGTCCAGGGCTTGACGATAGTAGGTAGTTGCAGATTTAAAGTCACCCGCTTTCTTACGATTCACCCCTAGATCGTGATTTAGCTGTGCAAACTTAACTTGTTGTTCTGGCGAAAGTTTGCCTTGGCTATGCAGGGCGTTGGCCAAATTGACTTCGGCTTCGGGAAAGTTAGGTTGCAGTTGCAGAGCTTTTTGGTAAGAAGCGATCGCATCGTTGACCTTTCCCTGCTGTTGCAATGTGTAGCCCAAGTTGTTGTAGATGACAAATGCCTGGGGCTGAAGTGCTAGAGCCTTTTGGTATGCCTCTACTGCTGCCGATAAATGACCTTGAATTTGATGCACATTTCCCAAGCTAAACCAGGCTTTAAAAGATGCAGGCTGTGCCTTTAACAATGTATACAGTAGTTTTTCAGCGGTCTGATATTGTCCTGCCTGTTGGGCCAGCATACTAAGACCATGTAAGGCGTCAGGATGATCGGGTTGTTTTGCTAGAATCTGCCGATAAATCTGCTCGGCTTGCACTAAACGATTAACCCGTTGATATTGAACAGCAAGTTTAATGGCTTCACCAACAGTGGACATATCCCCTATCTTCTTTTGAGCGATGGCTATAAAAAAATTGATAAATTCAGCTGATTGAGAATCAGTACATCCCTAGACAATCTTGGGTTGTGGAATCGGAATAATAAATTGACCGCCTTTTTGCCGATAAGCTGTTTGTTGCTGCATGATTTCATCAGCAAAATTCCAAGCCAGAATCAACACATAATCTGGCTGATCCTCTAAAAGTTTATCGGGCGAAAAAATCGGTAGATGATTACCGCCCATATAGCGTCCATGCTTATGTGGATTGAGATCCACGACATAATCTAATAACTGGCGATCAATCCCGACATAGCTCAACAAAGTTGTTGCTTTGGCCGCTGCACCATAGCCAACGATTCGCTTACCTTGTTGTTTAAGATCCCGGAGAATTTCTCCTAGAGTTTGCTTGATCGCCCGGACGCGATCGCCAAAATCGCGGTAAAAATCAATTCTATCTACACCTCGTTGAATTTCTTGCTCTAAAAGCTGAGTTACCGATTCCTCGGCTGCATCATCATGTTCCACAAACAGCCGTAATGACCCCCCATGAATAGCAACTCGCTGCACTCGATTGAGAAACAATCCATGCCGTCTAAACAAGCGATCTAGAGCCGTGACAGAAAAGTAACACAAATGCTGATGATAGATTGTATCAAACTCACAATGGTCAACTAAGTCAACCACGTAAGGCACCTCAATCACCGCCACACCTGCTGGTTTGAGAATTGTCGCTATACCTTCGACAAAACCATTCAAGTCTGGCACATGAGCTAAGACGTTATTGGCTAAAAAAACGTCCGCCTGTTTTCCTTCACTGCGTAAATTTACCGCTAGGTGTTTACTAAAAAAGGTACAAAGGGTAGGAACGCCAGCTTTTTGGGCTACCCCAGCAGGCCCATCGGCAGGGTCAATTCCCAACACAGGAATACCCCGTCCGACAAAATGCTTGAGCATATAACCATCATTGCTAGCTGCTTCCAGTACCAAGCTATTACCATCAAGTTGCCGCGACTCGATAATTGCTAAAGCACTTTCTTGAAAATGCCGCATCAGAGAGGGAGATACCGAGGAAAAGTAAGGATAATTTCGGCAAAACAAAATCTCTGGCGGTACTGTCTCGGTGATTTGCAACAGCCCACTGCTAGGAGAAAAAGCTAGATCCAGAGAAGCCGTATATTCTGGTTGATTGAGTTGTTCCTCAGTCAGTAGGGCATCGGCTAGAGGTGTATGACCAAAGGAAATGATTAGTTCTAGGTCATCCTCACCATTAGCACGACAAGGTGGTAGCAAGCCGCGAGCAACTAGGTTAAGCATAAAAAAGCTCTCTTCTGAAATTATTAACAATTCATACCGCTAGGGAATATGCTAGGGACGGATGTTTCCAGCGTAAAGTCTCATCAATTTGTCCACTACTTAGCAGTTGTTGAATATGGGCAATCCGCTGATAGCGGGGCCCTTCAAACTCTTCTAAGGTCAGACCAATGCGTTGATAAGTTTGGTATAGTTCTTCGGCTCCCTTACGGGCATTCCACTGCGGTTGGAAGTCTGGTAGCATTTGAGTAATTTTGCTACAGTCAACTCGATAGCAGCGTTTATCTGGGCCAGCATTGGCTGCATATTCAATCTGACAGCCCGGAACTGTTTGTTGAACAATCTCAGCTAATTCACGGATGCGGTAGTTATCCTCATTACGTCCCACATTGAAAGCCTGATTGTGAGTGACCTCTCTTGGAGCTTTCAAGACCGCAATAAAAGCTCTAGAAATATCTTCAATATGGACAATTGGCCGCCAAGGAGTACCGTCGCTCTTGATATAAACTTGTCCGGTAGTAAACGCCCAAGCCACGAGATTGTTGAGGACTAAATCAAACCGCAGACGTGGCGACACACCATAAGCTGTCGCGTTACGCAAAAAAGTTGGGCTGAAATTATCATCTGCTAATTTACTCACATCTTGTTCGGTTTTCACTTTGGAAATACCGTAGGGAGTTACAGGATTAAACGCAGATTCTTCAGTTAACCAATCGTCTCCACCTGCTCCATAGTTACTGCAAGAAGAGGAGAAAATAAAGCGTTCAACTCCAACTTGTTTAGCTAAGGTTGCGAGATGCACAGAAGCGGCATGATTGATTTCATAGGTTAAATCTGGGCGCAAATTGCCTAAAGGATCATTTGACAGTGCTGCTAAATGTAAGACAGCATCAAAGCCTATCAAATCAGCAGCCTCTACATCTCGAATATCTTTCTTAAGTTCAGGAATCTCTTGAATCCCACTGCCAAAAGTGCTTCCTTTAAACAAATCGCTATCTAACCCAACTACCTCATATCCCGCTGACAGCAGCAGGGGTACCATTACCGTTCCGATGTAACCGCGATGTCCCGTAACCAATACTCTCATCTACTTTATCCTCCCAAATTTTCCAAGGTGCGTTACCACCATCCCACAGTTTTTCTAAGCGATGTTTATCTCGCAGGGTGTCCATACACTGCCAGAAACCAGAGTAGCGATAAGCCATCAACTGGCCGTCTTTGGCTAATCGCTCTAGGGGTTCCTTTTCCCACTGAGTGCGATCGCTATCAACATAATCAAAAACCCCAGGTTCTAACACAAAGAAAGCACCGTTAATCCAACCTTCATGGACTTGAGGTTTTTCGGAAAACTCTACAACCTGGTCTCCATCCAGCGTTGGCAATCCAAAACGAGCCGGCGGACGAACCACGGTCATAGTTGCTAATTTGCCATGTCTGCGGTGAAAGGCTAATAAATCTTGCAAATTCAAGTCAGAAACACCATCTCCCCAGGTCAGCATAAAAGTATCCTTACCCATATAAGGAGCTAGTCGCTTAATTCGACCGCCTGTATTCGTAGACAGTCCAGTATCAATTAACTCTACAGTCCAATCGAGTTGATAACCACCATGCCTTTTTATTTCACCATTTGCTAAATTCACAGTCAGATTACTCTTTAATGAAGAATAATCCACCATGTATTTCTTAATCATTTCAGCTTTATAGCCGAGGGCAATAACAAAATCTTTGAAACCATAATGATAGTAATGCCTCATGATGTGCCAGAGAATGGGCTGACCACCAATTTCTACCATCGGCTTTGGTTTAGATTCTGTTTCTTCAGCTAGCCTAGTGCCTAATCCCCCTGCAAGAATTCCTACTTTCATAATTGCATACTCCTGAAATTGTTGGTTAAAAATATTTGAATTATTTCAAACAGTTATTGGAAAAATTCATGATGCATCTTGAGACAATTTGCTGGCGAATTGGTGCTAATTCATTAGCTGTTAACCAGACAAATAATTTCCTAATTGACTCAGGAGAATCATCAATTTTGAGGGCTTCTTGGATTAATTGCAAAGCTCCTTCCAAGTTGCCAAACTTAAGTGGTATAACTGCTCGACTCAAGCACCACTCAAAGTGATATGTGCGAGACTTTGCTGTGATGGCTGCACAAGATTCAACAGGTAAATAGCTCTGTGACATTTCAATGGCACGTCGGTGTGCAGCACCGCAAGACCCATCCATAGTTTCTGCTACGGTGACACTATTGGAGTGTTGGCGGTAATGAGCTAAAATACCTGGTTCGTACCACCAATCATAAAACACGGCTACGCGTTTATAGAATTCCCAGTCGCAGGTATAAGGAAGGTCTAGTTTGTAGCCTCCCAGTTTTTCGTAAGCTAGGCGACGAATGACTACAGATGGGGGACTAAGTGGGCAGGAAACGCCAATCCGTTTTACCCAATCTTTAACTACACCTCGATACTCTTTTAAGCCATGTTCCTGAGAGAAGACAACCTCTCGATTTTCATCAATATTTTCGTAGCCTGTAAAAGCTGCTCCTATGGACTCGGAACATTTTTCTAAGCTTGCTTTCAATCGAGCGTAAAAACCAGGCAGGACATAATCATCATGGTGTAGCAGGTGAATCCACTGCCCCCGGCTCAGAGCAACGGCTGTATTCCAATTTTGCTGTAATGGTACAGTTTTCGGAAAGCGGTAGTAACGGATCATGCCCTTTCCGAACCCATGGGGAATTTCAAATAAGGGTGGGTTACTGCCATTATCCAAAACCAGAATTTCCATGTCCTCCGGCCCTGTCCATTGCGCCAGTACGCTGGCCAGACATTCGGGGAAATATTCTGGACGGTTCAAAACTGGAATAACTACACTCCAGAAGGGTCTTGCTTCTTCGGAGTTTGGCACTGGAGGAATAGTAGGGAAACTATATTTTCCGATAATCGTTTCTTGAAATTGGATTGGTGGGGGAATGTGTTCATCTAAGTTGAACACAGAAACTTGAGCGCTACTGGAACTGCTTACTGCTTGGGCATAATGCGGATTCAGCAACATTAACCCTTTGCGGTAGGCCGACACAGCTTTATCAAGTTGGTGCTGGATTTGGTAAATCAGTCCTGTTAAATAAGCTTTTTCCCCGTCTGACTTCAGTTCTAGGGCTTGGTAAAACACAGACTCGGCTTCCTCCACCTGACCTTGCTCATGCAGGGTCATTCCCAATTTCAAATAGGTGTTTGTTTGGTCTGGCTGCAAACTAATCGCTTGTCTGTAATAAGCAACAGTAGTCTTCAAATCCCCTGCTTTTTTGCGAGCGATCGCCAACTTATTATTTAATTTTGCATAGTATAATTTTTGCTCACTGGAAAGCTTGCCTTGAGCATGAAGTGCATTGCCCAAATTCGCTTCTGCTTCCATAAAGTCCCGCTTTAACTCTAGGGCTTTGCGATAGTAGTTAATTGCTTCGTCAAATAACCCTTGTTGTTGCAAAGTAAAGCCCAGATTGTTATAAATAGGTGCAGAATCTGGTTGCAATTTTAGAGCTTGGTGATATGCGTTTGCAGCTTCGCTCAATTGCTCTTGCGATTGGCGTAAATTTCCCAAAGTAAACCAGATTTTAACTGAATCAGGTTGAAATTGCAACGCTTTACTCAACAACTGTTCAGCCGCCTGATGATTACCCATTTTTTGGGACAGTATGCCTAATCCATAAAATGCTTCCGGGTGATCAGGCTGAATTTCTAGAACTTGGCGGTAAGCCTTCTCAGCTTCAGTTAAGCGATTAGCTTGGTAATATTGAACAGCTTTTTGTAGGATTTCGGTTACGTTATCAACACCTACAACTTCAGGCAAAGAATCAACATTTAAAGTAGTTGCCATAGCTTTTTTAAAGTTTCAAAAGTGTATGTTAAGAAAATGCACAATAAATTAGTATTGTAAATATCGATTCAAATTGTGATATTTAGTTTTGTAGGTTAGCCTTGCCTAAGAGTTTTCTTAAAGGGCAATTAGTTTTAAATAAATTCTATGGATTCAGCAGTAATCAGGTTGGAATTCAAACCAGTGAGTAGAATCTTTCCTTGAGTTGGGCCATCATTAAAGTTGAAGAGAAGACCATCATTGGTATTGGTTATTTTGCCTTGAGACAACATCCCGTTTAACCATGTAGCAGTATTAATATTACCCCAGCCTTGAAATACAATCTTATCTGTACCAACCTGAAAATCTTGAATGATATCCAACTCTCCATCACGCAAGCTATTACCTCGTTGATAAAAAAATATGTCAGCGCCTTCACCACCAACCAGAACATCACTACCACGACCACCAGTCAGGACATCTTTGCCGCCACCAGCATTGAGTTGATCATTGCCCTCGCCTCCATCTAGCCAATCATTACCTTGGCCACCTTCGAGGATATCATCGCCTCTTTGTCCATTCAGCTTGTCATCCCCCAAGCTCGCATAAATTTTATCTACACCATTGTCTCCCTTCAAATTATCATTTCCAATAGTGCCATAGATAACATCTTGACCCAAGTTATCTATTAAATTATCTCCGTAAGCAATAGCAGCACTCGCATCAATTTCTACTAATGTTATGGTCGTCTCTTTTGTAAACTTTCTCTCATAACTGCCAGTAACTTGGCCTGTAAGAGAGTCTTTACCATTATTACCGTTTACATCACTAGCTTTGTCATAACTATTAATAGTAAAGTTACGGCTACCGCCATATATCAAATCACCGAATTGCATCGAGGAAATCAAACTACCTCGCAAGCCAACAAAATCTATAACCTTCGGTTTATTAGGCTCGGTGGTGTCTAATACCAAGAATGTACTTTTTGACTCAGCTTCGTTATATTCAACATTAGGATTTTCTATTTCTTTGGCTGACAGTGCTAAATCTGCGGAAAAATTAAAAGAGAAGGTTTGATTAGCGCCAACTGCAAAACTAGCAACCACTTTCGTTGTACTATTGGCATTTCCCTGATAAGTACCATCTAGACCAATGGTAGTAGAGTCAGTGAAGAGTAATGAAAAAACAGGCTCGCTCTCAAAAAAAACTGCTTGAGCTTCTGCAATAGCAAGAGCCACCCCACCTTGCACCAATGTTTGTGTCTGGGCTTCAACTAACGCTCCTGAAGAACTTTGATTATAGTTGGAGCCAAGAGCAAATCCTTGCGCCTGAGCAAAATTAGGATTGGTACTAGAATTTGAATCAGTTGATTGTAAAAATACAGTCTCTGATGACATGAAAGCCTCTGTTTATTAATCTTATCGTATGGTTTCTCTGCTAAAGATATATTCATTGCAGTTGAGTTAGAGTTCTATAGCTTTGTGATAGCAAGCGATCGCTTCACTAAGATTACTTTATTGTTCTAATATTTAGTCTAGGTTATTAAGAATTGATGTCGCATTTTGGCTAGGGTAATAGCTGGTTTATAAGCTTCCTCTGTTTTTAATGGCTTATACTGATAAATCACCATATTTATGAAAAATTTAACATTTGGTTTTAAAAAATATCTAATATTCATGTTTAAGTTATGTTGGTATCAAGTTACTAGAACTATGTATAAATTTTAAATTCTTTAGAAGGGTAAACGTGTCTAAAGTTTGAAACACTTATTAGACAAAAATTTTGTTAAATAAACATTTTAAAACATTAACTATTAAAATCATTGTCTAAAAAGTATCTTTATACTTTCAGACGCGTTTGCCCTGTAATTAGCCTTAAATAAACACTAACTAAAGATTATCGATTCAGAGTTAATCAAGCTAGAACTCACGCCTGAAAGCAGTAATTCTCCTTGAGTTTTTCCAACATTAAAATTAAAAAGAGTACCATCAGGGGTATCAGTTATATTACCTTGAGAAAACATCTCATTTAACCATGTATCAGTGTTAATAGAACCCCAACCCTTAAATACAATCTTATCGATACCAACTTGGAAGTCTTGAATGACATCAAACTCACCATTCAACAAGCTAGAACCACTGTTAAAAACAAATTTGTCATAGCCATCGCCACCAACCAAAACATTACTACCACGACCACCAATCAGCGTGTCATCACCCAAACTGCCGTGGATTTTATCATTGCCCTCGCCTCCATTTAACCAATCATTGCCTTGACCGCCTTCGAGGATATCATCACCTTTGCGTCCATCCAGCTTGTCATTCCCCAAGCTGCCATAAATTTTGTTTGCACCGTTGTTTCCTGTCAGATTATCATTCCGAATCGTGCCATAGATAACATCTTTACCTAAATTTTTGATTAAAGTATCTCCCAAAAAAGTAACAGCGCTGGCATTAATTTCTACTATCGTTATATTTGTATTATTTTTAAACTTTCTCTGATAACTGCCAATAGCCTTTGCTGTTAGGGAGTCCTCACCATTGTTGCCATTAAGATCAGTAGTTTTTTCCCGACTGGTAATAGTAAATTTACCACTACTGCCAAGCGTAAAATCGCTGATTTTAGAGGAAATTAACTTACCCCGCATCCCAAAATAATCTAACACTTTGGGTTTATTGGGATTTGTTGTGTCTAATACCAAGAAAGCGGTTTTTGACTTAGCCTGGTTATATTCAACATTGGGATTTTCAATTTCTTTAGCTTTCAGTGCTAAATCGGCTGAAAAATCGAAAGAGAAGGTTTGATTAGCGCCAACTGCAAAACTAGCAACCACCTTCGTTTTACTATTGGCACTTCCCGCATAAGCACCATCTAATCCAATGCCAGTACTGTCAGTAAACAGTGCTGAAAAACTTGGGTCATTGTTAAAAAATTGTGCTCCAGCTTCAGCGATCGCAACAGCCACCCCACCTTTTACCAATGTCTTTGTCTGGGCATCAGTTAAACTTCCTGAAGCACTTTGATTATAGTTATAGACAAGGCCAAATCCTTGAGCGTTAGCAAAATTAGGATTGGGATTGGGATTTGGAGCAGTCGATTGTAAAAAGATAGTTTCTGATGACATGAAAGCCTCTGTTTATTTTGTGGGAGAGTTTCTCTGCTGAAAATTTGCTCATTTACGAACTCCATCAAAAAAATTTAAAAATCTAATAAATTGAACACTCGTGTTGGCTGTCGTTTAGCTATCTGGTCTTGATATCTCTAGATTCAATTGTGCGCTTTTGTCTAGGGCTTGCTTCGCTTTTAATAGCACTTTCAATTGAGTTAATTGACTGTTCCAAGCTGAACGTGGAAGCAGGGAAATGTTCTCTGATTGAGCTGGTGATGGCTCAAGACCAGTGCTTTTTTCGGGAATTGTGGTAATTTCTGAATTGTCAGCCATAATCTATTACCTTGCTAGCGAGTAAGAAACTTTTGTTTGTTGCTGCCAACTTTCAGACCACTGAATGCTGTCAGCAGTAAAATGTAATGGATCGTTTACTGGCAAAGGAGTGTCTATAGGCTCCACAATTAGCTCAAACTCTCCATTATCAAAAGGCAGACCTTGGGCTTTTACTTTGGGCGTTACACGCTCGCGCAAGCCTTCTGCTGCATGGACAAGGGCGCGATGATGACAGTAAGGATTATTACCTCTCTTGTCAAAGAAAACATGGGCAGTCCAACTGCAACCACCACGACACAGTTCGGCGAATTCGCAGGTTTTACAGAAACCCCACAGGTGTTTTGTACCTTCAGGTGTTCCTGCTCTCAGATTTAAGCGTAATTGTTCTGTATTGTTGATAATGTCATGCAGCGATCGCTCTCGAATATTACCACCTGTATATGCAGTAGTAGGCAGTGAGGGACAACCTTTAATTGCTCCGTCAGCTTCAATTCCCAAGGTAGAAAGCCCAGCACCGCAACCTTGCCAAAATGAAAATTCATGCTCGTTTCCCCGCCCCCGCAACAGTCGTTCATAAGGGCCGTAGTAACCAATATTATTTCCCGCTTGAAGTTGCACACCTTCTTGGTAGGCGCGACGAGCAACACGGGCGAGCATGGGGTAAATATCTAACAGTTCATAGGGTTGGAGAAGGATATCTGCGTTGTCAGCGGCATTTCCCATTGGCACAGTCAGCTGAATTTGCCAAGCACGCGCACCCGCATCACGAATACACTCATAAATGCTGGGGAACTCCGGTGCTGACAAGCGGTTAATTTGGGTGTTGCAACCGAAGGCAATGCCCACTTCTCGTAGATGACTCATGGTTTTAAATGCATATTTCCAAGAGCCTTTCCTACCCCGTAGACGGTCATGAGTTGCTTCCAAGCCATCAATAGAAACTGAGACAGTTTTAATTCCTGCGGCTTTCATTTTGTGTGCAGTTTCTAAGGAAATGCCATAACCGCCGGTAGTCATACCACATAGCATCCCTGCCTCATTAATAGCTTTAGCAATTTCTAGCCAGTCTGGACGCAGAAATGCCTCACCACCGATGAGAGTAACTTCTTTAATGCCAACTTCTGCCATCTGCCTGACAAGATCCAAAGCCTCCTCTGTGGAAAGTTCTTTGGTGCGCTCATGCCCTGCACGAGAACCACAGTGACTACAAGCTAGATTGCACTTTAAGGTAATCTCCCAAACTGCGTAGCTTTTGCGGTGGTATTTCATAGGTTAATTCTCAATCTCGGTTTTAGAAGTTGGCTTGAACCGGATAATGGTTAAATTCGGAGGAGCGTATTTAGTTGCTTAGAGTGCTGACTTTTTGCAAGGAATCCTCAATCTACCGTGAAAAGTCAGAGACTAATTGTTTTGATAAAACCACTTGCAGTAGCAACGTTTTGAAAGAGTTTAGATTTAATTTTTTGAATTACTATATCACCATCACCTGCGACTGTTACGGTAGCTGTAGGCTCACCGCCAACTGCCACAGCAAATCCTGTACCTTCTGATGTAGAATTACTGCCTGACAAAGTTTCGGTAATACTATATGAAATAGCAAAAGTGAAAGTCTCTAGCCCTGTAGCTGATGCCTCAGACATCACGAGTACTCCATCAGAACCTAAAATCAACTCTTGTTGTAGAACATTTTCTATATAGGATAAATCAGCTATCTGCATACTTTACTAATGAGCCTTTTTCAAATTGTTATTACTTGAAACTTTGTTGTAAAAGTCATGAAACTTACTGAAAAACCTCTTTCCTGCCTAGAAGCAGAGAAGTTTTTATTATGGAATTACTATCTGATTTTTGAAATATATGTAAGGTGGACATTAACTACTATATTCCGCGTTTATTTTAGGTTTTACAGTATAATGCTCACCTTACAGATACCTTAATCCTTGTATTGGATTACTGTTCTAAATCTGCTACAACTACACCGTACATTGCTTGTACAGGTGGGTCGTAGATTACTATGCCATACATAGGTTGTGGCTGTGGGATCGGTTCTGGGCAGGGTTTGGGATACTCGTCATCGGGAGGCCAGTAAATTACGCCGTATAGCGGTTGAATATCACTATCGAACTTTCTGAGACCACCAAAAGCACCTACTAATTCTTCTTCACTAAGCTCATGAAACTCGCCTAGTTCTTTTAATTCCAATATTTTTATAGCAGCTGTTTCAAATTCTTGCTGAGAAAACTTATAACCACCATTTTCTAGAGCTTTTTTCACTTCTTCTACTTTCTCGCTCATTAGTTGGCTGCGGAAAGCTTCATCTTTGGCTATTCTAATGAGGAATTCTTTAACTTTCTCAAAAATTGCTAAAGACATATTTTTACTGTCTCCTTGAATATCAGCCTTTGTTAGGAATACATTAACTTTGCAAGTTGATAGCAGGATCTGCTGCTTGACGTAACTGCTCAGATGGAGAATAGTTATCTGTGATAATTTGCGGACATCGCATACAAGCTGCCTTGCCTTCTTGCTGCCACCAGCGACAATCTCGGCGGATAGAACAAGGTGGTAGTTGTTCTACTACCGCAGGCAATTTCTCAACAATTCGCATTGCTAGACGACAATCTTTGCCATCAAAATGCTGACAACCCAATTGGGCGCAGGATGTGGCCGCGCGAAAAATTTCGGCGGGTGTAACTGGGCTAGCCTTTGCCAGCAGTTCATCTGTGATGGGCAGAGGTTGTTTGAGATAAGCTATGTGAGGTGCTGCTGCTGCTCCAGCAACTACGCCGAAGACAACAGCATCCACAAATTCGGGTTTAGCACTAGGGCAAAGGGTAGTCTGAGCAGTAGTAGTATCTTCCATTCCTTGAACCTCCACCGGAAGAGAATTTTTAACGCTTGAAGGCTAAAAATTAGGCAATTTCCTCAGGAGGATCTACAGCAATTAGCCCAACTATAATTGGTTCACAAATTGGCTTAACTGGAGGATCATCTGGTAACGCAATCATCCCAGCTATAACTGGGTCAATTGGCTTTAACTTTGTGATTGTAGTTTCTGAAGTCAAACCACCCGCAATACTTGCAGCTTCGTGATCAGATAAACCTAACAAACCTTCTTCTGTTCCTAATAACCCTCTGCGGGTTACCGCATTAGTAACGGCATCAGCAATCAGATCATTGATTTCCATTTGTTGGTTGTATTTTTTGCTTGTATCCATTTTGCTTTTCCTGTTAATTTGTGGTTATATCGAGTTAACTGAACCATTGGATAACTGGAACACCTCCACTAGTAGCTTGACCTGCGAATGCAAGATTAGCGCCATTCTGATCTCGTAAACTACCTGCAACTTCACTGAGGGACGTTCCGACTGCAACCGCTATTAAATCAAGGAAAGTTGGCGACGTGCTAACAGTGCTAGTCCCGTAAATATATGTATCTTGACCTGTCTGCTGGACTCTGTATACTAAGCCTTTTTGCACCTGAATCACATCGCCCGCATTAAAGTCTTTTGCATAGACTCCAGCCGTAGCGCCTTCCTGGCCAATAATGGCAAAGTCACCAAACGCACTACCATTACTGACATTACCGCCACTGCCCAGGTAGTAAAATTCATTACTGCCTCCCAGGATAAATCGATCATTATCGGCTCCGCCAGCTAAGACATCGAATTCTTGGAATCCTCGATTACCAAAACTACCGATACTAATAGAAGCACTTCTGCTGCCAGTCCCAACACCAACGAGGACATCATTGCCAGCCCCGCCAATTAGAACATCATTGCCACCATTTCCGATAAATAGGTTATTGTCAGTCCCGCCAATTAACCTATCTACGAAGGTAGATCCAGCTACGTTTTCAATATTACTCAGCGTATCAGTACCGCTAAGTCCATCGCTGGCAGTTCCGGTTCCCAAATTAACGACAACGCCTGCGGTACTAGACGAATAATCTGCTTGGTCGATCCCAAGTCCGCCATCAATGGTGTCATTGCCGCCACCCCCAATAAAGAGGTTATTGCCATCATTGCCGATGAGGTTGTCGTCAAAGCTTGAACCTGCGGCTTCTTCAATACTAATCAGCGTGTCCGTACCACCGAATCCATCATTAGCTGTACTCGTCCCCAAGCTAACAGTCACTCCTGCCAGACTGGAGGAATAATCTGCCCGGTCAATTCCATCACCACCATTGAAGGTGTCATTACTAGCGCCCCCTTGGAGGGTATCATTGCCAGCACCTCCATTTAAGCTGTCATCACCAGACCCGCCACTAAGGAAGTTGTTACCTGTATTGCCAACGAGGGTATCGTTGAAACTGGAACCCGAAGCTTCTTCTATGTCGATTAAGGTATCAGTGCCGCCTAAGCCATCGCTGGCTGTACCTGCTGTGAGGTCAACGTTGACTGCTGAGGTACTAGAGGCATAATCGGCGCGATCGCTACCAGTACCTCCATTCAGCGTATCATTGCCAGCGCCCCCTTGGAGGGTATCATTGCCAGCACCGCCGTTTAATGAGTTAGTAGCAGCATTTCCAGTCAAGCTGTCGTTAAAATTAGAACCAACTATGTTTTCAAGGTTCGATAGCGTATCAGTATTACCGAATCCATCACTAGCGGTGCCTGTAGTCAAGTTAACTGTAACAACTGCAATACTAGAAGAATAATCAATTTGGTCAGTACCGTCGCCTCCATTCACAGTATCATTGCCAACTCCTCCCACAAAGAGGTTATTGCCAGTATTTCCGGTCAGGCTATCATTGAAGCTAGAACCAAAGACTTCTTCAATATTGCTGAGAGTATCCGTCCCCCCAAACCCATCGCTAGCAGTACCAGCTGCTAGGTTAACAGTAACTCCGGCTGTACTGGAAGAATAATCAACCCGATCTGTGCCATCGCCGCCATTTATCGTGTCATTGCCAGGGCCGCCAACAAAGAGGTTATTTCCTCCATCTCCAGTCAGGTCGTCGTTCAATGTGGAACCGATAATATCTTCAATATTAATTAGCGTGTCAGTGCCACCTAACCCATCACTGGCTGTACCAGTTGTCAGGTTAACAGTAACTCCGGCTGTACTGGAGGAATAATCCACACGGTCTGTGCCAGCGCCGCCATTTATCGTGTCATTGCCAGCTCCACCGATAAAAGTGTTATTGCCTCCATTGCCAGTTAGAGTATCGTTGAAACTCGAACCTGCTACATCTTCAATATTGCTCAACGTATCAGTACCACCCAAGCCATCACTGGCTGTACCAGTCGTCAAATTAACAACAACTGCCGCCGTACTAGAGGAATAGCTAACACGGTCTGTTCCAGCAGCGCCATTTATCGTGTCATTGCCAGCCCCGCCGATAAAGAAATTATTCGCGGTATTGCCAGTCAGGATGTCGTTGAAAGCAGAACCTAAGACTTCTTCAATACTACTGAGTGTATCAGTTCCAGCCAGCCCATCACTGGCTGTACCAGTTGCCAGGTTAACAGTAACTCCGGCTGTACTGGAGGAATAGTCAGCCCGGTCAAAACCATCACTTCCGTTGAGGGTGTCATTACCCGCTCCCCCAGCCAGAGTATCGTTACCAGCGCCGCCATTAATGCTGTCATTACCAGCATTGCCACGCAGAAGATTATTCGCGGTATTGCCAGTCAGGGTGTCGTTGAAATTAGAACCAGCGATATTTTCAACATTAATTAGCGTATCAGTAGTGCCAAATCCATCGCTAGCAGTACCAGTTGCCAAGTTGACATTGACTGCGGCTGTACTTGATAAATAATCAACAATATCAGTTCCACTGTTGCCATTCAGGGTGTCATTACCAGCCCCACCAATTAGGGTATCATTACCTATGTTGCCGTCGAGGGAATCATCTCCGCTTCCACCATCCAGGTAATCATCATCTCCACCGCCATCCAGGTTGTCATCATCATCGTCACCATAGAGTTGGTCACTCTGTCCATTGCCAAGGATGGTATCGTCCCCTGCACCCCCCCGCAGTGTATCTACCCCTCCGCCTGTCAAGCTACTGCCACTGGCTCCCTGAATGAAGTCATTACCATCGCCACCGTCGATGAAGTCGCTACCACTAACTGCTGATATGGTGTCATTACCCGCACCGCCCAAAATAGTATCGTTACCCTGGCCGCCTTGAATATTGTCATCACCATCCCCACCGTCAAGACTGTCGTTACCGCCTCCTCCATCGAGGTAGTCGCTACCTGCGCCTCCCAGTAAAGTATCGTTAGCAGTATCAAGACCGCCAAAGAGACGATCATTGCCATCGCCACCATCTAGTAGGTCGTTGCCCTGGTCGCCCTGAAGGAAGTCATCTCCTGCTAACCCAAGCAAGGTGTCGTTACCATTACTTCCATAGATTTGATCGGCCAAAGCGGTTCCTTCAAGCCTGTCTGCCCCGTTAGTTCCTCTAAGTAAAGCCATAAATAAGTTTTATCTCCTTAATTCCCAAGCTGATTTTTCTGCCTTTTGCTTTGAAAGAGTGCTAATTTCTCAGTGCTGGGTTTGGTAAATATGTTCTAAATTCATGTGGGCTTCCTCATGTTGGAAATTGAGCTCTAAAGCTCTTTGATAGGAAGCGATCGCCTCTTCTATTTGCCCTTGTTCTTGCAGTACCACACCCAAGTGATAATGAGCTTCTACTAAATCAGGCTTGAGTGCGATCGTGCTTTGCGCGGCTTTGAAAAGGAGTATCGCCTGTCGATAGTAAATAGCGGCAGTTTTCCAATCAGCTGCTTGTTTGCGGGCAATGCCCAGCTTGTAATTTAATTCGGCATAGTAGGCTTGTTTCTCTTTGGAAAGCTTTCCTTGGGCAAAAAGTGCGTTACCTAAATTGACATCCGCTTCTACGCAATTAGGTTGAAATTCTAGAGCTTTTTGATAGGACGCTATTGCTTGTTCCCACTTACCTTGTTGTTGGAGGGTGTAGCCCAAATTATTGTAAATGGTTCCTGCATCTGGTCGTAGGACAATGGCTTTTTGGTAAGCTGTTTCTGCTTCTGGTAATTGTCCTTGGGCTTGGCGCAAATTGCCTAAACTAAACCAAATTTTTACAGAGTTAGGCTGAAGCTCACAAGCTCTACTCAAAAGTTTCTCTGCTTCTTGGAATGCACCTTTTTGCTGTGCTAGCATCCCTAACCCATATAATGCTTCTGAATAGTCTGGTTGTTTTTCTATAATCTGATGATATAGCCTTTCGGCTTTATCTAAGCGATTAGCTCGATGATGTTGAACTGCAAGTTGAAATAATTCAGCAACTCCTTCGGCGTTAAATTTTCTTGGCTTATTAACTAACTGTAAAATAAAATCTTCTAGCGCTCTGATCGGTTTTAAATCGCCATATAATTTATGCTTGTTTTCTGCAACTTGCTGGGAGATATATTGACGATATCTTGCATCTTTCCCCAAAACGACGGCAATTTGCACGTATTCTTCTTTATTTGAGGCGATCGTTTCTTCTATACCCATCATCTTTAGAATTGCCATCGAATGCCGTCCCCGCATAAGTTCCCCTGGTAAGGTGACAACCGGAATATTATAGGCAATAGATTCCAAGGTAGAGTTACATCCAGACCAACCAATACTATCTAAAAAGACATCTGCTAAAGCTGAAACTCCAGCAAACTTTTCGTTACTCATGCCCGGCAAAAATAAACAATGGTTTTGATAATTCAGCCCTAATTCATCAAAAGCATAACTTAAGCGCTGGCGAAATAATTTTGTTATATCTTCACTTTCGTGTTTAATAAAAACAAATTTACTATTTTCTAACTCCTTAGCAATTTTAGGAAAGACATCATCATGGCTTGGCAGATATTTATATAATGACTGACAACACCAGAAGACAATTTCATCTTCTTTTAAACCTATATCTGCTCTGTTAACTACTTGTGGTTGAATTGCTAAAGGCGTGTAATGAATAGATAAATTTGGTAATTTAACTAACTTTTCTGTATAGTGTTCTTGAGCATTTTCTGCTTCCATTAATTCACTACTCAAGTAATAGTCAATCGTTGGTAGTCCACTAGTATCAGGATGCCCCCAAGACGTAATTTGAATTGGTGCGAGTCTCAAGCAACCCAACTTTATCGTCATTGGGCACATACCAAACTCTGGAAAAATCAGGACGTGTAATTTATCTTCAGCTATGACTTCACACCATTGAGCAATTGAACGCACACCTTGAACAAATTTATCGAAAAGTTTTGCAGCACTGATTGTTGAATTATCTTTTTTTACCCCAGTGTAATAACCAAATAATTCAAATCCATTTCTATCGAAATTTTCTACCCAGCCCTTAATAGGGATTTTCCAATTAGAGTGGTTATAGAAAAACCCTGAAACAATACCAACTCGAACCTTATCATTTTTATCTAAATTTTGGAGAACACGCGGTTGACTCCATTGAGGATAGCGACTTGACATCATTTGACAAATCATTTCCCCATAAGTTCGCTGTAGTTCTCGGTCATTTAAGCCTTGATATGCTAGATAAAAAGGCTGTAATGCGCCAACAGCTTCAGATGCCTTTGCCCGTTCTTCTTGATTGGTTAATTGATAACTATCAGCTAAATTTTGTAAATGCTGTTGATACTGATTTCTTTTGAATTCAATTTCATCAACACTAGAATAGATAATTGGCAATTGGCTGATACAAATTCCAAATTTAGCAGGAGCATAATTAGATGTAATTTTAACAGCTTGCTCAAATGCTTGTATTGCTGTCTCTAATTTATTTTGTTCTTTAAAAACAACTCCCAAGTTGTAATAGATGTAAGCACTATTAGGTTGAATTTTGATTGCTTGTTGATAGGATTCTATAGCAGCATCAAATCTATTTAGTGCCTTCAGAGTAGTTCCCAAGTTGTTATGGGTTACTGCCATATCTGGTTTAAGCTTTAAAGCTTGTTGGTAAGCTTCTATTGCTTTATTAAAATTGCCTTTTTGTTTAAAAATATGTCCTAAATTGTGATAAGCATCAGGATAGTCTGGTTGAATTTTTATTGCTTGTTGATAAAACTTGAAAGCATCATCTAAGCGTCCCTGGTTTTGTAGTACCTCTCCTAAATGATTATGAGCTTCTACCAAATCTGGCTGTAATGCAATAGCCTGCCGATAATAGTATTCTGCCGTCTCGAATTCTCCTACTTGTTGCCTACCTAAAGCAAACTGCCGATTTAAGTCTGCATAATGAACTTTTTGGTCAGGTGACAGCTTTCCTTGAACATTGAGAGCATTACCGAGATTGGCTTGCACTTCGATGCAGTCGGGTAGAATTTCTAGTGCTTTGTCATAACAGGCGATCGCGTCTTCGAGTTTGCCTTGTTGTTGCAGGCTAAACCCTAAGCTGTTGTGTATTGCCGCTGCTTCTGGCTGCAATTGCACAGATGCTTGAAAAAATTGTTCTGCATTCCGATATTGTCCCTGTTGCTGCGCCAGCATACCTAAGCCGTATAATGCTTCCGCCTGATTAGGATTTATGTCTATAATTTGACGATAAACTTGTTCGGCTTGGGTAAAGCGCTTGGCTCGACAATGTTGAGCAGCAAGTTGGAGAGCCTCAGTAACTGTAATCATAAATTTTTACAATTATTTAATGTATCTTTCTGTTGCTACACCTGCTAGCTTTTTTGCAATTTTTGTGGGCACTACCCACCCTACGGTTAGAATGATGCAAGACATCAATTTGAACGGGCTAAAATACTGAATTTGAAGCTGATTAAAACTGACTATTCTACCCTACTTTTCACATACAACTATTAGCCCAGAGTTTTAACTCAGGGCGCGTGAACAGCATATAAATGTAAGTTAGGCTGGGTTGACGGCTGAATATTGTAAAGGTTTATTGCTAAAACAGTTATTTGGAATTAAAGAGTATATTTTAAATGAATGCCGAAAGCTCAAATGACCAGAGAGCCTTCGGCGGTTTATGAATCTACTAGGCTTTCGAGCCGGCTCTACTTGCAGGAGTTGTTACTCTTTGTAAGTAGAGTTTAATTAATTACCAGTAGCAGATACGGCGAATGCGTTAGAAGAAGATGTATTGCCATCGGTGTAGGTGAAGGCGAAGGATTCAGCAAGAGTGTTATTACCAACAGCGGTTGCACCAGATTCAGCGGTAGCTATGTTGCCACTGATGTCTACGGTAACATCAACGTTCTTGTTAATGTCGATGTTTTCGTCAATATCAATATCGATGTCTACGTCTTTCTCTGCACTAAAGCTAAAACCACCAAGAACTTCTTCAGTGGTAACTTCTAAGTAGTTCAAATCTGCAATAATCATTGTTTTTTCTCCTGAAATGTGTAAATTGTTTTGGGCTTCATTGCCAGAGAGCCTTCGGCGGTTTATAAATCTACTAGGCTTTCGAGCCAACTCTACTTGCAGGAGTTGTTACTCTTCGTAAGTAGGTTTAATTAAGCACCAGTAGCAGATACGGCGAATGCGTTAGAAGAAGATGTATTGCCATCGGTGTAGGTGAAGGCGAAGGATTCAGCAAGAGTGTTATTACCAACAGCGGTTGCACCAGATTCAGCGGTAGCTATGTTG
>JAESGN010000326.1_pt1 | contig 60052 bp, 50 predicted proteins | sample 9269731 | NCBI WGS metagenome assembly JAESGN01 (sample SAMN15720683, study PRJNA650826) | algae metagenome | isolation source: Mojavia pulchra JT2-VF2 and co-occurring heterotrophs from desert soil | place: USA: Cadiz Valley, Joshua Tree National Park, CA | collected 1998-06-08
ATCCCAAGGAAGGTACAGCGAAGCCGAACCCTTGTATCTCCAAGCTTTGGCACTGAGAAAACGCCTGCTGGGAGAAGAACATCCCGACGTTGCCGGTAGCCTCAACGACTTGGCATATCTCTACAATTCCCAAGGAAGGTACAGCGAAGCCGAACCCTTGTATCTCCAAGCTTTGGCACTGTATAAACGTCTGCTGGGAGATGAACATCCCGACGTTGCCACTAGCCTCAACAACTTGGCATATCTCTACCATTCCCAAGGAAAGTACACCGAAGCCGAACCTTTGCATCTCCAAGCTTTGGCACTGTATAAACGCCTGCTGGGAGATGAACATCCCCACGTTGCCACTAGCCTCAACAACTTGGCTAATCTCTACAAATCCCAAGGAAGGTACAGCGAAGCCGAACCCTTGTATCTCCAAGCTTTGGCAATTTATGAGCAAAAATTAGGTGTCAATCACCCTCATACAGTTATATGTAGAGGAAATCTTGAAGTTCTTCGTGCTGCTAACTCTTAGTGCTGGTTTGCATGAAATTGGAGGATTTTTAAACGCAGAGGAACGCTGAGGGAAGCGTGGAGGTACGCTGAGTTTTTTGAGGGAAGTTATGGCGTTCTATGAATGCGGGATGATTTATGGATTTTCCTTGGCAGAAAAGCTGTTTTTAGGTGCGTTAATGCAGTAGTATAACGCACCATAATGTTTAAGAAGTAATAGCAACGGCAGAAGGCTCTAAAGTCGCTACTAATTTCACACCAAATTCAGCCTCAAATACTCCTTTTTTATAATCTAAACTCCACATTTCTAAGGCGCAATCATCATCAGAACGAGCAGGAAATATTCGCAAATTAAATTGTTGATTATGTGGATGATATTCACACTGCACTCGTTCAATAGCGCCAATTTGCCGCCGATCAAGAGCAACTGCCAATCTTAAAATTGTACTTAATTGGTTAACTATTTGTCGTTGCTGTTTGGTAAGGAGATTGCGGTAATTTTCGTGTTTTTTCTTGGGAGGCGATTTGCGATGGTATCGCGCTAAATTGGCAATCATTTCAATTTCTGTTTCGGTATAACCGAGTAAATCACCATTACGAATTAGATAGTAAGAGTGTTTATGGTGAGAGGAATGGCTGACATAATGACCGCAATTATGTAGTATCGCAGCTGCCCATAGTAGTTGTCGTTCTTCTGTCCCCCAGTTGTGTAATATCCCTTGGGTTTGGTCAAATAAACTCAAGGCAAATCCTGCCACGCGATCGCTGTATTCTAAATTGATATGGTATTTATTAGCTTGTTTGAGTACACTACGCTGCCGAATTGAACTTTGAAACCGCAGTCTATCTTCAATTAAACCGTGGGCTAGCATCCAGTCCACGATTACGCCTTCCCTGAGGGAACGTTCACAAATTGTGACTGACTCAGCACCCAAAAGCATCATTGCTTCTTGTAATATTACTGCGCCTGCGAGTATAACTTCAGACCGCTTATCGGGCATACCAGGTATCGCAGTTCTTTCGACGTTACTCATTTTTCGCAAGCGATTTACCCAATCCCGTAAGTCTTTGAGACTTAATTCGTGGCCATTGAGCGTGGAAGGAATGAAATTTAATTTTTCCCGTGCATTAATTAGCGTTAGGGTTTCAATAGTTCCCGAAGTTCCCACCAAACGCGGAGATTTACCAAACTCTAAGTTTGCCCGCACTTCTTCCACGGAACGTTCCAACATACCCCGTGCATAGGCTTGCAGGTATTGAAACTCGGTGTTACTTATGGGATCAGTGCTGATTAACTCGCTGGTAAGTCTGACTGCACCAATTTTAGTACTGGTGAGAGTGCGTGGTTCTTCAGTGTCCCCCAAAATTATTTCTGTAGAACCACCGCCAATATCAATGATCATGTGGGGTTGGTTATTAAATTCCATCCCCGACAGCACACCAAGGTAAATTCGTCGTGCTTCTTCTTGTCCAGAAATTAAGTCAACGCTTAAACCCAAGTCAACTAATATTCTGTGTAAAAAATCTTTGCCATTAGGCGCTTCCCGCACGGCGCTAGTTGCTACAGCCAGGATTGTTTCGGCGTTAAAAGTTTTGGCAACTTCTTGAAAGCGTTTGAGAGCAGCGATCGCCTTTTCCATTATCCCTGGTTTGAGACAACCAGTATCCAGATCGCGATCGCCCAATCTTACAGTTTCTTTTTCTCTGGCAATAATGCTAAAAGCTGGTAGTGTGGGGTCAATTTTCACCACTACCATGTGCAAAGAATTTGTACCCAAGTCAATGGCAGCAATAATTCGGTGATGCTTAACTGTTTGAGTAGGAACACTCTCCCAGCCAGCTGAAACTAAATTCAGCATCTAGATTTCTCTCTGTTAAGGAAGGATAATAAAAGCTGATGTGTTGGGATATGCAGCACTGGTATTATGTGAAACTCATGTATTCTCAGGTTTAACGTCTAGTGACTGTGCCTGAACAAGTATATTTACTCCCTGAATTTCAACTAAACTGACTGTTTAGATGTATCCAAAGTAGCTAATTGAGCTGATGTTTTTACAAATAGCAAATAAAGATATTCTATAGATGTAAAGATGTGTTAAATCATCGAAATAAAGTGAATATTTAAATTGTTTTTAACTTCTTAACTTCTATGCTGAGAACGCCAGAACAAAATCAGGAACCTGTATGGCTTGTGATTATCCGGCTTTTGCGGTGGCATAAACCAGAAGGACGATTAATTTTGATGATTCCTGCACTTTGGGCTGTGTTTTTAGCAGCCGCAGGTAAACCACCTTTGCCTTTAGTGGGTGTGATTGTATTGGGTACTCTTGCCACAAGTGCGGCTGGGTGTGTTGTCAATGATTTGTGGGATCGAGATATTGATCCAGAAGTAGAAAGAACACGCGATCGCCCCCTTGCTGCCCGTACACTTTCAATTAAAGTCGGGATTGGTGTAGGAATAGTAGCGCTATCATGTGCCGCGATTCTGGCATTTTATTTGAATGCCCTAACTTTTTGGTTGTCTGCGGCAGCTGTGCCTGTAATTTTGCTTTATCCAGGCGCAAAGCGAGTTTTTCCTGTACCTCAATTGGTGCTTTCGATTGCTTGGGGTTTTGCCGTCTTAATTAGCTGGAGTGCAGTTACAGAAACTATCTCTCAACCGACTTGGATACTTTGGGGCGCGACTGTACTGTGGACATTGGGATTTGATACTGTTTATGCAATGAGCGATCGCGAAGATGATCGACGCATTGGTGTAAATTCTAGTGCCCTGTTCTTTGGTAATTACGCTCCTTTAGCCATTGGAATTTTCTTTGCTGGCACAATTGCTTTACTTGCTTGGTTAGGTATTGTCATCCACCTTCATATTGCCTTCTGGATTAGCCTAGCAATTGCCACAATTGGCTGGATTTGGCAGTCACTACGCTTAACACAGCAAAATCTACCTAACCCTGTATACGGCGAGATGTTCCGGCAAAATGTCTGGATTGGTTTTATTTTACTTGCGGGGATGATTGCCGGTTCTTTGTGAGCATTGGGGGCACAAAAATGTTGTGCCCGTACTCCTACCGTGTATTGCTTGCGCTTTTTGACTGGCTTTACAATAATTTTATAAAAAGCCCGTATTTACCCTGAACACGCAAAGTTTTTATCAATATTCCCGATGCGTATCCGAAATAGTACGAATTTAGTTTAGTAGTTGGATATATAACTATAAACTTGAGACGTACCCCACTCCATGAAGCGATCGCACCTTGTCAAAATTGCCATGATACTTTTATTCTCCCTTGGCAGTCTTGGTATCGTCGGAGGAAGTTTTTTTCTGAGAAAAGCCTTTAGTAGTTCTGCTGAATCTGAGATAGTAACTGATACATCACGCTACTCTGAAATTCGTCAGAAGTTGGTATCTGATAAATACCAAGTCAAGCATTTCCCCAAAGGAATTCCGGCTGATGCGAAGGATGTACGTATTGCCTACTCTCCAGGCTTTTCGCAAGGTGGTAGTTTCTTTCAAATCAGGCTTAAACAATCACCAGAGAAAATTAAACAATTACTTTCGCAATATAAATCTGTTGCTAAACATGAGTATAAGGGTGGTAATACAAACGACCACGCCAACTTACCAAATGGAGTGCCGACAACATTTTTTTATACTAGTGATGCTGAGGAATCCTTTCCTCCTAGCTATGAAGTATTAGTGTTAAATGCACAGGATAGAGGTAGCCCTGGCTTTAAGTGGAATCACGGTGATAGCTACGGAGTGGCAATTGATAGTTCAGCTTCCGAAATTGTTTATTGGGCTGAACAGTGGTAGTTGGCAGGGGACGCGGGGACTGGGGGACAAGGGGACAAGGGGACAAGGGGACAAGGGGACAAGGGGACACGGGGACACGGGGACAAGAGAATAATTAATGACTCTTGCCTATTGCCTGTTACTCAGCACTCAGCACTCAACACTCTTTTAATTTGAATCATCATGAGAAAAATTATTATTGGAGTCATGGGGCCGGGAGAAAAGGCGACAAGAAATAATTTGCAGAACGCCTATGAATTAGGTCATCTCATTGCCCAGCAAGGATGGATTTTACTTACTGGTGGGAGAAATGCAGGGGTGATGGATGCGGCAAATAAGGGCGCAAAAGCTGCTAATGGTTTAACTATTGGTATTCTCCCCAACGATAATCAAGATAGTATCTCGAATGCTGTGGATATTGCCATTTTCACAGACATGGGAAATGCTCGAAATAACATTAATGTTCTCTCTAGCAATGTGGTGATTGCCTGTGGTATGGGTGCAGGTACAGCTTCAGAAATTGCCTTAGCTTTGAAAGGAAATAAACCAGTAATTCTATTAACTGACGATGAAGAAAGCAAAGTATTCTTCAAAAAGCTGTCGCCAGAAAATGTTTATGTTGTTGAGAGTGTAGTAGATGCGATCGCCACTGCTAAGGCAATTTTATAACAACTTTTAGTATTTTTCCTTCGGCATGAAATGTACGCCTCCAGGCGGTGCAAATACTATCCCGCGACGCACAGGTTGCAATGGAACTTTATCCAATAGTTCTAGTGAGTAGTGCGATAGGATATTTGCCAGTACCAATTTCATTTCAAACATGGCAAATGCTGCGCCAATACAGCGACGATTAGCACCACCAAAGGGCAAAAATTCATAGGGGGAAAACTGGCGTTCGAGGAAACGTTCTGGTCTAAAACGCTTGGGTTCGGGATAGATATCTGGGCGCTGGTGAGTTAAATAAATGCAGATTGACAAGTACATTCCTTTTGGTAAATCGTAGCCCATCAATTGCATATCAGTCCGCAGAATTCGTGGGAAACAAAAGAATGCAACTGGGTAAATCCGCAGGGTTTCGCAACAGACAGCATTTAAATATGGCAATTGGGCGATCGCCATTGGGTCTGCATTAGTGATATCAATAGAATTGAGTTCCTGTAGCAGTTTTTCGCGGACTTCGGGAAGATAATGAATCCAATATAAAGCCCAAGCAAGTGCGATCGCGGTTGTTTCATGACCCGCAAATAGCATCGTCATCAACTCATCGCGTAATTCTACATCACTCATCGGTTGACCTGCTTCATCACGCGCAGACATTAATAAGCTGAGGATATCTTCACCGTCAGTTTTACCTTGCTCTCGACGCTCATTAATTTCTTGGTATAGCAGTTGATTAAGTAGCTGTCTTCGCCGCGCAAATTTTCCCCAAGGACTCCAAGGGCCTAAATCCTTTTGCAGTGATTTGAAAAACAGTAAAGTTGCGCTCAAAGGAGAATTAAAAGTATTCAACATCGCAACTAAAATTTGTTTTATTTGTTGATAACGTTCTCCTTCTTTCAGCCCAAAAACAGACCGCAAAATCACTTGCAAGGAAATATCTTGCATACTAGAACGAGCTACAAAAGGTTTTCCAATCGTCCATTGGCTAGTTACTTGTTCTGTAATATCACGGATGATCTGACCGTAAGCTCGCATCCGTTCACCATGAAAGGGAGGCATTAAAAGCTTACGCTGTTGCCAGTGGCGATCGCCATCTAATAAGATTAACGAGTTTGCACCTACCAATGGTTGAATAATTTGGTTTCCTGCACCTGATTCAAATTGCTTAGGGTCAGCTGTAAAAATTTCCTGAATAGCTTGAGGATCACTGATAACTACTTGCGGTGGAAAACTATTAAATTCAGTGTAATAAATATCTCCATATTTCTGTTGTGAGCTTTCAAGAGTTTGTATCGGTCGTAAAATTACTTTGCTTGTATACCACCATTTAGGTTTTTGGGAGGCATTTGGCAGTTTAGCAACATTCGATTGAGAAGTAATTTCTTTAAGTTTAATCATTACTTGTCTCCTAATATTTATTAACAAGCTCTAGCTTAAATTTGGACATAATCTTAATGTAAAATTGGAGAAAATTGGGGTAAATCTAAGTGCTTTCTAACATCGTTAATTGGTTCTTGCCAATGGTCTTCAAAGCGATAGCCGAGTAGAAACTTAGCTTTGTTACCTAATTCACGTCCTTTTTGCAGGTTAACAAAAATTGCTTGAACTTGTTGGGGAGCTAAAAGCGGATAGAGCAATTTGGCTAACCACAAACTGATTTTGAATGAATGGCTGTAATTTTGAGCAGCAGCAAAAGCAAGAACGCCGATTTCTCCTGCATAGCTGGTATCGAAGCCCAGCAAGACATGGAAAATATCGTGGGTAACTACGTATCGCAAAGCAAATACATTGCGTTTAGCAACTTCATCAAGCTCAGGGCTGACGTTTAATGGCTTGAGGTTGTTGCGCTTCATGTGATCGGCATATTCTCGCCCAAAAGAACCTGGAGGATATTGGCTTAATTTATCTAAATCAATGGGCGGATAATATCCTTCTACTGAACGCAATTTTTCCGCCACTTCTGGAGCAACTTTTGCGCTGAAAAAATCAGACTTGAGCAGAGCAAAATCGCCTAGTTTGCCTGAGTTTTTGTAAGCCAACATTGCTTTGAATTGTTGCAATTTTTTTAACATGATGGCTATCCCATATTTTGGGTGATGCGATCACGCTCCGCACCAAAAGCGATCGCTTGTCAAATCGCAATTTTGAATACCTAATCACTCGTGATTTATAGCTTGCGCGACTGTAAAACTAACCTCCTGACCATAGGAAATCTCAAGGGTGTGACCATCAGGATCGCGGATAAAAGCCCAGTAACCAACGGGAAAACCCCAGTCATGCGGCCCTTCTATTAGTACATTTTCTGAGTGCGCCTCATTGCAGAGACGCTCCACTTCCTCACGAGTTTTACAAGCTACGCCAAGATGAGATGCGGGTGCAAGTGTGCTTTTTATTTGAGCTACTTGAATCAACACAATGACAAATGGTCGAGTTAAATCGCTAATCCAAGCAACGTCTACGTGCTTCGTTTGATCAGTGCGACGATGTACTACTTGCATCCCAGCATACTTTGCATAAAACGAGATGCTTTGATCGATGTCGCTTACCCCAAGTGCGATGTGAGTAAAACCAAGATCCGACATCAGCTGTTACCTTCTCACAAATGAACAATATCTTTCAGATTAAGATATTGCGGATAAACACAAGGGGGGAATACCGTAGCGATCGCGCAACTCTTCTACTGGCACATTCACCACTTCCCAGAAGTTCCAATGATCCGAAAGGTCTACTTTGCAAGCTGCACCTCTTTTGAGAGCCTGCATTACTAATAAAATGTCAAACAATCCCACATCGGCATCTGCAATTGGAGTGATTTGAATTCCCCAATGAAAATGCAGGATGACAAACAACAGAAATACAAAGCCGTCCTCACGAATAAAACCAGCCTGAAACGCTCCCTGCTGAATCTCACCTTGGGGGTTGGTGTCATAACCTGACAGAATATGCCCAAAATCATGAAATACCATGCGTTCTGGAATTCCGCCCGCTTCACCAGGAAAACTAAAGTGTCTTTGAGTGCAATGTTCCCAAAAAGCACGTCCTAAAGTTCCCTCTGGAAGTAAACCCAACTGGCGATACTTCCAAGCAACTTCTAGATCTTCTCCACCGTTGAAGAAAGGAGTTACCATTTTTTTGATGCCAACTATTCCCTCTTCTTGATAAGCAGCATTTATAAATTTGCCCATCAATCGCCGCATGATATCCAGTCGCGCCAGTAGCTTGTGTCCACTGGCGGCTTTGTGCAATACTCGTAAACCTTGCTCATTCACACAAAGGGTATCAGCTAGCGATCGCAATGCCTTCTGCTGTGAGGGTATAATCTCACCATCGACCATCGCCATTACCATTGCCATCTGAAGAAGCAACTTGCGTTGCTGTGGATTAGTGATCAATTCAGCTATCTGTGCTGTAGTAATCGGAAATAATTCATCAACTACAACATTTCCTTGATATAGCTGATTTAACACCTGTAAAAATTGCTGTTCTAACGGTGTCAATGCTTGTGGATTAGCCGCTACTGTTGTAAGGGTTCCCAATACAAGCGGTAGTTCTTGAGGAGAAAAGACAAAAATATTCATAACAGCCTCAAATTCCGAGTTCCAATCTCGGCGTTCCTAGTTCTGAGTGCTGAGTGTTGAGTTCCGAACTCGATGTTCCGAGTAAAAAGCTCGACGTTCCGAGTTCCGAACTCGATGTTCCGAGTAAAAAGCTTGACGTTTCGAGTTCCGAACTCGGTGTTCCGAGTAAAAGGCTCGACGCTCCGAGTAAAAAGCTTGGCGTTTTGAATTCCAAGCTTGACATTTCGAGTTTCAAGCTCGGTGTTCCGAGTAAAAAGCTCGGTGTTGCGAGTTGCGAACACGAAGTTTCAAGTAAAAAGCTCGACATTGCTATTTTTGAGTGCTGAGTGATGAGTGCTGAGTAATAACTTCTCTCCTTGTCTCCCCATCTCCCCCAGCTTCCCCTGCTCCCCCAGTTCCCCCTGCTCACTCAGCGATAGGATATTTCTTGATTTGCAAGTCCCTCTTGCAGTGCTAAGGGTAATTCTAATCCCGGAGCTGTAGCAAGTTCTGGGGGTGGAACCTCACGTGTTGAACTTCTCAGATATTGGCCATTGTTGACGGGAGGCACAGGCTTCATCCGGTGAGTGATACTGTAATAACGGTGAGTTTGTTGGGTTTGCTGCCGTTCTTGGATGCTTTCATTGGCAATTTTCTTCCGCAATTTAATAATTGCATCGATTACTGCTTCTGGTCTGGGTGGGCATCCTGGTATATAAACATCAACTGGGATTAATTTATCTACGCCGCGCACTGCGCTGGGAGAATCTACGCTGAACATTCCTCCTGTAATTGTGCAAGCTCCCATAGCAATTACATATTTAGGTTCTGGCATTTGCTCATAAAGTCGCACTAAATTAGGAGCATACTTCATTGTGATTGTCCCAGCGGTAATTATTAGGTCTGCTTGTCGCGGAGTCGCGCGGGGAATCATACCGTATCGCTCTAAGTCGAAGCGGGACGCATAAGCAGCCATAAACTCCATAAAGCAGCAGGCTGTACCAAACATCAAAGGATACAAACTGGACATTTTTACCCAGTTGTACAGATCATCTACCGTTGTCAGAATGATATTTTCTGTAAGTTGTTGCGTTATTTCGGGACGCTCAATAGGATTAACAATTGAACTGGTCATAAGTTGAGTCCTCCATAATTGCGATCATTGAGGACTTACGCAAGAACTGTCTAACATTGTTAGTACCGCTTTGCATAAGTTTGTAGATTTTTTAAACGCAGAGGGACGCGAAGTAAGCGTGGAGTAACGCTGAGTATTTTCAGATGTCAACTCGCTACGAATTAATGAAATGGTGTACTTAGACTTCGTGTTCTTTGTGCCCTTTGCGGTTCGTTTCTTGATAATTTTGCGTAAGTCCTGTAATTTTTAGAAACTGTCTTAGTGACAATTCCAGTGTCTAACGACTCTCCAAACTGCACCAGTAAAGATAAAGGTGTTAAGGTGCTAACTTAAGCCCTGCGTTAAAATATTCTAGATATTCGGCTTTTATGCGAGTAACCTCAAGCGTTATTCGATGTTTTGGAATTTAGACTTTGCGGAAATAAGCGATTGCGCGAAGCGCAGCGCCAAAGGCGATCGCTAACTTGTATAAAATTTAGGAAAACTGTAAAGTTAATCTCGACTTGGCATGAGCCTTGTAATCCGATGGAATTGCACAAGCAAAGACGCAGGCGCGGTGTTGTCCTCAGCCTCCCAGGATTTCAAAAGCTGCAAGAAGTTAAGCATCAGGTAGAGATTAGAGAAAATGATGGAGCCAGATTCACCCTAGAAGAACTCAGCTACCGCACGCAGTTAGCTCCTTTTACCATTGCTAAAGTTCTTGCACGAGAAGAAGGCGTAGATAAGCAAACCCTGGAATACTTTTTTAGAGCTTTTGGGTTAGAGTTAACACCCAGTGATTATATTAGGGCAGGGGATAAAGGGACTGGGGACTGGGGACTGGGGACAAGGGGACAAGGGGAGAAATTATTACTCAGCACTCAGGACTCAGGACTCAGCACTGACTGGGGTGAAGCGGTTGATGTCTCAATTTTTTTTGGACGTGCAGATGAATTGAGCAAGTTGGAGTATTGGATTGTTAGTGAACGATGTCGTCTTGTGACACTGCTGGGAATGGGTGGAATTGGTAAGACTTCTCTAGCGGTGAAACTGGCGCAGCAAATCCAAGAACAATTTGAGTTTGTGGTGTGGCGTAGTCTTCGCAACAGTCCACCTTTAGGAGAACTGTTAGCAAATCTGCTGCAATTTTTCGCTTGCGGACAAGCAGTGAAATTTTCAGAGAATGTTGCAGAACTTGTCTCGCAATTCATGATGCAATTGCGATCGCACCGTTGCCTTATAGTGTTGGATAATGCAGAATCAATTTTCGTAAGTGGCGATCAATCGGGACGTTACCAACCTGGATATGAAAACTATGGACAACTCCTCAAACAACTAGGAGAAACACCTCATCAAAGCTGTGTGGTACTCACAAGCAGAGAAAAACCCCAGGAAATTGCAGCTTTAGAAGGTGAGACTTTACCTGTGCGCTCATGGCAACTCACAGGCTTGAGTGCGATCGCAGCTCTAGAATTAGTCAGAACCAAAAGTTTCTTTTGCGGTTCCGATGCAGATTGGCAAAGCTTAATTCAACACTACACAGGGAATCCCCTTGCTCTCAAAATTATTGCCACGACAATTCAAGAGTTATTTGATGGCAATATTGCTGAATTCTTTGCTCAGGGTTCTACAGTTTTTGGTAGTATTTACGATTTATTAAATCAACAATTTCATCGCCTTTCAGCACTGGAAAAAGATTTAATGTTCTGGTTGGCAATCAATCGAGAAGCAATCACTTTACCAGAGTTGCGTGCCGATTTGGTTTTACCAGTATCATCAATGAAGCTGTTAGAGGCGTTAGATTCTCTCAGTAGGCGAAGTTTAATTGAAAAAAAATCAACTCCCCACACCACTGTCCACTTCACTCTCCAACCTGTGGTGATGGAATACGTAACAGACCAGTTGATTCAGCAGGTATGTGCAGAAATACTGGGAGAAATAACAAGAAATTCTCTCATGTTCCACAGCCATGCCTTAATTAAAGCTACTGCCAAAGATTACATCAGAGTTGCTCAAACTAAGCTCATTCTTCAGCCAATCATTGAAAATTTGCTGCACAAGCTGCGAACCAAACAAGCAATTGAAACTCGGCTTTCAGAAATTCTGTGCGAACTACAACAGCAATCTCGCGTGGAGAAGTTTCTTCCCCATGCTGAACTCGAACCAGGATATGCAGGTGGCAACATTCTCAATTTACTTTGTCATTTACAAACTGATTTAACTGGCTATGATTTCTCTTCCCTGACGATTTGGCAAGCTTATCTTCAAGATACTCCGCTGCATAAAGTTAACTTTGCCCACGCGGATCTTTCCAAGTCGATATTTGCCAAAACCTTTTCTACTCCCGTATCCATCGCATTTAGTCCCGATGGTAAAACTTTAGCAACTGGTCATTTCGACGGTTATTTTCGGCTATGGGATGTCATTAGTGGTCAGCAGTTAATTAACTGTGAGGCACATATTGGTTTTGTTTGGTGTATTACTTTTAGTTCAGATGGCAGCACCTTGGCTACTGGGGGGCAAGATGAAACTATTAAGCTGTGGGACGCGTTAACTGGACAATATCTCAAAACTTTGCAAGGTCATCAAGGTGGTGTGCTTTGCGTAAGATTTGCCCAGGATGGAAATACATTAGTTAGCAGCAGTGCTGATTTTAGTATCAGGCTATGGGATATCAACCTTGGGGAATGCACAAAAGTTTTGCAAGGACACAGCCGCAAAGTTTGGTCTGTGGCGTTGAGTCCAATTCAAGCAGGAATGCTCGCCAGTGGTAGTGAGGATAATACTATTAAGCTCTGGGATTTAGCTACAGGCTCCTGCATTAACACTTTACAAGGACATACTGATTGGCTGAAATCAGTTGCCTTTAGTTCATCAGGGGTGCTGGCTAGTGGCAGCTTAGATAAAACAATTAGACTTTGGGATGTAAAGCGGGGTATCTGTGTTGGTGTTTTAGAAGGACATTTAAATGGGATACTAGCGATCGCCTTTGTCACAGAAGAAATTCTGGCAAGTTGTAGCATAGATTGCACAATTCGTCTCTGGGATATCACTGCCCAACAATGTTTAAAAACCTTACAAGGACATATCAATTCTATTGATGCGATCGCTGCTAACCCCCAAGGAACTATGCTGGCCAGTGGTGGTGATGACTTCTCGCTTAGGCTGTGGGATGTTTTCAGTGGCGAATGTATCAGAACTTTCCAGGGAAGAAATAACTGGATTCAATCTGTTGCTTGTAGTCCCATTGACCCCAATTCACCTGAACCGAATGAATTTAAGGGAATCATTGCCACTGGTAGCGCCGACCGAACCGTAAGATTATGGAAAACAGACGGTCAGTGCCGCACTTTATACGGTCACACAGATTTAATCTTTTCGGTGAACTTTACTCCTGATGGTCGCATCGTAGCCAGTGGTAGCGCTGACCAAACAATCAGGCTGTGGGATGTGGCAACAGGTGATTGCACCAAAGTCTTACAGGCACATACAGGTACAGTGACCGGAGTTGCCTTTAGTCCTGATGGTCGGCTGTTGGCAAGTAGCAGCTATGACAGCACAGTTAAACTATGGGATTGGTTCACAGGACAAATTATAGATACTTTCCCAGTTCATTTGGGTATGTCAGTTGCCTTTAGTCCTAATGGTACAAAGCTGGCGTTTGGAGGTTTTGACGATACAGTCAGAATTTGGGATATAGCAAAGCACCAGTGTTATCAAACACTAATCGGCAACCGCAATTGGGTGTGGTGCGTTGCTTTTAGCCCAGATAATCGGACTCTCGCCACTGGCAGCAGCTTCGAGGGTATTGTGAGACTATGGGACGTAGAAACAGGCGAATGTTTTCAGATTATCCCAGCACATCAAGATTTACTGTGGGCGATCGCCTTTAGTCCAGATGGTAGTATTCTCGCCAGTAGTAGCAGCGATGGCACAATCAAACTCTGGGATGTAGCAAGTGGCGATCGCATTCACACCTTGGAAGGGCATAATACCTGGGTGATGTGTGTTGCCTTCAATCCAAAAGGTAATATCCTGATTGCTGGAGACGCCTATGCTGCCATTAAACTCTGGGATATCCACACTAAAAACTGCATTAACACCATCAAAGCCGAGCAAATTTATGAGCAGATGAATATTTATGGAGTTACAGGGTTAACAGAGGCGCAAAAGTCGAGCTTGTTGAGTCTGGGCGCAATTGAAGCAAGGAATAAGGGCTGGGGACTGGTGAGACAGCGCGGTCTTGGGGGTTTCCCCCATGAGCGACTGCGAACCCGAAGGGGGACTGGGGATTAGAAAGCAGAGGAGACTTTCTGACTCAGCACTCACAACTCTTTCAAAGAACCGTTAAACTTCATTGCAAAATAAAAAGATAAGCAAAATAACGTGATAACTTTTGGTTATGTGAAGAAATCACACAAGTCTAAAGAAAGGAGAATACAGTGGCAATGGAATCAAATTTCTTAACGGGCACAAGTGTAGTAAATGAAGATTTCAGCGAATACGTTGCCCACCTGCAACTACACATGACTTTACAAGCTCGCAATCTGGTTCCACCCCTGAAGCAAACCCTAGAAGATAGTCGGGAGAAATTACTTCATCAAACTCAAGCTAACTTTGAAAAGCTAATTTCTCGGCAAGGGCTATAAAGTACAAAGATTTTAATTAAAATTCACATAAAATAAAGGCAGAGTATTGTTGAGTTAATGCCAATGGTGTTCTCATCAAATCTGCTTTTTCTGTTTCTTTAAGTATTCAGTGACGAAAATCACTCTTTCGATGCACTGGCAAAGAGCGGAAAGCCGTTAATATTATATTGCAGCAGTTACTCAGCAAGAGCAGTTAGTTTAGGGCTAGATGGCGGCTCCAATCAAAATGACTTCATTACTTCCTCGAAATCTCAGCGTAATCATCCGACCAGTCCAATACCGGGATCTGGACGGAATCGAGCGCCTAACTCAAGAGTCATTCGCGGCCCTCACTCCCAAGGGAGCTAGTTCTGCCACACGCCAGATGCAGTGGCTGCGAAGCTGGTATGGGTTTCTGAAATTTTTGAGTTGGTTTCCTAACCCGTTACAGTATCTCTTCTGTTCCTATGTAGCAGAGCAGGGGCGTATGCTTCTAGGAATGATTCAAGTGTCACCATTTAACCGTACACGCAGTACTTGGCGGGTCGACCAGGTGATGCTGGATCGTAGTACTGATAAGCAAGGAACTGGCTCGCAATTATTGCGCCATTGCTTTGAATCGGTTCTAGAGGCACGTACTTGGATTCTGGAAGTAAATGTCAATGATTTAGAAGCGTTAGCACTGTACCGACGCAATGGATTTCAGCGTCTGGCTGAAATGACATACTGGGAAATTGAACCGACATTGTTAACTGAATTGGCACAAGCAGAGCCAGACTTACCTAACCTCTTGCCGATCAGTAATGCTGATGCTCAGTTGCTCTATCAACTAGACACAGCATCAATGCCTCCTTTGGTGCGTCAGGTATTTGACCGTAACACCCGCGATTTCAAAACTAGTTTGTTCGGTGCTTTAACTGATGCTGTCAAACAATGGGTAACTAAAACAGAAGTAGTCAGTGGCTATGTGTTTGAACCCCAGCGCAAAGCAGCCATTGGACATTTTCAAGTGCAAATTGATCGCAAAGGGCTTGCTCCCCATGTAGCAACGCTGACGGTTCACCCCGCCTATACTTGGCTATATCCAGAGTTGCTTTCCCAATTGGCTCGTATTGTACAAGATTTTCCTGAGCAAGGATTGCAACTAGCTTCCTCAGATTATCAACCAGAGCGAGAAGAGTATTTGGAGCGAATTGGAGCAAAACGCACAGAACACACCTTAATCATGTCTCGCTCAGTTTGGCACAAGCTACGGGAGTCTAAATTTGTCTCCTTAGAAGGAATTCAGTGGCCAGAAGTGTTGCAAGGTCTGCAACCGGCTCGTAAACCAATACCAGGTGGTATGTCATGGGCACAACAAGTGCAACAGTCATCCCCAGATCGAGCAGTGCCAACTAAGTCAGAACCTGTGAATTTTGGATGTAATAACCCTGGTATCGAACCATCTTGCCAACCTGAGTCAGTAGACTCACAGCAGGAGAAGTAGTGTGACACCCAAGGAGCAACCAAAGCCATTGATTTCAGCGTTGGGGTTAGATTTAGGTAGCAAGCGTATTGGTGTCGCAGGGTGCGATCGCACAGGGTTGATCGCTACCGGGATCACTACAATTGAACGCACATCTTTTGAGCGGGATGTTGAGCAACTACGACAGCTAGTTGATCAACGCCAGGTACAAGTACTGGTTATTGGCTTACCTTATTCAATGGATGGCTCTTTGGGGTTCCAGGCACGTCATGTGCAAAAGTTGGCTACAAGGCTGGCTAAAGCTCTTAAACTGCCTATTGAGTATGTGGATGAGCGATTAACTTCATTTCAAGCAGAGCAACTCCTAAGAGATGAAAACCGCTCTCCATCACGCCATAAAGCTTTGATTGATCGCAAAGCAGCGTCTTTAATTTTGCAACAATGGTTAGATGCTCGACGAGCTAAATCCAATATATCGGCAATAGCTGTTGAGTATTGATACCTTTTAACATGATATTCTGAAAACTATTACCCGGCAGTTGTATATGCGTTTAAAGCTATTTAGTAGACACAATCATGTCAATAAATAGTTAAATGCTTTCCACAGTTGCTGGTATTTATAAAGTTCCACACCTCGGCTATGTTTTCCTCTCAATTTCCCGAAGAAAATGATCACGCTCACGCGGGTTCCATCACTTTGACAGACGACAAAGGGCGAACCCTGGAATGTTATATTGAGCATTCCTTAGCGGTAGATGGGCAAGAATATGTTTTACTTCTGCCTGTTGACTCACCTGTAGAAATTTTTGCTTGGCAAGGTGAAGACGAGGAAGAAGAAGCTGTTCTAGTAGAAGATGATTCTATTATTGAACAAATTTTTGGTACAGCCCAAGCTGTGCTATCTGAGCAAAATTTGCTGCTCAAGAACACCGCTTATGCTCTAACAGTTGCAGGTGATTTACCTCCTGTAGAAGACTCAGAACTCTTCACCTTAGAAATCGAAGATGACGAGGCAGAATTAGAGCCTGAGCAATTGCAGCTACTTGCTAGCTTCTACGATGAAGATCAAGAGTATGCAATTTATACACCTCTTGACCCACTGCTATTTTTTGCCAGAATATCGAAAACGGGTCAACCTGTATTACTGTCTCCAGAAGAGTTTCGCAAGGTACAACCGTTGTTAGAAGAGCATCTTTTTAATGAAGTCGAGTAGCATTAAATATTCAAAATTAAAATTTAAAATGAAATATTTTTAAATTTTTAATTCGGAGTTTTTGATTATCATCTCAATCCAGATCCATTTATTGCCAAGGAACAATAAGCAGTTGTGGCTGATAAACACTATGTCACGATCAGCTGCTTTGCTTTTATATATCAGGCTAGCGTTTTTTCTGCGATCGCCCAAAGGATGTTGCCTTCGGCAATCGCCGCCGCCAAGATATTAGTCGCATAGCGGCTTATCCATTGACTTACGCTTCAATTTATATATGGATACTCTCAATATCTACGCTAATTAAGGGTTCTGGATGGGCAAGTTCACAAACCAAGAATAGACAATAATAGTTATTGGTCATCAGCAAGCTGCCGACCAATGACTGTTGATGCTCGACAATTTTGAAAACACTCGTAAAAAGGATTCCAGATTAGGGATTGGCGAAGAAGCGGAAAAATTATGGCAGGGACTTTAACCCCGGACGTATTTTGGAATGCTCCTCCAGTAACCAATTACCCAGTTCCCAGTCTCGAATCGCCTATACTGTTGACTCTTGAATATGACTTGGAACAACTTCTTACAGCCTGACTTGATTTTGGAAGGCTCAATTTTAAACCTAACACCAGATATTATCCAGCAGTATGGATTGAAGGGATTAGTGTTGGATGTGGATGAAACCTTAGTACCTATGAGAATAGGGTCAGCTTCACCAGAACTGCAACAGTGGGTGGAGCAAATCCGCAAATGTACTTTACTGTGTTTGGTGAGCAATAACTTGAGTGAAGTCAGGATCGGTGGTATTGCCCGTTCTCTCAACTTACCTTATTACTTGGGTGCAGCCAAACCCTCACGCCGCAAAATCAGGGCAGCACTCAAAGCAATGAATTTACCAGTTCATCAAGTGGGGATGGTGGGCGATCGCTTGTTTACCGATGTCTTAGCTGGTAACCGTTTGGGAATGTTTACCATTTTGGTTGAACCGATTATCCATCCAGATGTAGCTCTGCGCTCTCATCCCATCCGAAATTTTGAAGTCTGGGTATCTGAAGCCTTGGGAGCCTCTATCAGCCCAAAACATACAAAAATACATAAAGGTTGATATTTGTCTAAATAAGTAAATCTAAAGAAATGATTAAGGAATCATTATCAATGGCAAAAATCGGGGATCATAAGTATTAATAACATGGGGTCAGCTAAAAAAGACCTTAGCCCATAGCAAATACATATAAAACCGTAAAGCGTCAGCCTTCACTTATAGAGGGTGTGGCGCTTTACAATTTTAGATGAGTACTGATTGCTGAGTGGTAATTTTGAGTTTTGACTATAAGTTGTAAATGTACAACTTTCTTCAACATCTCAATTGTGAATCCTCACCTTTGACTTCGTACTCAGGCTCAATATTTAGCACTATCGTCAATGCCTCTAACGATTGTCGTCAAAATCGGCACTTCTAGCCTGACAAAACCAGAAACCGGACAATTAGCACTTTCTACCATTGCAACTTTGGCGGAAACACTTTCTTATTTGAGACGCCAAGGTCATCGAGTGATTTTGGTTTCCTCTGGTGCTGTGGGGGTTGGTTGTGCGCGGTTGGGCTTAACTGAACGTCCCAAAGCGATCGCTCTCAAACAAGCAGTAGCAGCAGTGGGACAAGGACGATTAATGCGGGTTTACGACGATTTATTTACCACCCTGCAACAGCCGATCGCTCAGGTTTTGTTAACTCGTAGCGACTTGGTACAGCGTAGCCGTTATCTCAATGTCTACAACACCTTTCAGGAACTATTGGGACTAGGAGTAATTCCCGTAGTGAATGAAAACGATACGGTAGCAGTAGACGAACTGAAATTTGGCGATAATGACACCCTTTCCGCATTAGTTGCCAGTTTAGTAGAAGCAGATTGGCTATTTTTGCTCACCGATGTTGATAGATTGTACTCAGCCGATCCGCGTTCTGTACCCGATGCCCAGCCGATTGCTTTGGTAAGCAGCATTAAAGAATTAGCACAATTACAGGTGCAAACAGGCTCTCAAGGCTCACAATGGGGTACTGGCGGTATGGTAACCAAAATTTCGGCTGCGAGAATTGCGATCGCGGCTGGCGTTCGCACTGTGATTACACAAGGGCGATTTCCTCACAATATCGAAAAAATCATACAAGGTGAAAAGCTAGGTACTCACTTTGAACCGCAACCAGAACCAACTTCTGCACGCAAACGTTGGATAGCTTACGGCCTTGTGCCTGCTGGAAAATTATATTTAGATGCAGGTGCGATCGCTGCAATCTCCCAAGCAGGTAAATCGTTGTTGGCTGCTGGTATTAAGGTAGTAGAAGGAGAGTTTGACACTCAAGAAGCCGTGCAACTATGTGATAGCAACGGTAACGAAATTGCTAGAGGACTCGTTAACTACAGCAGCAATGAACTGCAAAAGATTCGTGGGTATCATTCGCGGGAAATCTCTACAATTTTGGGCTATGCCGGGGCAGAAACTGTAGTTCACCGGGATAATTTAGTTTTAACTTAGCATCTGCGAGATTAAAAGGGGCTGGCGATTGGGTATCGGGGAGAGGAGGAGAGACGAGTAGACTGGTTAAATTACATTTGGCTCTGAAAGCCTATATTCCTTGCTCAATCAAACTTACAAGCTTAAGTAGTACGTTTGTCCGAAGGGGAGAATTTCTGCTTAAAACCTAGCAGGCGATCGTATTCATTTTGGAGTACCCCATGACACTCACAGGAGATTTCTTCGAGTTTGTGATTGTCGAGAATTTGGATTTTTTTTCGGCTGACTTGGATGACACCTGTATTTTGCAACTTGCCCAAGGTCTCAGTGACACCAGAGCGGCGCACGCCCAACATATGGGATATGAACTCTTGCGTCAGGGAGAATTTATCCGAGTGCATACGGTCTCTGACCTCAAGCAGCCAACGGGCACAGCGTTTTTCTATAGTGTGCAGGCGGTTGCAGGCGACGTTCTGCGAAACCTGCGCGATGTAGGCCTGGGTGTATCTCAGCAATACGTCTCGCATCGTCTTGTTGCGGTCGAACTCGTACAGTAGTACCTCGGCACTGAGTCTCATAGCGCTACCTGAGACTTGGATGATATACTCGGTCTGCGTCGTCTCGTTCCCACCCATGAAGGCGTTGATTCCTACCATCTCGCGGCTGCCGATCGCTCCAGATTCGGCCGTACTGCCGTCGCTCATTGTGATGGTAATCGAGATCAGACAGTCTATGGGAAAGTAGACATCCCGGATCACTTCGCCAGGGTGGTGCAGTATGTTGCCATATGAAAGCGATACCTGCTGCATATTTTTTTCGAGCCGTTCGTACACGTCACGAGGCAGAGCAGCCAGCAAAAGGTTGCTAGGAGCAGTATCAGTATCCTGCGGCATAATGAACCTCCTTGATTTCCGGGGAATGGATAAGCGTTGAAGTCCGCCCCATTGCACCATTTACTAAGTCTGTTAGAAACTTTGATTTTGGAGGGGCTAGGGATTAAATTATAAGTATTTTTACTGTAATAATACAAAATCGTAGCCAGTGCTAGAAGAGCAAGGCTTATTTGCGTCACAAGGCTCAATTTTGACTAAAAATACTCCACCCTGGCGATCGCCTGATGAAGAAAACTGAATTTTACCCGTCGCTCCCATAGCCGAAAAATTAGGATTAGATAGCACCTTTTGCAACCCTTGGCGAGTGCTATCTTCTTTTAAACCAGCGATAATTACTTGCATTGCATCATAAGCTGTGGCAGTTCGCGGGCTTACCTCTCCACCCCAAAGTTTAGCAGCTTTCTCAGCAAAAGAATTACCTTTACTCATATTACGGTTAGCATCACGATGCCAAGGTACAGAGACTACCATCCCTTTGATATCTCCTTGCCCAAACTTTAAAATCTTTTCACCGTAGAGCTGTTGAGAACCAAAAAGTGCAAGTCTACCTCTATTCTCTTTCGCCACATCAAGAGCTGGATTGATATTAGTGATTCTGGGAATGAGAAGGATGGCTTCCGCTCCATCACTGATGGCCTTAGCAATAAAATTACTAGCTCTAAAATTTGCGGCTCCTAAATCGCAATCTGTACCAATAACTTTTCCCCCTGCTTTATTGATTAAATCACTATATTCTTGGACAATTTCTTGATTTGGTCTTTCCTGACTAGATGTTTCCTGACTGGTTCTAAATGATGAATCTCGGCAAATAGCTATATTAGTGCGGCGTTCTTTTTTAACAATATATTCAGCCAGAGCTTGATTAAAAATATTACGATTGGGGCTGATATTAAAGACATATCTGGTATCCCCAAACAACTGTGCCTGATTTTGTCCAGGTTGATTTCTTCCACTACCTGGGGAAACTTTAACCAAGCTACTCTGTTTATAAATATTTTCGTTGCGACCAAAACCTACTACTGCAAGAAGATTGGAGTCTTTAGCCAATTCACTATCTATCTTTTCTAGCTCTCCAAAGTTATTCAAGCTGGCAATCTCAAGTTGCAATGGCATCCCATTAATACCTCCACTGCTATTAACTTCTTCTTGAGCTTGCGCTACTCCACGTAAAGTCTCTTTCGCTTCATTCAGGCTACTACCAATTGGTGCAATTACAGCTACTTTCAAGGCTTTCGATTTACCTACTTTGGCGTTATTCAAATAAATCAAAGTCTCTGGATCATTACGCTTGCTTTGCAGAGATGCTTGAAATTTAATGATAGCTGTACCAAAATCTTCAGCTTTAAAAGCGTTTACCCCAGCTTCTTTCTCATCTGTTTTATCTGCCGTTACCAAAATTTTTTCACCCATACTCATCCATTCGAGAGAGGATGCGATCGGCAATACAGGTGACACCATCGAAGGTGTTGAAGGTGTTGTTACTGGTTTAGAAGCAACTTTACTTACCAACCATAAAATAACTGCTACCATAACTCCAGCAAGCCCTAGAGAGATAAGCAACCGAATATTCTCATCCTTATGTGGCATAAATAACTACCTCGATTCATTAGGCTTAGGTAAAATTTCTCTAAAAACAGTTGTAAAAAAGTAAAATAAATTATAAATCAAAAAAACTTAGTAATTAATTTGTCTACGAGTTGGGATGTGCCCATCAGAATAAATGCCAATAAACCAGCAAGTGTCACTAATAAGACTACAATTATCAATCCATTTGTTCCAGATTGCAAAGGATTATTTATTTGCCAATTATGGGCTACAAAGACAATGAATAAATTTGTAATTACTGCAATAATAAACAAATAAATCTTTTCAAACAAAGATCGAGATTGAGTAAAGACTACAGCCCCTAAAATTAGGAACCATAATCCAGAACTAATCAAAGTAGTTCCTAAAAAACTCAGTAGGACAATAGCCAAAAACGAACTACCTGTACTTGCAATCACAACCCCAGGCAATAATTTCTTCATTGAGAATTGGGGGAGATATGAAGTATGTTGTTGAACTGGTGTCTGTGGCGGTGATATTCGCTGTGGTGAAATTATTGTCTGAAGCACACTCCAATGTGCATCTGTCTGAGAATTCAAGTCTTGTAAAACTTCCTTTGCTGACTGATAACGCTGTTCATGATTTTCTAGCAGTAACTTATCAAGAATTTGCCCTAATGCTTCACTGATTGGTTGCGTCATTTGGCTTCGCCACTTATTAGTCCAGCTAAAGCCTTGTCTCATCCATAGCTGGGATGGAGGAACATTAGTCAGCAGATAAAAACAAGCTATTCCCAAACTGTAGAGATCGCTAGCAGGGTAAGCTTCCCCAAACTGAATTTGTTCAATTGGTGCATACCCCAAAGAACCAATAATTGTCCCTGGTGTAGTGTTTATGGTTTCCGTCTTTTGTTTAGATACACCAAAATCAATCAGCACCAACTTACGATCATGTTGACGGCGAATAATATTTTCAGGCTTAATATCTCGGTGAATCACCTGTTGCTGATGTATTAGTTCCAGCACAGGTAATAAATCACTCAATAGTTGTCGAATTTTGATTTCATTAAATACTCCCTGCTGTTTTAACTCCTGCAACAAATTTTGCCCTTCTATTAATTCCTGTACTAAATATAAATAGTCATCTTCTTTAAAATAGCCAAACAGTGTTGGAATTTGGTCATGTTTCCCCAGTTCTTGCAGACGTTTTGCTTCTCGCTCAAACAACTCAGTTGCTTTTTTTTGGGCTTCACTACCGCCACCACCATAAAATTGACCACGAATTAGCTGTTTAACAACACATTGTTCATTCAGCTTGTCTATATCTTCTGCCAGATAAGTACGTGCAAAACCCCCTCTACCTAATGGTTGGATAATGCGGTAACGATTTCTTAGCCGCGATACCAATCCTGTTCCACAACTGAGACAAAAGTTTGAACCATCAGGATTTTGGGGATTAGGACAATCAGGATTTAGGCAGCAGATCATATAATTATCGCTGTCATTTTATTAACAATTAAAATATACCTTAAATTCACTTGCTGCCTGGGGTTGACTTATTTTTTACTAATAATTCTTATAGTTTTACTTCTATCTGTACAGATAAAAATAGTTAGGTTATTGTTGCTGCCGAACTTTTCTATTTAGCTATTGCGAATTCAGCTAAAGCAACAGCACCCCATAATGGCGCATCATCACCTAACGCCGCAGGAATAATTTCAAAATCAACTTCAAGTAGCGCTGTCTCCCGCGCCACCTGGCATAAAACTTCCCACCATCGAGTTCCTGCCTTGGTTACGCTCCCACCTAAGATAAACAATTGCGGGTTCACCAAATTTGCCACATTGCCAATACCCACACCCAGCGCCCAAGCAGATTTTTGCAAAATCTCCTGAGCCAAATCATCTCCAGCCGCCGCAGCTTCACTTACCAACTGCCCTGTTAGTAACTCTAAATTATCCTGTACCAAACCCCTCAATATCTTTCCTGGTGTACGTCTTGGCAGTTCTGCTAATACTTCCCGTGCATTTTGGGCAATATATGGCCCCGAAGCTAAACGTTCCACACATCCGCGTTTACCACACAAACATACTGGCCCAGCAGGATCTACAACTATGTGTCCAATTTCGCCAGCCATACCACCTGCGCCCCGCCAAGGCTTACCATTGAGTATCCAACCACCACCCACGCCAGTGCTGACAGTGATGTAAAACAGGCTATCGTATCCTTGACCTGCACCAAAGCGATGTTCACCCAAAGCCGCAACATTGGCATCATTATCTACATAAGCAGGAACACCAAATTCTGCTTCTAGCAAGTTTTTGAGGGGAATATTTTCCCAACCAGCAACATGATGAGAGAGTCGCACTGTTCCAGTGGTGGCGTCTACTGGCCCTCCAAAGCTGACACCAATTGCAGTGGGTTTTGTACCTTGCAGCAAAGAGTGAATGAGCGATCGCATAATTTCTAAATCAGTGTTAGCATTTGCATTCACTGGAGAAAAGCGTCGTTCATAACGCAGCCATTGTCTGGAACCAACATTTACCGTCGCTGCTGCTAGCTTAGTACCGCCAAAGTCGAGAGCTAATATCAAGGTCACAGTTTTTTATACTCCTGCTGCACATCACGATAGGTAGTTTCTTTCTTGAGAAAGATGTTTGTGTTCAAGATAAATTCAACACTAGAGAAAACTACATAATTTAGCAACTCATGACTGCTGATCAATCACAACCACTCATTGATTTTTCTAACGCCAAAGAACCACCTCGCTCTCTTAATCTCGATCAACAAGAGGCTCCTCCTATTGAACCAGAAGAAGTTAGCGGTCAAATCAAACAAGATCCCTTGCCTGATGATTTCAATCGCCAACCAGAAACTGTTGGTGAGCGCCAAATGATTGTTGCTAATATTCCTGGAGCACCTACTAATTTAAATGACGCTCATGACTAAATTCCTCACCTTTTCCTGAGTCAAGCACTCCATGAATAAACTGTTGCAAACGTTCATAATGCGTCCCTTGCCAATAAATTTGAGCGCAGTCTTGGCAGCGATGAAATTCATGATTTTGCAATTGCACACTTTCTGGCAGTTGATCAATTATGCTTTCCTTCGCTACAGTTTCTAGTAATCCATTGCAACGCAAACATCGTTGAAAAGGTGATACTAACTTAAACAAGTCGAAGCGCCGTAACACTTCGATGATTTGCTGCTGAGGGTTAGTACTTCTGACGTAATAGCCATAGGTTACTAAACTACGCATTAATAAACCCTTGTCACGAGTCAAAAGAATCCGCAGCTGTTTATGGGAGATAGCAGCTAATTCTTCATCCTCATAGTCATTGCGGTATAACGTATCAAAGCCTAGCAATCTTAAAGATGTTGCTAGCTTGCCTAAATGAATATCTATAACGAAGCGAATGATACTGAGCGGTTTTGGGCGAACAGATATTGCTGGTGTAGTGATAGCAGTTGCCGAAATGGGATAGACATTGATAGTATCACCATCCTGCACGATATAAGAAAAATCCACACATTTATCGTTTACTTTTATACAATCAACTTCTGGATGAGGGACACCTAGACTTTCAATCATGTCCTTAATTGAGGCTCTCTCCCCAAAAGAATGGCATATCCTCACCTGCCTTTTATACCGTGGTAAAAAATCATTTAATTCTGCATAAAAATAAAAAGATGCTACAGCCATAACTACATAACGTTGAATGATTCATTAGTTAATGGTTAATAGGCGATCGCTAGGCACTATTGTCTCATTACCTGCTTCTCCACCGTAATTAAAGGGATTGCTTTAAAATTCGGTGATGCAACATTTTGTAACTATTGAGAAAAATTATCTTTTGGATAGAAACTGCCAATTCTGGCTGCTGCCAGCATTTACAGTCATTAATTAGTTGTTAACCCTAGTTTAATCAGAGTGCAAAATGTCAAAAAATTTAGTAAAATTTATATAGATTAACCAATACTTGCATTTGTTATTTACTTCAGCTACAGTCAAGGCAAGTAGCTATAAGCAAAACCTGGTGTATTCTTTAAGAGCTTAGGCGAGGGAAAACGGTGAATATTAAATTTAAAGTCAAAATATATCAGAAAAAATTGTAATCTCTGTCGAAAAACAGATTTATACAAGTAAGTTTTAGATAATTATTTACTAACAGTAACTGGTGTTTATTGTTAACTTGTACCTTTAGCTCTTTAAGTATTAAACTACTTAATCAGATTTAGCTAAAATTTATTTTTTTCTAAACTAATTGAGAAAAATTCGCAATATATACTGGAAGAGAGATAAATTAAAAGCACGTAACGCCAATGAAAGCACACACTTTTAAACAAGAATTGCTAAATGACTTTTTGGAAGTAGATTGCCAAAATGGTATTGACTTTCAAAAATTGTTAGTTATACAACTACATCCCTTACAAAAGTGGCCTAAAAATGTGCCCATAGGTGAACACATAAGGGCTGTAAATAGTTATATAGGTTATTTAATTAAAAAATTAAATAACCTAAATTTTCGTCAAATATGTGACTGTAATATCAGCTACTTTGTTAATTTAAGTAAACTGGCTGCACGATACTTTTTATGCTCTTGTGCAGGAGTCAATATATTCTACTATGGCTCTCTAGCCAAGTATAGACAAGGTTGGCTTCAGCAATTAAAACGTTCTCGACTTCTTAACGATAAGCGATACAAAATTAACTTTGTCGCTACGCAAGAAGCTTTAGCAAGCTTATCTTTAACTCTTGTGGAGAATTTATTAACCGGAAAGACGTTTATTAGGAATGAATGTTATAAAGTGGCTACCTAGTTTGAGCCAGGAAATTCATTTGTTTCTGGTTATTGCGTTTATTAGAAGCTATTGTAGCTGACATCACAATTTTACTTTGTCATAAACTTGTTCATAAAAATAACATTTGAGAAAGCTAGATGAATACCTTTTTTTGTTCAGATTATTCAAGACAAACAGGAGAAGATGTTATTGGTAGCGCCACCAATTACGAAACTTATGTTTTAGTTGAGTGTCCTCCACCTTGGAAATCGCCAGCTTTTGATTCTAAATGGGTTCCTCATAATTTAAAGCTGTTGGTAGAGGAAGTAACCCGCACTAAACTGCCAATAAAATTTTTATTAATTGCTAATGATTTATCACACAAAGTAGACCAAACAACTCTGTTAATTTATCAAAAACAAAGCGGATTGAGTCAAGGATATCGCAAGCACGAGTTTAAGCTAGCAACTATTGATCAAGTAGCGGCGATCGTGAAAAAATTTTTATGGGGTAGCACGCCTGATTATGAAAAAGAAACAAGTATAACTAGAGAGATTTTAGTATGTACCCACGGCAGCCATGATAAGTGCTGCGCCAGACATGGTAATCCCTTCTACTTTCATGCTCAAAATACAATTTCAGATTTGGGTTTGGATAATGTTCGCATTTGGAAATCTAGCCATTTTGGTGGACATCGATTTGCACCAACAATCATAGACTTACCAGAAGGAAGATACTACGGTATTCTTGACCAAGACTCATTTAAATCGATTTTGACTCGAACTGGAGATATTCAGTGCTTAAATAAAATTTATCGAGGTTGGGGAATTCTGCCAACTCCAATTCAAATTTTGGAAAAGGAATTAATTCTCCGTCATGGATGGGATTGGTTTAATTACAAAGTAGTAGGAAAAATCCTTGAGCAAAGCATGGACAATAATACAGTGCTAGCAGAACTAACTTTTGAAAAAAGCACAGGTTCACTGTACACTTACCAAGCGAAAGTGATCAAGGATGAAACCAAAACGTTACAACTAAAGAGTTCTTGTAATGCTCACAAACCATCAGTAATGGTTCAATATACTATAGCTAGTGTGATGCTAGCTTCTAATAAAGTTGTAACTTGTAGTGTATGAAAGTAACAAAGGAGTCTACATCTACCACCAATCCTCAATATATTTGAATGTGTTGATTTCGTTCAAGAGTTAGAAGTTAGGAAAACAAAGAAGTGCTAAATCGACTACTTTCCTAACATTTGTAAATTATGTAACGTGGCATACATTCCTCCTTGTTGCAGCAATTCATCATGGCTTCCCTGTTCTATGAGTTCCCCTCGCTTGAGAACAAAAATTCGGTTGACATTGCGAATTGTAGACAGTCGGTGAGCGATAATAATAGCGGTACGCCCCACCAAAAGCTGATTTAATGCTTGCTGAATTAAAGCTTCTGTACCGACATCCAAACTAGCTGTGGCCTCATCTAGTACCAAAACTTGGGGATTGCGAATCGCTGCACGAGCAAAGGCTAGAAGTTGCTTTTGTCCGCTAGAGATATTAGTACCCCGTTCTCTAAGTTGAGTATTATAACCTTTGGGTAATAGTTCAATAAACTGAGCAATATTAGTTTGTTCTGCTGCTTGTTGAACTTCTTCAAAAGTGTAGTTATCTCCTAAAGTGATGTTGCTTTTGACATCACCAGCAAACAAAAAGCCTTCTTGTAAAATTACTGCCAGATAGCGCCGCAATTCTGCTTGTGGTAAGTCACGAATATCTATACCGTCTACAAGTATTCGTCCTTGCGTAGGTTCATAAAGACGGCATAAAAGACGAATGATCGAACTTTTCCCAGCGCCGGTGGGGCCAACTAATGCTATTTTTTCACCAGGATGAATGGTGAAATCTAAATCTTTAATTACATAATCATTGCCTTTGTAGGCAAACCAGACGTGTTCAAAGCGAATTTCTCCCAATTCGGCTGAAGAGTCGGTATTTTCAGATTCTAGATTAGCAACTAACTCGTCTATGTAACCAAATTTTGCATCATAAACTGAGACACGCGAATTAAAGCGATCGCGTATTTCTATCGGTTCATCTAAAATGTTAGTCACCCGTTCAATAGCAGTGAAGCCCGCTTGAATAACCGTGAATTTTTCAGCGAAATTCCGCAAAGGGTCAAATAATTGCTGGGCATATAAAACAAATGTTGATAAAATCCCAAAAGTGAGGCTTTTTTCTAGTAACAACCAACTACCTATCCAGAGAACACCTGCGATCGCTACTAAGCTAATCCACTCCAGGATGGCTGATACTGCTGAATCGTAAAAGATGGTTTTATCTATTTGTTGCTTATAACGTTTGTTTGTAGTGCGAAACAATTCAGCATTGAATTTCTCTCGCCGAAACAACTGCACTACGTTAATACCAACGATATTTTCTTGTAGCTGAGAGTTAAGGATAGAGAGTTCTTCCCGGACTTTGTAATTTGCTTGGCGGTACTGTTGCTGAAAGTAAACAATCACCAAGCTAATAGGTAACAGTAATACCAGCAGCAAGCACGCAATTTGCCACTGGATAGAAAACATCAACCCGAGAATCACCAACATGGAAAACACATCGGACACAATACCAACTGCGCCGGTAGAGAAGACATCTCCCAACGCTTCCACGTCGCTGGTGAGTCTGGTAATTAATTTACCAACAGGCGTCTGGTCAAAAAAACGTACAGATAAAGATGTCACATGATGAAATAAATCATCACGAATTTCTGCGGTGATTTGTTGCCCTAGCTTCTGTACTAAAAAACCCTGAAAACCTGTAAATGCTAATCTGACAATAATAGCAACCAGCAACAGCCCTTCCAGGATATTTAGCCCTTGTAATAAAGGACGATTCCTGAGAAACTCATAAACGCTGGGTTCATTACGGATCAGTGATATAGCCTGTCCAATCAACAATGGTTGTACGGCATTAGCTAAGGCGATCGGTACGAGTAGACACATTGATAGCGCTAGTAGTCGTAAACTACGACGGGCATAAGGTACTAAGCGCAAAAATAACCGCCAGTCATTTTCACGGCTACGGTATTTTTTGTAAGATTTTTTCAAGGATTGGTAGGTGCTCATAGTAAGAGCATTATATTAATTTTTGCACTGAACACCATGCCTGAGATAGAAACTATACGACTGCGGCTAAGGCACTTCACCCTAGATGATTTCGATACCTTGTTTCGCCTTTACACTGATGTAGAAGTTATGAGGTATTTGTCGCCAAGAACGCAATCACAGACCAAGGCAAGCTTATGCAAACATATTCAACACTGGGAAAATCACAACTTCGGAATGTGGGCAGTTATACACCAATACGGTTCAGTTAAGCATTTTTTTTCTCTTTGTGCTCTTTGCGCCCTTTGCGGTTCGTTAAAAAAATTGAGTTCAACAAACAGTTATAGTCTTAACTGAACTGTATTGCATTATATTACACATCTAATTTGCACATTGAGACAGCAGAGGAGCAGGGGAGAAGGGTTGACGCTTTTTCTCCCAAATTAAAAATATGCAAGTTAAATGTGCATTAGCTTACTAAATTTTAAGAGTTCAGTTTTTGTATAGTCAGCAATAATTCATTGATTGTGTAAGGCTTGGGCAAAAATGTAGTTACACCACTCTCAGCTAATGCTTCTAGCTTATTGCTAGACATTAATCCGCTGGTGGCAACGATTTTGACTTTTGGGTTGATTTTTCTTAAGGTACGGATGGCGGTTAAACCATCTAAGGTGGGTAGCATTAAATCCATCAGGACAATGCTGATTTGATCCATATGTTTAGCATATAAAGCGATCGCCTCAATGCCATCACCAGCAATGATGGTTTTGTAGTTATGAGTTTCTAGCGATGTTCGAATAATATCCTGAATAGCGGGTTCATCGTCTACAACTAAAATTGTTTCTCCGCTGGCGGCGATCGCTTTTGGCTCTTCTGGGCTGGGTGTTTCCATCCCCTCGACTGCTGGCAAATATACCTGAAACTCGGTGCCAACGCCTACCTCACTATGCACGTTCACAAAACCGCCGTGGCTTTTAATAATACCAATGACCGTAGAAAGCCCCAAGCCTGTGCCTTGTCCTACCTCTTTTGTAGTAAAGAATGGCTCAAAAATTCTATCCAGGATTTCTCTGGGAATGCCAACTCCAGTATCAGCAACTGTAATTACTGCGTATGGCCCAACTTGAGCTTCTAGGTTCATGCGAGCATAGTTTTCATCAATATACAAATTGTTTGCAGAGATAGATAAAGTACCACCATTGGGCATAGCATCACGTGCATTAACGCAGAGGTTCATTAACACTTGATGGATTTGAGTACCATCTCCAGAAATCATCCATAAATCTTGTGGTACATCAATAGAGACTTGGATAGATTTTGGGAATGTCTCTTTAAGAACCTTGGCAACTTCCATAATTAGATGTCTGAGTTGCAAGTTGATATGCTTCCCTTCCACACCCCGCGCAAACGACAGCACTTGCTTGACTAAATCGGCTCCGCGTTTAGCGTTGATTTCCAGAATTTCCAACAGATGAAGAGTTCGTTCATCCGCATCAGGAAATTTTAGTGGGAGCAGTTGCGCTCCTGCCAGAATTGGCGTCAGGATATTGTTGAGGTCATGCGCGATACCACTAGCTAGAGTACCAATGCTTTCCAGGCGTTGGGCACGAAACAATTGTGATTCTAAACGTTTTTTTTCGGTGATATCCGTGTCAACGGTGAGAATTGATTTAGGCTTACCTTGTCCGTCGCACACCAAATTCCAACGGCTAGAAACTAAGATTTCCTTACCAGTTTTGGTAACTTTAGTTAACTCACCTTGCCACTTACCTTTACGTATGACGTTCAAAAAAGCTGCTTCGATTTCCGGTGGATGTTCATCGTCGTACAATAGTTCGCTGGTATTTTTCCCCCTAGCCTCTGCCGCTTGCCAGCCGTAAAGGTTTTCTGCTGCTTTGTTCCAGTAAAGAATTTTATTTTCTAAATCTCGCACGAGAATTGCATCTGTAGCGATGTCTAGCAATGCTGCTTGTTCACGGATTGTGTCATCAGCCAGTTTGCGATCGCTAATATCAATACAAGCACAAGTAATTCCTATGACTTGTTGTGATTCATTTCGCAATGGTTCTACAGTCAAATCGTAATATCGAGTTCCTTGGGCGGTAGTAATGGCTACTTCATCTCTAGTGCCAACTCCAGTAACAAGTACACTAAGTTTAATCGCAGTTAAATGGTGGGCATTTTCTAAAGGAATTAATTCCGAGTCACGTTTACCCAACATTTCTTCCGCCTTAAATCCAAAAGCGGGATTATAAACCCAGGTATAGCGTAATTCTTCATCCTGGTTGAAAACAAAGATTGGAGAGTTTTTCAAAGCAACGCGAAATCGTTCCTCACTTTGCCGCAGTGCATCCTCTATCCTTTGACGCTCAATCGCATAACGCATACAGCGTACCAGCAGGTCGCCAGTTACTTGCCCTTTAACCAAATAATCCTGCGCGCCTTGCTGCATCGCCCTCAATGCTAAAGTTTCATCGTTTATACCAGTAAGTACGATGATCGGAGTTGATTTTGCCTGATTGTGAGCTTTAATAAAAGTTTCCAACCCTTGGCTGTCTGGCAAAGAGAGGTCTAATAGCATCACATCAAAGCTGTTATTAGATAGATAGTTGAGTGCCTCATTCAGCTGCTCAACAGGTATCAAATCGACTACTACTGCGGTGACATCCTTTAACAATTCTTGTAATAGCAGGACATCACCGGGATTATCTTCAACTAACAAGACTTTAATAATTTCACCTGCCATTTCCATCACTCCGGCGGCAGTTTGACGATCGCAAACCAAAAGTTTTCTATAGATCGTACAATTCTGACAAATTGATCGAAGTCGACTGGCTTAGTTATGTAACAATTGGCAGCCAGGTTATAAGCTTTAAGAATATCTTCTTCAGCTTGAGAAGTCGTCAGGACAACTACAGGAATCCTCTTAAGATTTACGTCACTTTTAATTTCTGCTAATACCTCTCTTCCATCTTTTTTAGGTAGGTTTAAATCAAGTAGCACAATATCTGGATGAGGTACTTGAGCATATTTATTTTGTTTGCGTAAAAATGCCATTGCCTCTACCCCATCTTCGACGACATTCAGATTAACCGAGATTTTGCTGTCTTCCAAGGCGATGCGCGTAAGTAGAGCATCGCCAGGGTTGTCTTCTACTAACAAAACCTCAATAGGCTTAACCTCCGATAGAATTATCACGATTGCTTACCTGCTTGATCTGGAATTGTAAAGTAGAAAATCGAGCCTTGACCAGGTTCCGACTCCATCCAGATACGACCGCCGTGGCGTTCTATAATCTTCTTACAAATTGCCAGACCAATTCCAGTACCTGGATACTTACTTCGGCTGTGCAAACGCTGAAAAATTACAAAAATTCGTTCAGCATACTGGGTTTCCAAACCAATTCCATTATCACGCACTGAGAACAACCATTCATTCTCTGATGGGCTGAGATTTGAATTTTCTCCGTCTGGGTTCGCTGTTTTTCTAATTGCTGTGATATGAATTTGAGGTGGCTCCTCTCTACGGAACTTGATTGCGTTACCGATCAGGTTTTGGAACACCTGTGTTAATTGAATACTATCAGCCATCACTTCTGGGAGAAAGCCGTGGGTGATCACTGCGCGACTCTCCTCAATTGCAACTCGGAGATTAGCGATCGCCCGTGCTAAGACAGTAGTACAATTGACTAGTGCAAATGGCTCTCCACGGGTACTGACACGGGAATAGTTCAACAGATCGTTAATTAAGGTCTGCATCCGCAATGCCCCATCTACAGCGTAGGCAATAAACTCATCCGCATTGGCATCTAGCTTATTTTTGTATTTTCGCTCTAGTAACTGTAAATAACTAGTCACCATCCGCAATGGCTCTTGCAAATCATGGGAAGCAATATAGGCAAACTGTTCTAATTCGGCATTAGAGCGAGTGAGTTCCTGGCTTTGAAGAGTCTGTTGTTCTAGAAGTTGGGCCTGGGATAAAGCAATGCCAATTTGGTTCGCTAGCTGTTGCAACAACTCTAATTCAGAACCGTGCCACTGTCGGGGAGCAGTACACTGATGAGCAATCAACAAGCCCCAAATACCCTCCCTGATGAGAATTGGTACTACTAGGTTAGCTTTAACACAATGCTGCTGGAGAAATTTTCGATGGCAGTCTCGGATGTCGGCCTTTTCAACATCTGTGATTGCGCTCACTCTTCCCTGGCGATATCTCTCCACATACCCTTGCTGAAAGCACGGGTCAAGAATATTTTGCCCTAAAATTACAGGCCAGCCAGGTAACACTGCTTCTTGCACCACCGTTCCCGAACCATCTGGCCACAGCCGAAAAATCACAACTCGGTCAGCTTGTAGCAGTTTTTGTACCTCAGTCACCGTGGTTTGAAGAATTTCTTCTAATTGTAAAGATTCACGAATTTTCAAGGTGATTTCCGAGAACAGCTGCGATCGCAAATACTGCCGCTTTAATTCTTCTTCTGCCCGTTTGCGTTCAGTCAAATCGAGGGTAACACCAATCATCCGAGTCGGATTTCCATCAGGCTCATAGATGCCAACACCTCTAGATAATATCCAGTGAACACTACCATCAGGCCAAATATTGCGGTACTCTGCCTCATAATCGCTGTGATTTGCCAGAGCTTGTTTTACAGACTCTTGCATATAAGTGCGATCGTCAGGATGAATGCATTCCAAAAGCGTATTGTAGGTAAACTCAGTTTCTACTGGTAGGCCAAAGTTAACCTTGCATTGGTTAGATAGAGTTAACTCGCTGGTTTTCCAATCAATCTGCCAGGAACCGAGTTTAGCCGCCTGCAATGCCAAGTTCAGGTGTTTTTCACTCTCGCGCAGGGATGCTTCAATATACTTGTTTTCGGTAATATCACGCGTGACTCCCAGCAGAGCAATGATGTTTTGCTTAGAATCACGAAGCGGAACAGCGTGGGTTTCCATCCAGCGAGGAGTACCTTTGAGACCAATGATTTCAAATTCCAGTATTCCTGATTCACCTTGAAAAACTCTTTCGCTCAGATCTATAAAAGCTTGGCGATACTCAGCAGCGATTATAGGATGTATACATTGTCCCCTTACCTGATTAAGAGAATCAGCTTCAATCATTGCTAACCCAGCTGGATTCATTTCTAGCAATGTGCCATCTTTAGCAAGCAATTTCACGCACTCAGGTTCCGAATCAATAATTGTGCGTAGCAGATTTTCACTATCGGTCAGTCTTTTTTCTGTACGCTTGAGTTCCTCAGCAAATCGGGAAACCTCCACTAAATTACGCCTTAGCTCCAGTTGGCTGATAACTTGACGGCTGAGAGCTATAAGTGCCTCTACTTGTTGTTGGTTCAGTTCTCGTGGAACTTGGTCAAGTACACACAAGGTTCCCAACATTTCTCCGTTCGGAGCAATTAAGGGTACACCTGCATAAAACCTGACAAAAGGATAGGAAATTACTACTGGATTAGTTACTAAATCTTCGACAGCTAGCGTATCAGAAATTACTACAACATCTTTTCGCTCTTGGCAAAGGTAAGATAACCCACAATTACGGGGCATTTCCGGTACATCTAAGCCTAGCCTTGCCTTAAACCACTGGCGGTTTTCATCGATAAAATTTACCAAGGCTATGGGAGCGCCACAAATAAAGGCGGCTAACTTGGCCAAATTGTCGTAAGCTTCTTCTGGTTCAGTGTCAAGAATCTGATATTGGCGGAGGGCCTCAAGCCTCGCTGCTTCGCTATTAGAAAGTACAGGGTGCATAAATTTTTATTAAATTATATAAATTATAGATTTTTTAATGTATTGGTATTTATACATTACAGCTATAAGTACTTATAAACTTACTAGAACTTACCTCTATATCTTACTTTAGGAGGATGCTTTTTATATATTTATTAGAATATATGCAACGAATGCTTTTATCATCTAAGGCAATCGTTCGTTTGATATTGGGTGGAGCGATCGCACTGTGCCAGTTGCGTAAGTCCTGTTATTGGGGTGTATAAACGCCTTCTTCGGCTTTGCTTTGGGTGGGTATAAGAGTTTTCTTTTCATCATGTACACCCTTAGATAACAAATTCAAGGCGGTCAGAGCAATAATTTAAAGGTCGATGGGTGATAAAAGCGAAGCTCCAAAAATTACAATTTACTTCTGATAGTGCTTTTAGTTAATAAACTAGAAAAAATATTTTTTTAAGTCTTCTTAATTAATGACTAACTAAAATTTAAACTAATAAATCAAAAAAAAATATGTATATTTTGTATTTTAAATCGAGCTATATTAAAACTCGAATTAAATTAGTCATGGATTTATATGCGTCTACCAATCATTATTAGTGCGGGATTGTTACTATCTGTAAACCTTAACCTACCTGTAATGTCCCAATCTCCCATAGAGGTAGTACAATCGCAAGTAAGTAATAACTTGAATTTCAGACGATTAAAATTCAATCGGTATTTGTGGAATAAAAAAAATATTTCTAACTATCGCTATACACTTAGTAACAGTTGCTTTTGTATACCCGAAGCTAGAGGCCCCGTAGTCATCGAAGTACGTAATGGTCAAACAACTTCCATTACTCTTATCGCTACGAGTCAACCAGTTGATCCACAATTATTTCAACAATACAATACAATTCCTAAGCTGTTTAATGTGATTCAGGACGCTATTAACCGTAGAGCATCCAGCTTGAATGTGAGGTATGATCCTCGATTCGGCTATCCAACCCAAATTGACATCGATTACAACACTCAGCTAGCTGATGAAGAAGTATATCTTAGTATTGAAAATTTTGAGGAAATTCGATAGCTACTGATGCTCAGTTGTATTCAAAGATAGTAAATCAGGGCAGCAGAGGAAGCGGAGGGGAAATCCGAATCTGTCTGCTCATAACTTAGTCTCACAACAACCTTTAGCCTCAGCTGAACCGTATTCCTCTATGAATGAGGTAGCGTTAATAAGAAACCTTAACTCGTTGGTCACAAATGCATTAAGGTTCTCTATGAACGAGGTAGCGTTAATAAGAAACCTTATTGCTTGAAATGCGATTGCCTACAGCACTGCGCTCCGCGCGCAGTAGCGGGATTGTCTTGGAACCCTACACTCGTTGTTTGGACTGAGTGTAGGAGTATGTCACATTGTAGATAGAATATGCGATCGCACCTCCTCCACCAACTTATGCAAATTACCCATATTGAGACGATAACTCAGCGGATGGGCAATTAATCTTGCTGTGCTTTCATACAAAGTGGTAATCTCAATCAAACCATTCTCTCGCAACGTCCGCCCAGTAGAAACCAAATCTACAATCGCTTCAGACATTCCTGTAATCGGGCCTAGTTCCACGGAACCATATAATGGCACGATTTCCACTGGTAAATCCAAACTTTGGAAATATTCACGAGCGCAATTGACATACTTAGAAGCAACCCGACCATGAGCTGGTAAATCTAATGGCGATTGATAAGGACTAGATGCTTTTACTGCTACAGACATCCGACAATGCCCAAACTGCAAATCAACCAAGTGTGCAACTTGCGGCTTTTTCTCCCGCAGCACATCGTAACCAATAATACCTAGTTGTGCCTGCCCATATTCCACATAAACAGGCACATCCTGCCCCCGCACCAGCAGTCCTTTCGCTTGTCCACTAGCATCAAAAATTTGAAGTTGGCGGTTTCCTGGTTCTAAAAAAGCGCTAAAATCCAATCCTACAGATTGCAGTAGGTGGATGCTATTTTTAAGTAGTTCCCCTTTAGGTAACGCAACAGTTAACATTATTGTCCTTAGTATCCTTGGCTACAAACACTTGGCAAACAAGTGTTCTTTTCTTGGCAGTTCATTATATTGAGAATATCTCTATATGCTTACCATAAGCAGCATGAGAATTTTATTAGTCGATGACGAAGTTGAATTAACTGGTCCCTTAAGTCGCGTGTTAACTCGTGAAGGTTACAACGTGGATGCGGTTTATGAAGGTATAAGTGGTAGTCGTTTAGCGCAAGCGGGTAGTTATGACCTATTAATTTTAGATTGGATGCTGCCAGGAAAAACGGGGTTGGAGATTTGTCAGGAATTGCGTCGCCAAGGTAAAACCACTCCCGTGCTATTTCTCACTGCCAAGGATACTCTAGATGACCGAGTTGAGGGTTTAGATGCTGGTGCAGATGACTATTTAGTCAAACCCTTTGAACTGCGGGAGTTACTAGCACGAGTCCGCGCTTTATTACGGCGATCGGGTGCAGAAGTATATAGTATTACAACCGGACGTTTAGTAGTAGCTGATTTAGAACTCGACAGCGAAAACCAAGTAGCTTATCGTCAAGAACGAGTAATTGAGCTATCTCAAAAAGAAAGCCAGCTGCTGCAATACTTTATGGAACACACTGGACAACTACTTACTCACGTCCAGATTATGCAACATCTATGGCAAGATGATGAGCAACCTAGTAGCAATGTCATCGCGGCATTAATTCGCCTACTGCGGCGCAAAATTGAAGTCGGTAAAGAAACCCCACTAATTCACACAGTTTATGGAAAGGGTTACCGTTTTGGTGCTTCTTCAGTAGATTCAGTGCAATAATATTGAACGATTTCGCTAACGTTAATTTAAAATCCAAAATAGCATTACTTGGTTGTGGTGTCTGTCCCTAGTAACAGCCCACTCTACCGAAGCTTGGAATTCTTTCATATTAATGAGTTTCTTAAGAACTAATCGCATTAGATATGTCAACAAACACCTAATTTGGGCTATTTCCCGGTCAGGAGGGTAAAATCAGGATTTGAAGCTAAGATTACACGATTTACCTGTTTCAGCATGAACAAAAAATGGGCAGTCAAGCGAATCACTATAAACTTGGCCGCAAATGAAGCCAAGAACCTTGAAAAGTACTGTGAACAAACGGGCAGACCAGCAACGGATGTGATTCGAGAACTCATTCGAGCATTGCCAGTGACGAAGGGAAAGTAGATTTGCGAATCATTTAAATATTAGAACTTGGTTTGATTGGAGGTATTAAATTAACGAGCCTTGGCAATTTTTGGTGAATATGAGAAGGACGAACAATTGAGCAATGATGTGCTGCGCCCGGCATAGACGAGTGCAGCACGCCGAAAACAAGAGGACATAATAACCAAGAGACGATTTCTCAGATCCGGCGACTATGCTTGTTCTGTCGTCACTTCGTCAGAGAATAATCTCTAAGCCTTGTTTTTAAGGGTTTTCGCAACAATAGTATTGAACAGTAAATATCCAGTTGTGATTTTCTAATCTGTTGATTATTGCTCTTTAATTACTTTTGTCAGATTAAATTGAAAACTTTTGTCCAAATCTGCAACATTTTCAAACTTGGTGTGAAAAATCAGGTCACGGCAACGCTCGAATGAGTTCTCTAATCACATCTATTGCTGGTCTGCCTGTCTGTTCACAATACTGTTCAAGGGTATCGGCTTCATCTAATGTCAGGTTTATAGTGATGCGCTTGAGGGTCTTTTTTTTACTATAGGTTGCCAAACTGAGAAATTTATGGGCGACGGTCTTATTCATTGATTGCTACACTAAATCTTTACACACTTTCCTGATCAAGATTGCCAATTCAGAACCTTATTTACCAGTGAAAATCGGGATTTTGAGATTGAACTTAAGCTTTGCGTTCCAAATATATTGCTGAAATGTCTAAGTATTAAGTAACTAGCGTCACACATAATGAATCTGCCATTACTCAAACGCAATATGCTTTTGACTGGAAAGCTGATGACAGCAATACCCTACAGATTGTCTATTGAACAAGCGGTATTGACTTAGCAAGACGAGTGGATTATACCGTTTCACTTTAAGGTTGATACAAGTAGCCAGCAGAGGAGTAGAAGAGTAGAAGAGTAGAGGAGAAAATATTTGTATCTCTCATTTAGTGAAATGGTATTACCTAACGTAGTTTTTATTTATTAGTGAATATTTTGACCATAAACCTTTTTTAAATCCTGTGCAACATGAGATTATTTTTTTGTTATATAGTTATCAGTTCATATCTACAGCAACCAGGTAGATAATTCCTTTTAGTCAAAGGCAATTACGCGAACGGTGAGTTAATACATGACTTTACAGAATTGGAGACGCAAGCGTGGTGTTGCACTTACTACTAAGGGGTTGCAAAAATTTAACGAAGCGAAGCTAAAGTCAGAAGCCAAGGAGAATTTTGGCAATAGGTATACTCTTGAAGAAATGAGTGCCCGTTCTGGGTTATATTCTGGCACAATCTCGAAAGTATTAAATCGTGAAGGAGGGGTAGATAAACAAACTATTGAAAAGCTTTTTTCAGCTTTTAACTTAAAAATAGATAAAAGTGACTATTCAAGCTCAACTACTCATCTAGATTGGGGAGAAGCTATCTTTACATCAGTTTTTTATGGGCGTATAGAAGAACTGAGCACATTAGAGCAATGGATTCTCAGTGAACACTGCCGATTAGTGGCATTATTGGGAATAGGAGGTATTGGTAAAACGGCGCTGTCTGTAAAGCTGGCTCAACAAATTCAGGATAACTTTGAGTATGTTATTTGGCGATCGCTACGAGAAGCACCGCCCGATAAAACTATTATTGCTAACTTAATCCAAATTCTTTCTGACGAGCAGGAAACAGAAGGTAACTTACCAGAAAGCTTGAGCGATCGGGTATCAAGACTACTCTATTATTTACAAAATTATCGCTGTTTACTGATACTTGATAATGCAGAGTCAATTCTCCGTAGTGGTAGCCGAGCAGGACTTTATCGAGAAGGATATGAAGGACATGGTGAGCTTTTAAGACGGATAGGAGAAGCAACTCACCAAAGCTGCTTAGTGCTGACTAGCCGCGAAAAACCTAAAGAAGTGGCATTACTGGAAGGAGAATCACTACCTGTTCGTTCATTACCACTGAGCGGTCTAAAGGTGACAGAAGGGCAGGAAATCTTGAAACTCAAGGGTTTATCTGCCGCAGAGGATGAATGTAAAGTAATGATTGAACGCTATGCAGGTAATCCATTAGCTTTGAAAATAGTTGCCACAACTATTCAAGATATCTTTAATAGTAATATAACTGAATTTTTGCAACAAGACACAGCTGTTTTTGGAGATATCCGCGATATTTTAGAACAGCAATTTGAGCGCTTGTCAGAATTAGAAAAAGAAATAATGTACTGGCTAGCAATTAATCGAGAGCCGATTACACTTTCAGAATTGCGAGAAGATATTGTATCACTAGTAGCACAAGCAAAATTGCTGGAGGCGCTAGAATCTCTAGGAAGGCGATCGCTAATCGAAAAGGCTACACCTACGCTGAACAAAAAAAGTGGATCACTATTCACGCTCCAGCCTGTGGTCATGGAGTATGTAACTAGTAGATTGATCGAAAAATTCTGTGAAGAAATTATCACTCAAAATATTGATTTGTTCAAATGCCATGCTCTAATGAAGGCAACGGCAAAAGAATATGTGAGGGATGCTCAAATTCGCCTTATCCTCAAACCAGTTATAGATGGGTTGCTAGCTAGCTTTAGAAGTAAAAATAAATTAGAAAATCATTTGGTTCAAATTTTATCAAAACTACGAGAAACATCACCTCTAGAACAAAGTTATACAGCAGGAAATATCTTCAACCTGCTTTGTAATTTAGACATTGACCTCAGTAGTTATGATTTTTCTTATCTGACTATTTGGCAAGCAGATCTGCAAAATGTCAAGTTACATAATGCAAATTTTACTCATGTCTATCTAGCTAAGTCTGTTTTTGTTGAAACTTTCGGTGGGATTTTTTCGGTAGCCTTTAGCCCCGATGGAAAAGTTTTAGCTACTGGTGATACCAATGGAGAAATTCGCTTGTACCAAGTAGCGAACAGTCAGCAAATTCTCACTTGTAAGGGTCATACTGGTTGGGTCTGGTCAGTCACTTTTAGTCCGGATGGTTACATTCTTGCCAGTGGTAGTAATGACCAAACAGTAAAGCTATGGGATACTCGCACCGGAGATTGTATCAAAACTTTGTACAGTCATAGTGGTGGGGTTCGATCAGTTGCCTTTAGTTCAGATGGTCATACGCTTGCTAGTAGCAGTGATGACCAAACAGTGAATTTGTGGGATGTTCATACAGGTGAATGCTTTAAAACTCTACAAGAACATAGTTGTAGTGTATGGTCAGTTGCTTTTAGCCCAGAAGGTTACATATTGGCAAGTGCAAATGACGACAATACGGTAAAGCTGTGGGATATTAACACCGAATCATGTATTTACACCTTGGAGGGTCACACTCAGCGGGTATACTCAGTCACTTTCAGCCTCGATGGTCATACACTAGCTAGCGGAAGTCATGACCAAACAGTGAAACTTTGGGACATCAGTACTGGTCGATGTTTACAAACTTTACAGGGGCATACTGACTTAGTACATTCAGTTGCCTTCAGTGTAGATGGCAGTACTATTGTTAGTGGCGGTGATGACCAAACAGTAAGAGTATGGGATCTTAGTACTGGTCAATGCGTCAAGACTCTACAAGGGCATAGAAGTAGGGTATGGTCGCTAGCAGTTTGTATAAATCAAAATATTTGTGCTAGTAGTAGTGATGACCAAACGGTAAAGTTATGGAATATAAACACTGGTCAATGCATTAAGACATTACAGGGTTACAACAATGGCATATGGTCAGTCGTGGTCAGTCTGGATGGTAAAATTCTTGCTAGTGGCAGTAATGACCAAACAGTAACACTGTGGGATGCTAACAGTGGCAAGTGTCTCAAAACTTTGTGCGGACATACTAGTAGAGTTACATCAGTTGTGTTTAGTCCTGATGCTCATTTACTTGCTAGTGGCAGCGAAGACCGAACTGTAAGGCTTTGGGATCTTATTACTGGTAAATGCCTTAAAATTTTCAAGGGACATAGGAATCGAGTTACATCAGTCACTTTCAGCACCGATAGTCACTTTCTTGCAAGTGGTAGCGATGACCAAACAGTGAAGTTGTGGGATGTTAATACTGGTCGATGCCTCAATACTCTACAGGAACATACTGGTAGAACTTGGTCAGTCACCTTCAGTCCTAACGATAATACACTAGCTAGTGGTAGCCATGACCGAACAGTGAAACTTTGGAATGTTAGTATGGATAGATGCCTTCAGACTCTCCAAGGTCACACTGACTGGATATATTCAGTTGCCTTCAGTGCGGATGGCTGTATGCTAGCTAGTGGCAGTGGTGACCAAACGATCAAACTCTGGGATCTCAACATTGGTCAGTGTTTAAGAACTTTGCAAGGGCACACCAATAGCGTATACTCAGTTGCCTTCGGTGCAAACGGTCATATACTAGCTAGTGGCAGTGGGGATCAAACAGTAAAGCTTTGGGATGTGGGGACTGGTAGCTGCTTAAGGACTTTAACCGGACATACTAGGTGGGTTTGGTCAGTCGCCTTGAGTCCTGATAGTCAAACCTTGGTTAGTTGCAGTGAAGATGAGACTATTAAAATTTGGGATGTAGAAACAGGTCAGTGCTTAAAAACATTGAGAAACAAAAGTCCTTATGAGGGAATGAATATCACTGGCATAACTGGGTTGACATCTTCTCAGAAAGAAACTTTAAAAGCTTTGGGAGCAGTTGAGTATTAATAAAATTTAGTATTTATGATATAGCGCTAATTTAGTTAGCTATTTGCGTTTTAGTAGCGCAATTACACTTAAAATACCCCCTAGCATCCCTATTCCAGCAGATGCTTCAGGTACTGACTGTGGCTTCAATGCTGAGAATGCTAATTCTCCAATTAGCTTGTGAGTAGCGGTTGTCGGATGGATTTCGTCCCAGAACAAAAATTTGTCAGGGTTACATAAAACTGGTAGTGTTGGAACATCTATAGGTACTACTGATAAGTCCCTACCAAGGCAAGAGTTGATCGCGTTGGTAAAACCAAATTCCTCTGGATCGGCAATGATTTTATCAAATAGGGAATTAACATTCAGTTCTATGATGTTGATATCAGGACTTAATTGTTGACTCAAAAATTTAAGTGTGGTGTTCAAGCTAGAGTTATGTGTGCTGCTTAATGTGTTGAAGAAGTTAGAGCTTTGACTATCAAAATTTGCAACAGGCATCTTTCCTAAATCCGGTAAATTAACCACCATGATATCTTTAGCTCCATCAGCAGCAAGTGATGTCACTGCCGCAGATAAATTTTCAATTGTCTTGGTAGGGTTAGGAATACTGTCGAAAAAGTAGCTTAGATAGTCGTTAGTACCAGCCCAAATAATGTATAGAGCATTAGGGTCAGCAGTTTGATTTCCTACTACAAAGCTATTTATCTGTTGCTGTAGTCCTGGTAAGCTAGGAACACCAAGATTCTCAAATCCTGTAGTAGCACCACCAAAGGCAAAGTTATTTTTTGGATTGAATGTTAATCCTAAATCAGAGGCAAGATAATCTACCCAAACCGAACCATTAGAAAAGCGCCCATTAAAATAGGTTGGACTTGGAGGAATGATTCCATTGCTAGCATTAAATACATTACCCGTATCGGAAAAACTGTCTCCAAAAACGTATATTTTGCCATAATCTTTTGCCAAGACTTTCCAAGGGAATAGGAAAGATAGCAGCAAAAAACCTGTTATTATAATTTGTCTTTGCACAGTTAATCGCTATATTTAGTTTAATTTTTATTAGTTTAAAACTTTTTGGATGTTTTTAAGAATGAGCGAGGCTCCTTTGTTCAGAATTTTTCACAGATGATTCAGAGTTTTTAAGCGGGTCAGAACCTAGCGCCACATCGCCCCAGCGCATCACACTTGCAGAGATAGCACCAGCTGCACCAAAACTATAAATAAGAACAAGGTCGTTTTTGCGAATATTACCTAGTTGTGCAGCATGGTATAGATTAGCCACAGCCAGTACTGGCCCAATGTTGGCATACTGAGGGTAAAGGTTAAGCGTGCGCTTAGGGTCAATATTTAGTACGCGCGTGCAGAAGCGCGCAAACCAAGCAGTGGATGTATTGAACAGAAAGAAGTCAATTTGCTCGAGACTAATGCCAGCAGCGGTGATAGCACCCTGGCAGCATGTACGAAGAAACTCCACAGATGTTTCACGAGTTACCTTGTTCGCTTCCTTGCATAACTTCATGCGAACCTGTAGATTGCCCTGTGCGTCCTTGGTAAGTGTAGGAAAAACCACATCACACAACGCACCGGCATGAATAGTTTTTGTGCCAAGGATTCCTTGATTCAATTCTAGTGAACCGACCACAAAAGCTCCAGCACCATCACTCAGAAACCACGACATAGTATCGTCCTCGTCGAAAAAGCGAGAGTAGGTGCATGAGATAACCACTAACACATTACGGTACTCTCCCGATCGTACCAAGGCACAGGCAGTTTGTAGCGCAACTGGGGTACTCCCACAAGTGGCATCAAGATTCCATGCAGCGCCTTGCAGATTTAATTTTCGGGCAAGGAAAGCAGCATTGCCAAATCCCACTTGTTCGGGCCAAACTGAGGCAACAATCATCAGATCAACGTCATCAGGAGAAAGCTTTGCTGCATCTAAGGCATCCTTTGCTGCCCGATATTCCAGGGTTAGTGAGGATTCGTCTGGCCCAAGTACCCAGCGTTCAACAGTTCCGCGAAAGGGATCTGAGAGATAAGGCATCATCTCCTGATCAAACTCGTTGCTGGGGGTGGATTCAGAAAGCGAAAATAGCTTTGCCAAGCTTTTTTGTTCAGCCTGAGCAATTAATTCAGGATATTTTTTTATATAGTAATCGTTTGTGCGTCTAATGCTTGGCAAGCTGACTGCAATCGCTTGAATACCTACTGGGTACTGCACCATATCTAACCACCTCTCAATAATTCGTAGCACCCTGTGTTATCAAACTCTGATTACGACTTTCAGATGCTGGTGTCTGGGTATGGTCGATGACTACATCAACCACAAAAGGTTCACTCGCTGTAATTGCTTTTTCTAAAGCTGCCTGGATCTCGGACTCCCTTTCAACCCGAATACCATCTGCTCCCATCCCTTGGGCAATCTTGACAAAATCTACTTGTGGAATCGCTGCATCCGCACTCTTGAAACCTACATATGTCATTCCTTGTTCACACATATTGTAACGCCCGTCGTTGAGTATAATCCAGACGGCGGGAATTTGGTATCTCACGGCTGTGTTGATCTCGTTGTTCATGAGCATAGCGCCATCCCCAACAATGGCAACGACCTTGCTATCTCGCACCAAGGCGGCACCCACAACCCCAGTAACAAAATGTCCCATAGACCCAAAGCCAGTGCTGGCCCGAAAACGATACGGTTCGGTAAATCGCAGCAGGTGAGTAGCCCAAACCAACGAGTTACCCACCTCGGTCATGATGATTGCATTGCTGCTCTCAACGATCACCTGTTGAATCTCATTCATGAGTACATCTGGTCGTACTGCAATGTCTGCATGAGGATTGATGACATTGTACTTAGGCCCCGGACACTCAGGTAACGGTTGTGTCTGAACTGTTGACTTCCCAATACGCTCAGGAAAGTACTTCAGTAAAGCTTTGACAAAAACTCTCACGTCTGAATGGACGGCAAAAGTCTCGACAGATGGATATGCCGCTCCTGGCACTTCTGGGTCGATGTCAACATGCAAAAAGCCCCGCCTGGGAATCATCGCTGGGTTCCAAAACGAGGTTAGTTCACCAAGGCGTGTGCCCAAGACTAAGGTGTGTAAAGGGCACTGCTCCTGCATATACCTCAGAACTGACTCATGCCCACCAAAGCCAGTGACACCTACGAACTGAGGATGGTCTTCGGGAAATATACCCTTGCCACGGGGTGAACACATCACCGCTGCCCCTGTCCTCTTAGCAAGCTGGTGAATCTCCGTAGCTGCATTACGTGCCCCGAAGCCAACCCAGATAGCAAACGTCCCCTCACACAACAAGCGGACACATTCTGCAATTATTTCTTCATCTACACTTCCTACAGCATGAGACAGAGTTACTTGTGGCAACGATGTCTTGACTGAACTCGTCTGGATATTTGTAGGAATGCTCAGATGTGCAACGAATCCTCCTGGTTGTGCTATGCCAAGGGCCAGCCTTCGAGAAACCTCTGCAAGTTCATCACTGCATTCAAGCGTTGTTGCGTAATGGAATACGGGGCCTGAGCTAAAAATACCTGTGCTAGGCATGGTGTACGTGCTGGTTTCCTGGCAAGCCCAACGTCCTCGCTGCAATGTCGAAGTTGAAGCTGACACGAGAATAACTTTAGCACCTTCCCAACGGGCAGCTAATAAACCTGTGAGAGCGTTGGTTATTCCTGGGCCTGTTGTGGTAAAAACTACAACAGGTCGACCACTTGCAAAATACGCCTCAGTAGCTGCAAAAGCTGCTCCTGCTTCATGGCGAAAGTGCAAAACTTGGATGGAGCTATGGTGCAACGCAGCCCACATAGGTGCGATCGCGCCTCCCGAAACACCAAACGCATATTGCACTCCCATATCTTCCAGGATTTTAACCACTGCCTCTACCACCAAACGAGGTTCGGATGGCTTACCGTGAGATGGCTGTTGAGTTGAGTTGAGTTGTTCAGTGGTATTCGCTTTTGTATCCTGAAATTTAGCATCCATGACAAACAAACTATCTTAGGAATAATTCCTTCTGTGGTGTAACATTATCCCATATGCTCGACTCACCAATACAATTTTTGTATAATGCCCATGCAAGTTCATTAGCATTACTCTCAAACACAGGTGGCAATCAGATGTGTTTCGTAAGATTGGGGAAGGATTATCATTAATTAGGGTTTGTTGCAAATCAAGGTATTAGTTGTTTTACCATAACTTGCTACAGGATAAAGATTGTAGCCTTTTGAGGGATTTTGTCTAACCGCAATCCGCGATCGCATTAATATTTAACGCCGATGGTGTAACAGTTCCAATGATTCCAGGCCATTTACGTATTTACAAGCATACAGTTAGAGCCACATTACATCAATAGGAAACCTTGGGATTAGGTGGACTGAAATGAACCTTATTGAAGATGAGTAGCTGCACCTGAAACGCGACGAGCTTTCTTTACAAATTTTTGAAGATGAATATGAGCTAGCGGTAAGCGAAGCTCTGTCGTTCGCGCAGCGTCTCCGTTAAAAGAAGGCTTATCGCTCTAATTTATGCTATTGAAAATAGGGCAAAAAAGGTAATTATGTTGTTCGTTTATATTTACTCATTCCTAGTTACTTCAAATTAAATTAATTAAAAACTAGTTATTTTATGTCTGCGGTAAGATGCAATCTTAGCATTGCCAAGCTAATATAAATTTTAATTAATGCGGTGATTTTATATATATACAGTTATTGTGAGCAATCAAAGTGTTGAGTTCAATCTCAATCTTCAAAAAGAAAAATTATTTTTTGATGGCTACAAATTTAGCTGGTTTGATTGGTTATGTCTCTGGTATCCTCCAGGCTGGCTGATTTTGTTTAACCGCCACTGGCAGTACTACCATACAGATCCAGATGGTTGGAATTGGTTAGAATATATATTATTTTTGATTCCTGGTGGATTTTATCTAGCGCTGCTGATTCGTTGGTTACGTCTTGGTTGTCGTTCGCCACGAAAAGAAATTGATGAATTTGATCCAAAGTATCAACAAGCCTTTCGCTCAGAAATTCTCGCTCCCATTGTTAAATATTATTTTCATGGAGAATTGCAACAAACTGAGAATTTGCCACCAACAGGGTCATTAATTGTGGCAATGAATCATGCAGGAATGTGCTTTCCTTGGGACTTTTTAACTTTGGGTTATTTGTTAAGTAATGAACGAGGTTGGATAGTGCAACCTCTAGCAGGTGTATCCTTGTTCGATCATCCTTGGATGATTTGGTGGTTACCACCTGGATGGTCACAAGTTTTAGGTGGTGTGCGAGCAGAATTGGGCGATTTTGAAACGGCCATGCAGGAGGGGAAAACTCTCTTATATGCACCAGAGGGTTTACGCGGGCCCTTAAAAGGTTGGAAAAAACGCTATCAATTAGAAAAGTTTGATGTAAGCTTTATTCAACTGAGCCAGCACTATCAAGTTCCGATTCTCCCAGTTATTTGCATCGGTAATGAATTTTTACATCCTTGGACTAGAAACTTTAAGAAATTACAAAAAATATTCAAATTACCATTTTTGCCTTTATCGCCTTTGATGCTGGTCTTGATGCTCTTTCCTTCTATGGGAGTTTGGGCAATGCGAACTCGTCTACGATACTTTATTCAGCCCTTAGAACAGTTAAATACACAAGCACATTATGATGCTCATTCAAGCAAAATTCGTGCAACGGCTTATCAAGAGGCGCAACAATTTAGAGTAAAATTGCAAACGCAAATCAATCGGCTACTTAATAATTTTAAGCGTTAATTATTAACAGCCAATAATAATGCGCTTTCGCAGTTACCCAAAATCATACAGCAGATTGCAGAGGAGTGAGGTACAGATATCGTAAGGGCACAACGGGCGTTGTGCAACGCCACTTCTCCTTCTCCTGACGGAGACGCTACGCCGGAGGCTTTACGCTGACGCTAATGCAGTCGCTCCTTCGGGGTTCGTCAGTCGCTCATGGGGAGCCACTGCGTTATGGGGGTTCCCCCCGTTGTAGCAAGTGGCGTGGAAACCCCCAAGACCACGCTGACTCACCTGCAAAGGGAAAACGCCGCTGAGGGAAAAACCGTAAGGGCGCAGGGCTGCCCCTACCCGTGTACTTCATTTACCTGAAAAACGCTGTATGAGTTTTTTATAAAGATTGTCGTTAAATTGGACATCAAGTATTATGCAAGCTGTCTACTCTATTAGTAGAGTTACCTGTACGCAGGGGAGGAAAAAATGAGGGTTTGGCTTGCTTGCTTTTTGGTATTGTTTGCTTTGGCAGAGCTATTTGATTGGTTGCAGGAATTTACTCTGCCATTACCTATCTATATTTTGGGTGGGGCATTTTTAGCTGTTGCTTCTAACTACGACAAAATTATTGGCTCTTACTTGAGTAATACAGCTATTGAGCCATCACCTCCACAGCCTCAGTTAGAGTCGCCTACCCAATTCCCTAGCTCGATTGCTTTGACAATGGTCAATCCTGTTGAAGATGAGCAACAATCGGAAGTATAGTTTTAATTTGTGAATAAGTAAAAAGCATTGCTAATGAGAAAATTTTCATAAATATCTACTAGAGACTGGGGACAAGGGGACAAATTATTACTCAGAACTCAAAACTCAGCACTCAGCACTTTTTCCAGGCAGAAGTAAATGCTTCAATCAAGCAGGTAAATTGCTAGATTAAATAGAGCTTGGGTTAATTAGCCTTTAACCCAAAGCCCGGAATTTTAAGTTTCGGCTCTGTAACACGTAGAAAATTCAGGCTACTTCCGCAACGCCGTGATTAGTGGACTATTACAACGACTCCGAGCCGTTTTCAAAAAAGATCAGGTTACCCGTGACACTTCCTCTAACAAAAGATGGTTGCAAATTACTCTGACAACTAGTGTGGGAGTCACAGCCTTAGTATGGGGAGTGCGTGAACTCAAATTGTTGCAGTCGTGGGAGTTAAAAGTTTACGATCAAATGTTGCGATCGCCTTTGGCGCTGCGCTCCGCGCAATCGCGTCCTGTACAAGCACGTGATAATCGAATTTTGCTGGTAACAATTACTGAAGAGGATCTAGCAAAACAAAAGTGGCCGTTGTCGGATAACACAATCAATCAGCTTTTACAGAAACTAGAGTCATATAAACCTCGTGTTATTGGGCTAAATCTTTACCGACCAGAACAAAAAAATTTAGCGGCTGGTCTGCCAAGTCGCAAAAATATTATTGGCACTTGCTTATTAAGCAGCATGGGTAGGCCAGAAATTCCCCCACCGCCTAACTTCCCTATAAATAATGTAGGTTATAACGATCTAATTTCTGACAACGAGGACGATCAAATTGTTCGACGCAGTTTGTTATTTGCCCACTCTAGAGACAAGAAATGTACAACGCGATTTTCATTTGCTGCTTTAGTTGCTATTAGTTATTTAGAAAAAGAAGGTATTGAACTAGATTTTCCCGATCAACATCATTTCTCTCTGGGTAAAACGCTTTTCCCCATCCTCACAACTAATTTTGGTAGTTACCAAGGTTTAGATGCCCAAGGCTACCAAATCCTTTTAAATTATCACGATCCCAATTACCTAGCCTCGGAAGTAACTTTGACACAAGTTTTAACAGATCAAGTTAGCCCGGACAAAGTAAAAGACCGTTTGGTAATTATCGGTACTACAGCTCCCAGTATTCATCCTGGATTCTACACACCCTACAGCGCATCGCCACAGCAGCCAGCTAGAATGCCTGCTGTCTTGATTCATGCACAGATGGCAAGTCAAATCATCAGTACTGTGCTTGATCAAAGGCCCCTGATTTGGGACTGGCCTAACTGGGTTGAATTTGTATGGATATGGGTGTGGTCATTAGTGGGTGGTAGTATAGCGTGGTGGCTACGAAATCCTTTGCTATTGCTAGCAGTAGGAAGCATAACCTTAATTAGCTTGGTAGGAATCTGTACTGGTTTGTTTCTTTTTGCCGGATGGGTGCCCCTCATTCCGCCTGCCCTAACCTTGGTGATTAGTGGCATTAGTATCATGGCTTATACTACATACCAGACTCAGCAGCAAACTAAGTTAATTATTCTGCAAGTTGAAAAACAAAAAGAGGTAATTGAGCAGTTAGATATCCTCTTCAAAGAAAGTACAGTATTTGTTGATCGACATCATCACCCAGCACCTAAAATTGTGACACCAGAAAAAGTAACTGGTGATTTTATTTTGGGTGGACGCTATCAAATTTCTAAAATTCTTGGTTCCGGTGGATTTGGTTGCACTTATTTAGCAAAAGATACTCAGCGACCGGGTAATCCTATTTGTGTAGTTAAACAGTTAATGCCAGCACGCCGGGACACAAAATTTTTACAAGTTGCTAGACGTTTGTTTAATACTGAAGCTGAAATTTTACAAGTTTTGGGTAAACACGATCAAATTCCAGAATTGCTTGCTTATTTTGAAGAGAATGATGAATTTTATTTAGTTGAGGAATACATTCCTGGGCATACTCTGAATGAGGAATTACCACCTGTCGAGGGTATGCAGAACGAACTCGCTGTGCTTGATATCCTCAAAAAAGTTTTAGAAGTCTTGGAATTTGTACACGAGCATCGAGTGATTCACCGAGATATTAAACCAACTAATATTATTAGATGCTCTCAAGATAATCGACTGGTACTGATTGATTTTGGTGCAGTCAAGTTAATGCAGCCAGCCAATAGTGAGCAAACAGAATTAGAAACAGTAGCCATTGGGACGCGTGGTTATGCACCACCAGAACAATTTGCGGGTCATCCCCGGTTGTGCAGTGATATTTATGCCTTAGGAATGATTGCTATTCAAGCACTAACTGGAATACCACCACAAGAACTTCAGCCAGATCCAGAAACAGGTAATGTAATATGGCGTTCTCAAGCACAAGTCAGCGAAGAATTGGCGGCGATTTTAGATAAGATGGTGCGTTATCATTTTAGCGATCGCTATCAATCAGCCCACGCCGTTCTCCAAGATTTGAAACTTATCGCTAATTGAACGATTGGGGATTGAGGACTAGCAAGTGGGGATTGAACACCTGGGAAAAGAAGAATCGAAGGCAAAATTTAAATCTCATAAAGAAATTAGGTTTGAAGCTTTCTTTTGCCTGAAAGCCTTGTTTATACCAAGTTGCAATCAAAAGTAGCAACTGTCATTGCGAGCGAAACAAAGTGGAGCGAAGCAATCTCCGCTAACGAAAGATTACTACAACAGAACGCAACTTGGTATTAGCAACGATTATATTCAGAACTTACGCACTCAGATCCCCCAACCCCCTTAAAAAGGGGCAGCCCTGCGCCCTTGCGGGTTCCCCGACTCCCTCAGTGGCGTGGCTTTAGACGTTCCCCCTTTTTTAAGGGGGGTTAGGGGGGATCAGGATTTCCGACTTCAGTGCGTAAGTCCTAATATTTTTTCTCTAAAGAGAATGATGGAGAGCGTTAATCCTGGGTGTCAATGAAAAAGGCTCCAGCATTCCTGCCTGAGCCTCTACAAAATATAATGAATTTGCTAAACTAGGCGATTAGCTTAAACACCTAAAGTTTAGTAACGGTTACGGAAGCTGTTGTTTCCGCCGCGATTACCACCGCCAAAAGAACCTCTGTCTTCTCTGGGTTTAGCTTTATTAACTTTGAGGTCACGTCCCATCCACTCAGCACCATCAAGAGCTTCAATGGCAGCTGTTTCTTCAGCGTCTGTACCCATTTCCACAAAACCAAAGCCACGCATACGGCCTGTCTCACGGTCAGTAGGTAGTTGAACCCGCTTTACAGAACCATATTCTGCAAAAACGCCATTCAAACTCTCTTCTGTAACGTCGTAAGAAAGATTGCCTACATAAACTGACATAGATTGTCTCCGAAATCATAAATGTGTAGAGATTTAGTTTTCGGAGAAAAGTTTGCGAATACCAAAAGGAAAAAGCCTGTCAATACTAAAAACAAACGCGGTCGCCGAATTAACTCTCATTTCTAAAATAACATAGTAAGCAATTATTAAGTAAAAAGTTGGAAATATCGTTACAAAACGGAATATGAGCAATTCATAGCTAAGTATCGGGATGTTTGCACTAGTAGTTTGGGATCGGGAACGGCAAGTATTATGGTTAAGGCGCGATCGCGTTGGTAGTCGTACTCTTTACTACACTATTAGCTGTTCAGCTCGTTGGATTGCCCCGTAGATGATGGGGATGGGCTGGCTGCTGGCTTTGAACGCTGCTGCTGGTAAAAGCCGACAACTTTTTGGACATAGGCAGCAGTGAAGCCGTTGTTACAGCCTTGATAGCTGCCAGTCATCCACCAACAAGCTACTCCACGCACAGCCGCTGTTTCATTATTTTTGGTGGCGCTAAACTGCTTGTTTAACTCACGACGTGTGATGCAGGACACAACTTGGCGTGCTGTCGCAGGGCTGTTTTCAAACTGCGTCGGTGTTAGTTCTTGCTTGAGACAGAATTTCGACCAGCCTTTGAGGGTTTCTGGTTTGACTTGCCATTCACTATAAAGTCCATCGTTTGCTGATTTAGTTTGCGGTGCAGCCTGTCGCAGTGCCTCTACCATTGCCGCAACTTGGGCATCAGAAACCTGCTGTTGTGTTTGAGCCAATAATGACGACGACAACCCTAAACTGACAACTACTCCGCCAAGTAGTAATTGTATGAACTTTTGCCTCATGATTCTGGACTTATTTGAAAGACCAAAATGTAGCATACTATGTCTTTACGCAGTGATACGCACTCATTAAGGGTTTGAATCAGGGGTGTAGGGGTATGAGGGGTGTAAATATTCAAAATCTTTACACCCTTACACCCAATCTCAACAGACAACCTTTGCGCGTAAGTCCTGTTAATGTCGATTTATTTTTTACTACTGCCCAAGTTCTTTGATATTGTTCATTGCTTGTTGATACAATTCTTTGTTGCCTTGACTTTGAAAAATATCTGCTGCTTGCTGTAAGTCTTTGAGCGCTCCTGGTTTATCTCCTTGGGCTGCACGGGCATTTCCCCGGTTATTGTAGGCAGGGCCGAAGTTAGGATTGAGGCGAATGGCTTGATTGTAATCTGAGATCGCTCCTTGTAAATCTCTCCTAGCGGCACGGACATTACCTCGGTTATTGTAGGCAATGGCATATCTAGGATCAAGGCGAATTGCTTGATCGTAATCATCTAGTGCGCCATTTTGATTACCCTCAGAAGCACGAGCATTTGCCCGATTATTGTAAGCTTCGGCATAGTTGGGAGCAAGGCGAATGGCTTGATTGTAATCTGCGATCGCGCCTTTGTTATCTTTTTGGGAGGCACGGGCATTAGCCCGGCTATTGTAGGCTTCGGCATCGTTAGGATTGATCCTTAGCGCTTCGTCATAATCTGCGATCGCCTCTTGCTTGTTTCCCAAATCAAAGTAAGCTAATCCCCTAGCTTTGTAGGCGTCACTATATTGGGGATTCAGGCTAATCGCTTGCCCATAAGAAGCGATCGCGGCTTGCGAGTTGCCTTTGGCGTGCTGATTTTTTCCCTGAATATAAAATTGCATAGCTTTGGATGTTTTAGCTGGGCGGCGGCTTGGAGGAGTAACTCCAATTTCTGTTACCAATACATCGCTGTTTTTACTACAGGAAAAACTGATAATTGCAATCAATGTAGTCAACAAAGCTATACTAAATGCTCTACCCACCTCTTTCCAATCTTGTTTAAATAATTGCATTCTCATAAGTTATTTTAAACTGCTATTTCATCTAGATAAAATTAGTATCAAATTTAGTTGTTTGCTTAACTAGTGATTATTTCTAATTTCATCTTCTCTAGGTTGAATTAACAGTCTTCTATAGGTTCAGGTGAGAAGTGCGTAAATGCTACAGACATTTGCTACAACTGGATAACATCTACATCAGTTAATTTTGAGACCGAAAGGCTTCCTCAGCATAACTAAAAGTAGCTTTTTACAATAGATAATAAAGTATAAAACTTTCCTTTACTCCTGATTTATCTGTTGAATTCTCGCTTTCTAAAAGTGGCTTTTTAGGCAGCAAGGGTCTGTTGTTACCGCTTTTTATTATACTTTTTAAAACTTTTGAGATTAGCATTTTAATTTTTTTTAGCAAAATCTTCATCAATATTAAATTTTTGCTGAACGTTAATATATGCTTAACGGCATTTCTATATACAGTAATTATTTGTCAATTATGAAGCTAACTTTTTAAACGCACTGCATTAGATGCGTAGCAGCTATCCATAGGGTAAAGGGCTTATATCTAAAAAATTTATTCATGAGCAATATCACTTTCTTGGGTTTTAGGAGTCAAACGCCAAGCTTTAACTTCATCAATATCTACAGACAATTGTTCCAAGTTGTCACCTAAATCTTTTTGGAGTTTCTGAGTCAGTGTAATCGGAAAATCTAACTGAATATTTTGGGTTTCTACTAGTCTTGCTAGTTCAGAAAATGCGACTTTAACTGTTTTTCGCTCGTAACCAGTCAGCTTGCAATAGGATGTTTCAGAGACATCTTGAGTCTGCATAGCTTTTTTAATTCGCTCTTGCAGATGCTCTAATTCGGAATTTAATAGCTGACACTGCTGCTCAACTTCGATATATCTTGCACCGAGCGCTGCTAAATCTTCTTCTGCTGGATCGGGACTAGTTTTTGCCTGTAATTCTAATAAATTTAAATGTACTTGAGCAAGATATATACAGTCTAAGTAAGCGTACTCAATTTGTTCTTCGCTTAAAGGTCGCTTTCCCCAATCACTAGTTTGTTCTTGTTTATCAATATTATTGAAGGCGCAAAGTGCGGTAGCTAAAGTCTTGAGTTGATAATTAGGTAATGGCAAGAGGTAGTAGGGAATTTTCTTTGCCATTTCTAAGGTGCAAGTAATATTTTTAGCTTGCTTGTTACCTAAAAATTTTAAATCGTAACTAGCATTATGAAATACCTTTTCAATGCTAGGGTTGAGCATTATCTGTTCAATAAATTCTAATATTACATCAGGTTTTTCTAACACATCCAAAAGATAGACGCGATCGCCACTCATATCGTTGGGATTATCCAATACCTGAATCAGTGACAATTTAGGATTACGACCTTTGTAATCGGCGACTTCTGTATCGATCCACAGAGTTTGAGCGTTTGTATATTCAGCGATAATCGCATGAATTTTATTGGCATCAGTCAAGTATGGCATTGGCTAATCTTGATTACAGCAGAAAGGATAAAGAGTGCTGAGTCACCGAAGTTCAGATCGGCAGAGCATTTACCGAGTGCGAAGTACTGAGTATTTTTTACTTTACTCAACTCTCAGCCTTCAAAATTATCAGACTTTTATCATTGTGAGCGATTACCTCCGGCACTGCGCGGAGCGCAATCGCAGATAATTCTTGCAGGCATAAATTTTTATATCTCAAGCTGGATAAACAATTTGCGAGTCGCAGTCATTCTATAAATGAAACGAGCGCAAGTATTTTACTGCCCCATGCGTTACTTTGCATTAGCTACCGATTACGATGGAACCCTAGCCACAGATGGCCACGTAAATGAGAATACCTTGACAGCACTAGAACGCCTGCGGGCTTCTGGTAGAAAGCTGATTATGGTTACAGGTAGGCAGTTAGATGATTTGCAGCGTGTTTTTGAGCGAATCGATTTATTTGATTATGTGGTTGCAGAAAATGGTGCGTTGCTGTACTCACCAACTTCGGGTGAAGAAAAATTATTAGGTTCACAACCACCACAAGAGTTTATTCAAACATTGCGCGATCGCCATGTCGATCCTCTCTCTGTAGGACGAGTGATTGTGGCTACTTGGCATCCCCACGAAACCACAGTTTTGGAAACCATCCGCGACTTAGGGCTAGAATTGCAAGTCATCTTTAACAAAGATGCAGTGATGGTGCTACCTTCAGGTATTAACAAAGCAGTAGGACTGCTAGCAGTATTGGATGAAATGAAGTTATCGCCACACAACGTTGTTGGGGTTGGCGATGCCGAAAATGACCACGCCTTTCTCAGCATATGCGAGTTGTCTGTAGGAGTAGCTAATGCCTTACCGATATTGAAAGAACAGGTAGATTTTGTCACCAACGGAAATCGAGGCGATGGTGTTGTCGAATTAATTGACAAAATCATCGCAGCTGATGCGTCTGATACCGAATCAAAATGTTGTGGTTAACTCGCTAGGAGTTGCTTTACAGAATCGTCCGGTATTTTTTGCCGAACTACTGTCAGCTTTGTTGGAATTGCGATCGCAAATCTGCTAGTGAAAGTCGGGATGCAATTAAAGCAGTGATCGAGCAACGTTACACATTACCTGCTTAAATTACTAATTAAGCCGGATATTTATGCAAAGCAGTCTAACTTCATCCGAGCATCTTGAGCCAACCAAATACTTCTTCTACTGTTAATTTCAGTTCAATTTCATCTAACACTAGTAAATCATCTTTCCCTCGCCGCAGCTCTGGTTGCTGTTTTGGCTGAAACACGAGAATCGAGCGATCGCTTGGGTCAATTAGCCATCCTAACTGACAATTATGCTTCAGACAATGCAAGATATTGCCAGTAACACGGTTAGAACTCTGATCGGGAGAAAGAATTTCAATTGTCCAATCTGGAGCAACCAATACATCATCAACAGATTCGCCATTTTCATCAAAATCAATGTGTTCGTGAGTGGCGAGTTTTAGGCATTGGCTTTTGAATAATTTCACCGTCAATATACTCACTAGCAGGCTTGGTTTCTGGTAGCTTGAGAAACTCCTCTAGTGTAATTGATGAAGGTTTGGCAACAGTCATGATATTTATTGCTAAAAACTGCTTGTTCTTAGTTTAGCAGTGGTTTGCTTTCAGCCAAGAATCACACCAAAAGTCTCTCGACTGATACCTGAACATCTGAAAATGCTAATGGTATAACTGCTCCTTCCCCAATAGTTTCTTCTGAAGTGTACTGACCATTTTGGGGATATCGAAATACAATTATTTGTTTGCTAGATAAATTTAAAACCCAATATTCTTGAATATTAGCATTGGCATAAATCGCTGCTTTCAATTCTAGGTCTTTTTTCAAACTTGTCTTAGCAACTTCGACAATCCAAAAGATATCTTCCGGCCGAGGATGACGATTGTTGTAAGCAGACTCTGGTAATCGCACAATAGCAATGTCTGGTTCGGGTTCAGAGTTAGACAAAGTGATTGGCCCGTTGAAACGGACATCAGCTCTACCGAGCAATAACTCCTCTAGGTATTTTGCCCCTCGTTTTGCAGTACTGTAATGAATTGGTGTTTCTGGACTCATCTCAACAATTTCACCCGCTAGCAACTCCACACGGCGATCGCGCAGAATTCCTGCTTGAATCATACGATGATAGTCATCCACAGACCATTTAGCTAGCGTTTTCATTGCAAAATTAAATATATTTTCAACCTTGATTCAATTTTATATTGTCTGATCTAATCTCTTTATTTTGAATTTTGAATTGGTATCACTTAGCCTGCTTGCTGGTTCTCAATATAGTGACGTAAAACTGAGTTAATCAAATCTTTATACTCCCCTTGCTGTGTCCGAAACCACGCCATTACTTCTGGATCTAACTGAATCAAATTACGAGCTTGTGATGCTGGAACCCTCAAGCTAGCGTTTTCAAAAAACTCATCGTTTAGAGGTGGAATATCCGAGTAATCAATATCCTTGTCTGTCATCACCTCTAATGCAGCCTAATCAGTACGTGAGGTATTGTTCGAGTCGTTGTTGCTCATATCGGTTTGCTCTTCGTGCTGAGATAATCTTGATTATGTTTCTTAGACAGATGTGTTGGGCTGCGATGCCCCACCAAACCCTTATTCAATTTAAACATTCAATCAAAAACCTAGATCTTTAACATAATATTATTCATAGCTAATAGATAATCATAAAAACAAAGATAAATTGCTAGTATTTATAAAATAAACTTATGGTAGTATAGAATTTTTCTGCTGCTCTATTTCGTATGACAAAAGCTTGTGAACGCGCTTTAGAACCATAAGCAAGGTCAATGCAAAAACAATAACAAACCAAAAAACAATAACAGAAACAGCAGAATTAATGAAAGCATTCTGAACTAGAGCAGAAGCAGCAAGTAAATTTCCATACCGCATTTGTTGTTTTTTTGGCTGAAAGACTAAAATCGGGTGATCGCTTGGCTCATTGAAACTACAGGCTTTTTAGCCATTCTTTGGCGGCAGCTTGGCTATCAAAGTATTCCACACGAAACTTATCTGAGGTAACTCTGTTGACTACATTCTCAACAGCTACCCGATTGAAATAGAACCGCGAGTTAACCATGCCGCAGGCACGAAAGCCAGCCTCAATAGTACGGGGTAACCAGTCTTCAATTACCCATTGCTGATCGTCAGCCGCAATAATTGGTAGATGGGTTGTATCAGCGACAACTTTACCAACATTTTTATCGATAAGCAGTTGTAATACGTTTTCACTAATCAGCCGGAATTGAGTACTCGTTCCATATGCGTGCCATTCCATAATGATGCATGGGACATTTGAGTCATACGGCGTTGCATAATAGAGGGATGAGTTGAGGTTGTCTACTGTGCAATGTCCATACTGTGGATCTACGGAAATTAGGAAAAACGGAAAGCGAAGAGGTAAACAAAATCACATTTGTACCAACTGCG
>JAESGN010000329.1_pt1 | contig 59728 bp, 64 predicted proteins | sample 9269731 | NCBI WGS metagenome assembly JAESGN01 (sample SAMN15720683, study PRJNA650826) | algae metagenome | isolation source: Mojavia pulchra JT2-VF2 and co-occurring heterotrophs from desert soil | place: USA: Cadiz Valley, Joshua Tree National Park, CA | collected 1998-06-08
CATGAAGGGGGAGGTGCTCCATCCAGTGTTTGGCACCATCTCGACACAGCCTCGACTCTTCACCTCCCCCTTCATGGGGGAGGCCGGGAGGGGGCCGTCCGCTTCAGTCAGCCGCCTTCACGATGGCAAAGCGCATCACCTCGGCCTCGCTGCTGACTTCACAGGCATGGCCGTTCTGCCGGCAGTAGAGCGGAATATCGACCTTGGCCATCGGGTCGGTGGCGAGCACGATGAACGAAGCGCCTGCCGGCAGCTGCGACAGGCGCTTTTCCATCTTCAGCACCGGCAGCGGGCATTTCAGCCCGCGGCAGTCGATGATCTCGATCTCAGTCGTCAAGCACCAGCACCCAATAGACGCCGTGCGACGAGTTCGGCTCGTAGGCGACGCCGAGGCCGGCGCGCTTGGCAGTGAAGTCGGCGATCGCCGCGGCATCGGCCGGCACGGCGCGCCAGCCCGAGAACGCCTCGGCGAAGGTGGTGTAGCCGGCACTGAGCCGCATCGCCACGGCGCCCGCCGGCAGGGCCGGCTGCGCGCCGGTCTTGGCGTAGGCAGTGGCGAGCGACTGGGCGGTGTTGTCGAGCACGGTGTCGCCGCGCACGTCGGCGGCGCCCTGGGCCCGGCGGAAATCGTTGAGCAGGAACAGCGCCTCGACGCGGTTGAGCTTGGCGCCCGGCTGGTTCATCGGCGCCGAAAGGCCCGGCGACAGCTGGCCGCCGCCACCGCCCATCGAGCAGGCAGCAAGACCGGCGGCAAGCACCCCGGCGAGCGCGATGCGGGCGAGGGCGGGATATCCCTTGAGGTTCATGGTCGGTCCTCCTTCTACGGCCGGGGAAGTCCGGCATGGCCTCATGCAACTGGTGACCCCGGCGCGATTCGAACGCGCGGCCTCAGGATTAGGAATCCTGCGCTCTATCCTGCTGAGCTACGGGGTCACTGGGTTGCGACATAGCAAATGCAACGCTTCGGGGGAACCACCCGCGCGACGCTGACTGCGATGATGCCATCCAGCCCGGTCGTGCTCAATCCTCCGCACGCAGCGCGGGTAGGCCAGGAACGAGACCGTCTGCGAGTTGGACAGGATGAGCACCGGCTTGCCCGCCATATGCATCACGGAGGGGCGATAACGATCGAGACGTTCGTCTTCCGCCGCCGACGCCGAGCGGGTCAATACCGGCCAGGGCGAACTCAACTGGCGGCGCGGCGTGATCGCTCGCCCTCGCCGCGGCGCTGGCGACCGCCTTAAGAGAACGCGGGATTGCCGGCGGCGACGGCGAGGTCGGCAGTGGTCGGGGCAGCAGCGTCGGCCGGGCAGGCGGCCAGCGGGTCGTTGGGCAGGTTGGCGGAACCGGCACTGAAGACATAGCGGCCGCCGCAGGTCCCGACCGTCGCCGGCCGCTGCGTCTGGGCCAGTACGTCGTAACCCTGCTTGAGGTTGCGCCAGAACGCGATGTTGGGGTTGGCGGCGTGCCGGGTCAGGTTGGCCTCGGTCATCCGGAACGGATAAAGCTCCAGCTTGAAGCTCGGATTGCCGCCGGCAAAGCTCTCGCGCGCCAGAGCGTAGATTTCCTTCATCTGCTCGTCGGTCATGGCGTAGCAGCCGACCGATTTGCAGTCGCCATGGATCATCAGGTTGCTGCCGGTGCGGCCCTGGGCGCGGTCGAGCCGGTTGGGGAAGCCGGTGTTGAACGAGAGGTAGTAGCTGGATTTGGGATTCATCATCCCCGGCGTCACTTCATAGAAACCTTCGGGCGACTGGTAGTCGCCTTCCTTGACCTTGGGCCCCAGCTCCCCTGACCATTTGCAGATGGCGTAGGTCTTGAACAGGCGGTAGCTGCCGCGGCTGTCGGGCTTCCAGACCTCGAGCTCCGAGCTCTCCTTGAAGACGCGCACCAGCATCGGCGCGGCCGGCGTGGTGTCGAGCGCGGCGAGCACGCTGACGGTGCGAGCGGAAAGCGGCTGCTTGTCCTTGGTGAGGCCGCCCAATGACGAGCAGCCGGCAAGGACGAAGGTCAGCAACAGAACGGTCAGCAGGACAGGCACGGGGGATTTACGCATGGCACTCTCGATCACTCGCGGCTGAGGATAGAGGCGGATGGTTACCCAGCCCTTGCCAGCGGCAATATCGGCGCCGCCGCCGGCCTGGAACCCTCCGTAGCAGAGGCCGTTGATGCGGCGGCTCGGACGGCTCGTGGCCGGGCTGGCAAGCGGGGTCACCGAAGCGCTAGTCTCGCGCCCGCCAATGATCGAAACCAATGGAGTTTTCTGATGAAGCGTACTGCCACCGCCAACTGGAAGGGAACGTTGCAGGAGGGGACCGGCACGCTCGATGTGCTGAGCGGCGCTTTCGCGGGCCTGCCCTACACCTTCAAGGGACGCTTCGTCGACGAAAGCGGCCAATCCGGCACCAACCCAGAGGAGCTGATCGCGGCGGCGCATTCGGGCTGCTTTGCCATGCAGTTCAGCGCCTTCCTCGCCGCCAACGGCACCACGGCCGAGAACCTCAAGGTCACCGCGGCAGTCGAGCTCATTCCCGGTACCGGTATTGTCGGCAGTGCGCTGACAGTCGAGGGCAAGGTGCCGGGGATCGATGCGGCGAAGTTCCAGGAACTGGCCGAGAAGGCCAAGGCCGAGTGCCCGGTGTCGCGGGCGCTCGGCGCCATCAAGGTAACGCTGGACGCGCGCCTGGTCTGAGCCAGCAGAGAGGTCAGGCGTGGCGCCAGTCGGGCCACGCTGCCATCGAATGGACGCGACGGGTGTGGCGGCCTTCCTCGCCGAAGGGCGCCACTTCCCATTTCCAGCGCAGACCGCTGCGCGGCACTGGCCGGCCATGCAGCAGGTCGGCAGTGTCGAGCATCACGCCGTGCCGGTTGAACACCCGGTAATCGAGATCGGTCACCAGCGTGGCCGGGCAGGGGAGCGCCGCGAGCTTGTCGAGATGGCCGTCGACCACCCGGCGCTCTGCCCCAGGAGCGGCGCGCGCCAACTGGCTGACGAGGCTCAGCGAAATCACCCAGTCGAGATCGTCGATCGCCTCGAGGAAGTCGAGGGCGCCAGGATTGCTCGCCGTCGACAGGTCATGCCAGTGGCGCTCGACATTGGGATAGCGGTCGACCCGCCGGCCGATGGTCGAGAGGTGGATGCGGTCGACGAGGATCACCCGCTTGAAGGTGCGGCAGAGCGACTCGACCGGCACATCGAACAGCGGACCCGAGCCGAGCACCACTACGGTGCGGCGCGAGGCTAAGTCGTCGATGGTGGTGTCGATCAGGCCGCGGGAGTTGGCGAGATGCGGGGCCCAGGCGCGGGTCTGGCGCTGGCCGCGGGCCCACAGGCCCACCGCCTCGCTCAGATGCGGGCGGAACGCCGGCGGCGTTCCGCGATAGCTCGCAGCATAGACGAAGAGTTCGGCGAGCATCGGTCAGGGATCCGGCAGCAGAATCGGCGTGATCCTAAAGCACGTCGCCGTTTCGTTGAAACGGGGCACGCTGCAAGTCGTTGAACGGTCACGCCGTCGAACCGGAAAGGTCTGCGGTTTGCCCTGGCAGCAGTTCCAGGGCGAAGTGGCCGGGTTGCAACATTCGTCGTGGTGCGGCCACGAGATGGAAGAATTTCGCCGCAATTTCGTGCAGTTTGCCATGTCGTCGGATGGGGCCAAACTTGCTTGTCTTCAATGTGCTCAGATTTGCTGCGGCTGCGGTGTTCGTCGCCATGCCGTTGAGCGCCCTTGCCATGGGCTGTGACGGGCTGGTCGACGGCCCCAAGGGCACCGTCATGTCGGTGACCGATGGCGACACGGTGGTGCTCGATACCGGCGTCGTGGTCCGGCTGATCGGTACACAAGCGCCCAAGCTGCCCCTGGGGCGCGAGGATTTCGAGACGTGGCCGAAAGCCGAGGAGGCGCGGCTGGCGCTGCAAGCGCTGACGCTCGGCAAGCGGGTTGCGGTGCGCCATGGCGGCGAGCAGGTCGACCGGCACGGCCGGACGCTGGGGCAGCTCTTCGTTATCGGCACGCCCGAGCTCTGGGTGCAGCAGCGGATGATCGCCGACGGCTGGGCGCGGGTCTACTCGTTCCCCGATAATCGTGCATGTCTGCCACAGTTGCTGGTTGCCGAAGGCTCGGCGCGGCTGATGAAGCTTGGCATCTGGGCCGATCCCTACTATCTCGTGCGGCGGGCGGACCGGCCGGTTGAACTGGCCGGGCGCCTGGGTCACTACGAGCTGGTGGAGGGTCGAGTGCTTCTCGCCGACGAGGCGCAGGGGCGCATCTACCTGAATTTCGGCCGATCGTGGAAAGAGGACTTCACCGCCGTGCTCGAGCGGTCGGCGGTCCAGCTCTTTGCGCGCTCCGGCCTCGACCCCCTCAAGCTCGAGGGTGCCCTCGTGCGGATCAGAGGCTGGGTGGATGACGTCGATGGCCCGCGCGTCGAAGTCACCCATCCAGAGCAGATAGAGGTTCTCCTCGCTCCATGAAGTCGCGTTCGATGATCACGGCGCTCGGCGCCCCGCTCGCAGCAGCACTCCTCGCAGTGCTTGCTGCCTGCTCGAGCCTGCCTGGCGTCACGACGACCCGCACCGAGGGACAGAACGCGCCGATCGTTGCTTCCGACGATCCGGAGGAAGACGCGATCGGGGCGCGCGAGCATCCGCGCATCGTCGCCTCCTATGGCGGCATCTATTCGGACCGCCAGGCCGAGATCATGATCGCGCGGATCGTCGGGCGGCTGCTTGCCGCGGCCGACCAGCCGAACCAGAAGTTCACCGTCACCATCCTGGATACCGCCGAGGTCAACGCCTTCGCGCTGCCGGGCGGCTATGTCTATGTCACCCGCGGCATCCTGGCGCTCGCCTCCGATACATCGGAGATCGCGGCCGTGCTGTCGCACGAGATCGCGCACGTGACGCTGAAGCATGCCCGCGCCCGCACCAACAGGGCCCGTACCAACGAGATCGTCGACAAGGTGGTGTCGGGCGTGTTCGGCGCCGATACGGCTACCGACCAGGCGTCGAACCGCTCGAAGATGTCGCTTGCCGCGTTCAGCCAGCAACAGGAGCTGGCGGCCGACAAGGAGGGTATCCTGACCTCCGGCCGCGCCGGTTACGATCCGCACGCCGCGGCACGCTTCCTCGGCGCCATGGGCCGGTTCGCGCATTTCTCGGCCGGCGATGCAGACCAGGAAGGCGACTTCCTTTCCTCGCACCCCTCGACTCCCGATCGCATCCAGAAGGCGATCGAGACGGCGCGCGCCTTCTTCGGCGCCCCGGGCCTGGGCGAAACGGCGCGCGACGGCTACATGGCCGGCATCGAAGGCCTCGCCTTCGGCGACAGCCCGGCGCAGGGTGCGGTGGTCGGCCGCCGCTATATCAATCCGACGCTGAAGTTCACCTTCGAGGTGCCGCAGAACTACACGCTGCAGATCTCGAAGGGCGCCGTGGTGGGCGTTGCCGGCGAGGGCGAGGCGGTACGCTTCGACAGCGCCGAGGTGCCGGCGTCGATGGGGCTCGAGGACTATCTGAAGTCCGGCTGGATCGCCGGGCTGCAGCCCACGACGGTAAAGCGCGAGAGCGCCAACGGTTTCGAGATGGCGACCGGCGTCGCGGTCACCCCGCAGTGGAATTTCCGCGTGGCGGTGGTGCGCCATGATGGGCGGGTTTACCGCTTCATCTTCGCTGCCAAGTTCGATAGCCCGGCCTTCACCAAGGCGGCCGAGGCGACGTTGAAGAGCTTCCGGGCGGCGACCGCCAAGGACCTCGGCCAGGTCAAGAAGCTGGTGGTCCGCACCGTCACTGCCGGTAGCGTCGACACCGCCGACTCACTGGCGCGTCGGATGAGCGGGCTCAGCCGCGGTACCGACCTGTTCTATATCCTCAACAACCTCTATCCGGGCGACACGCTGGTCGCCGGGCAGAAGTACAAGATCGTGACGGTCGAGTAAGCGGCAGGTCGTTTGCTGCGAAGGGCTGTTTCTAGTCCAGTGGTTTGCCTCGGTCTGGTCTCCCACCGACGTCGTGCGTGGGGTGATTTCTGTGGCACCGCAACCGCGTATCGGCGGTTACTCGATGTCACCGTTGGCCGTTCGGTCCATCTGTGAGGTGCGCCTCAGCCCGGCACCAGCCAGCGCACCGCCCAGTAACCGCCCAGTGCCGTGACCGCGGTGAGCGCGGTGCCCCAGGCGACGTCGACCAGGCTGAGGCTCAGCGGCCAGTTGCGCAGGGTCGAGAGGTTGGTGAAGTCGTAGGTGCCATAGGCGACGAGGCCGAGCAGGGCGCCGAAGCCCAGTGCGGTCACCCAGCTGCGCGCCTCGAGCGCCGGCAGGATGGCGAAGACCACCACGCCGACCAGGTAGAGCAGGTAGAACACCCCCGCCACCGCGAGGTTGGGCCGCTCTGCGAGGAGGGCACCCAACTGCGGCTGGTAGATGCGTGGCACCATGGTGGTGAGCCAGATCGCATCGAGTGCCAGCATGGTGACGGCGGCTCCGGCATAGGCGACGACGAAGGGCGGCATGCAGCGATCTCCCTTGGAACTGAGCCGTAAGTAACGGGCCGGAATGCCCAACTGTTTCGCCCGCCAGAGTTTTTTGCCGCGGCTGAAACAATTCTCGCGCGCGACCCGTAGTTGCTCCCATCGGCAGCAGATGGGAAATTCAGGTGCGACATCTCCAACAAGACCAGGCACGGGCGTCGGGACGGCGCATCGCAATCATTGGCGCGGGCATTGCCGGGCTGTCAGCCGCCTGGCTGCTAAGCCGGCGGCACGAGGTGGTGCTGTACGAAGCCAATGGCTGGCTCGGCGGGCACGCCAACACTGTCGATGTCGAGTGCCCGGAGGGGCCGATCGCCGTTGATACCGGCTTCATCGTCTATAATCCCGACAACTACCCCAATTTCACAGCGCTGCTCGAGCAGCTGCAGGTGGCAAGCGTCGACTCAGACATGTCGCTGGGCGTGTCGGTAGGCGATGGCCGGGTCGAATATTCCAGCCGGCCGTTCGGGCTGTTCGGGCAGAAGCGTAACATCGTCAACCCGCGCTTCTGGCGGATGATCGCCGATATCGTGAAGTTCTACGAAGTGACGCGCGGCCTCGACGAGAGCGCCATGGAGGCGGTTTCGCTGGGTGAGTTCCTTGATCGCGGCGGCTGGTCGCCGGCGCTGGTCGAGGAACACGTGCTGCCGATGTGCGCGGCGATCTGGTCGACCACCTCGGAGCAGATGCGGTACTACCCGATGCGCTCGTTCCTCCGCTTCTTTACCAGCCACGGCTTGCTGCAGGTCACCAACCGGCCGCAATGGCGCACCGTGCTTGGCGGCAGTCGTAGCTATGTCGAGGCGCTGATGGCCGATATCGGCACCGCGATGCAACGCCGCCCGGGCGCGACGCGGGTCAGCCGGCAAGCTGGCCTGGTGATTGTCGAAGATGCGGCGGGCGGGCGCGAAGTGTTCACCGACGTCGTGATCGGCGCTCATGCCGACCAGGCCCTGGGGCTGCTCGCGGACGCCTCCGACGACGAGCAGGCAGTGCTCGGCGCCTTTCGCTATACCCCCAATGTCGCGGTGCTGCATGACGACCCCGCGCTGATGCCGCGGCGACGGTCAGTATGGGCCAGCTGGAACTATATCGGCTCGGACGATGCAGGATCCGACCGGCCGCTCTGCGTCAGCTACTGGATGAACCACCTGCAGTCGCTGCGCACCCGCCGGCAGCTGTTCCTGACCCTGAACCCGTCGCGGCAGCCGCGGCCCGAGAGCGTCGTCCGCAGCTTCGAATACACCCACCCGCTGTTCGACCACGCAGCGCTGGCGGCACAGGACCAGCTGTGGCAGCTGCAGGGGGTGCGCAATACCTGGTTCTGCGGCAGCTATTTCGGCTACGGCTTCCACGAGGACGCGCTGCAATCGGGCCTGGCGGTAGCCAGCCAGTTCGGCATCAGCCCGCCCTGGGCCGCGCAGCACAGCCGCATCGCTGCGGCGCCAACGGTGCTGGAAGCGGTGCAATGAGGTCGGCGCTGTATCGCGGCGAGGTCGCGCACACCCGGCTCAGGCCGAAGCGGCACAGCCTCGGCTATAAGGTGTTCTGCCTGCTGCTCGACCTCGATGAACTCGAGACGCTTGCCGGCCGGTTCGCCCTGCTCGGCATCGAGTGCCCCGGGGTGATCAGCTTCCGGCAGTCCGATCATGGCGATGGGCAGCTGCCGCTCAAGGCGTGGGCGGCAGCGCGACTGGCCGAGGCCGGGATCGGCTATGATGGCGGCCGGATCGAGCTGCTCTGCTATCCGCGCCTCTTCGGTTTCGTGTTCAACCCGTTGAGCGTTTACTTCTGCCATCGCCAGGACGGATCCCTCGCCGGCATCCTTTACGAGGTGCACAACACGCATGGCGAGCGCCACACCTATGCGCTACCGGCCGGCGGCGATGGGCGGGTGGTGCGGCATGCGACGAAGAAGCAGTTCTTCGTCTCGCCGTTCATGCCGATGGATTGCACCTATCGTTTCCGCATGACCGCTCCGAAGGAGCGCGTCGGTGTCTCGATCCTCGAGGATGATGCCGAGGGGCTGCTGCTCACCGCCAGCTTCACCGGGCGGCGCGAAGAGCTGTCGAACCGGGCGCTGTGGCGGGCTTTTGCCGGCTACCCGCTGATGACGCTCAAGGTGGTCGCCGGCATCCACTGGGAAGCCCTGAAGCTCATCGCCAAGGGCGTGCCGTTCTTTCACTGGTCGCCGGCGCGGCAGCGGATTGCCTCGGGGACGGTGAGGGTCTCCGAGCGGCGCGTGCCGGAGCAGGTCAAATGATCAGCGGCACCACGATCGTTATCGCGGCGGTGTTGCTGTCATCGATAATGGCGCTGGCCTGGTGGGTGGTCGTCAGTTCGGGCCGGTCCGGCTGGGCTGATACGTTCTGGAGCTATGGCACCGGGCTGGTTGGTGTCGTCGCCGTGTGGTGGTCCGCGGCCGGGATGATGAGCGGACGTACGCTGCTGGTGATGGCGCTGCTGGCGCTATGGGCATTGCGTCTCGGCACCCACATCGCCCGCCGCACCCTCATCGGCGGCGACGATCCGCGCTACGCAGAATTGCGCCGCGGCTGGGGTGAGCGTTATCGCAGCCAGTTGTTCGTGTTTCTCCAGGTCCAGGCCGTGGCGGCGTTGGTGCTGGTGGTCGCGGCGCTCGCGGCAGCCGGCAATCCCGCGCCACTGGGCCTCGGCGACATGCTTGGCGTCGTCATCGCGCTGCTCGCGATCACCGGCGAGGCGGTCAGCGACGCGCAACTGAGGGCGTTCAAGGCCGATCGGGCTGATGCCGACCGGGTTTGCGATGTCGGGTTGTGGTCGCTCAGCCGGCACCCCAACTACTTCTTCGAGTGGCTGCATTGGCTGGCCTATGTACCGATCGGTGTCAGCCTCGCCTATCCCTTGGGCTGGCTGGCGCTGCTGGCGCCGGCGATGATGTACTGGTTGCTGGTGCACGTCTCGGGCATCCCGCCGCTCGAAACCCACATGCTGCGTACCCGCGGCGACCGCTTCCTGGCCTACCAGCAGCGCGTCCGGGCGTTCTGGCCGGTTCCGAAGTAAGGTTCAGCGGTTGCGGAGGTAGGCCGGCAGGATGTGGTGGCGCGACAGGGCCGCCAGCTCGAGTTCACCGGGCTCGGCAGGGTCGACCCAGCGGGCTTCCTCGATCTCGGCTTGTGGCGTCGGGGTCGACTGGATGTCGAGCCAGAAGGCCTCGGCCACCACGGTGGCGTCCGTCTCATGGGCGGCGGGGGCCGAGAACCGGCCGAGATAGCGGGCGGAAGCTGGATCGATGGCGATACCCAGTTCCTCGTGCACCTCGCGCTGCAGTGCCCCCAATGGCGCTTCGCCCGGCTCGATCTTGCCGCCCGGCTGCATGAACACGCCGGTGCCGCGCTTGCGCACGAGGAGGATACGGCCGTCAGGGCCGGCCAGTACGGCGGCGGCGATGAAGATCTGTCGAGGTCTGGCGGTCATGGAATCAATCATTGGGGCAGCGCCACCCTGCCCCGGTTGCGCCTCGGCGTCACGAGGCCGTGCCCCGGGGCCACGGGCAGAAACAGAAAGGGCCGGTCTTGCGACCGGCCCCTATGCGTCACATGACGTGAACTTACGCGGCTTCCTCGGCGTCGGCGGCGTCCGATTTCGGACCGCGGCGCGGCGACTTGGCGAGATTCTTCTCGATCAGCTGCACAGCCTCGGTGAGGGTCAGCTTGTTGACGGCCGAAACCTCACGGCTCATGCGGTCCATCGCCTGCTCGAACAGCTGGCGTTCCGAGTAGGACTGCTCGGGCTGGTCGTCGGAGCGGAACAGGTCGCGCACCACTTCCGAGATGGCGATCAGGTCGCCGGAATTGATCTTGGCTTCGTATTCCTGGGCGCGGCGCGACCACATGGTGCGCTTGACGCGGGCGCGACCGGTGACGGTCTCCAGCGCCTTCTTGACCTCTTCCTCTTCGGCGAGCTTGCGCATGCCGACCGACTTGATCTTGGCGACGGGAACACGAAGGGTCAGTTTATCCTGCTCGAACGAGATGACGAACAGCTCGAGGGTCAGCCCCGCGACCTCCTGTTCCTCGATCGAGGTGATGAGGCCGACGCCATGCGCCGGATAGACGATGTACTCGCCCGTCTTGAATCCAAGCCGCTGCTGAGGCTTCTTGGTGACCATAGAGGATACTCCTATTAACGCCGCCGCCGGACAGCTCTTCGCGGAGAGGCCGTCCTGTTGTTGCTCGTTCGCCCGTCCGAATAGATAAACAAAACCCTTTGCGCACTCTTCCGGTCCGCGCGACCGGATGACTGCGCCCCCATTATTGCTGGTGTCAAAAAAAAGGGTGCCCGAAGGCACGCATTGGATGACGGGCAAGCTCCATTCGTTTGAGCAGCGTAGCACAAAATTTCAGCAAAATCAAAAGTTGCGAATCAAGACCGCCGGGAGCCGTTCAGCTTCCGGACCCAACCCGTTCATCGCTATGGCAAATGCGCGACAAAACCTGGGCTTGATCGCTCTGCTCAAACAGGCCGGGTGCCCCGCCGGGCGAAGCTCAGTCGCCCTCGCCGGGGGCTTCGGAGAAGTATTTCTCGAACTTGCCCTCGACCCCGTCCCACTCCTTTGCATCGGCCGGAGCGTCGCGCTTCTCGGTGATGTTGGGCCAGGCGGAGGCGTATTTGCTGTTGATCTCCAGCCACTTGTCGAGACCACCCTCGGTATCGGGCTTGATCGCCTCGGCCGGGCATTCGGGCTCGCAGACGCCGCAATCGATGCACTCGTCGGGGTGGATGACGAGCATGTTCTCGCCTTCATAGAAGCAGTCGACGGGACAAACCTCGACGCAGTCCATGTACTTGCACTTAATGCAGTTGTCCGTGACGATGTAGGTCATTCTTCGCGAGCGTTCCTGCTCAAGTTTCTAGGGCCGCTGGGTCTTTCAGCCGGGCGCACGCAGCAAGCCGTACGCCTCGGGCCGTGCTAGCCCTTTTTCTCCCACGCCGCAAGGGACAGGGCGGTCAGGCTTTCGACGCATCGGCTTTCCTGCCGGCATGGTTATCCTCTCTGTCTCAGGTGCGCTGCCGTGCCTGTGCGTCGAAGCGTGCGGGTCGGCAACTGCGGCCGAGCAATTGTGGCCGAGAGAGCGCGCAACCGAGACCGGCGACCGTAACGGCAAAGTGAACGATGGGCGTCGAACCGTTCAGTCCTCGTCGTCGCGCAATCGGTCGGTGTCGCGGCGTTCCTTCTTGGTCGGCCGCCCGCTGCCGGCGTCGCGCTCAGCGTGGCTCGGTGGGGCGGCTTCGCGGGGCACCGGGGGCGGTGAGAGGTCCTCGTAGAGCAGGGCAGCTTCGGGGGCGGGGCCGCGATGGGTGCCGGGGTCGAGGATGCGCCAGACCAGCAGCCGGGTATGCACCGTCATGGTGAGAACGTCGCCCGGCCCGACCTTGTGGTCGGACCGGTCAGTGCGTTCGGAATTGACCCTGACGGAGCCGGTCTCGATCAGCTTCTGCGCCAAAGTGCGGGATTTCACTGCGCGCGAGAAGAACAGCCACTTGTCGAGCCGCTGCTTCTCCAAGCGCCGCTATTCCGACTTGGGGTTCCGCAGGGCGGCGAGCGCAGCCCAGGGCGAGTTCGGGTCGAGCACCGCCGGCTTCCGGTCTTCGCGCGGACGGTGTTCCTTCCAGTCCTCGCGCGGCTTGTCGAAACGCTTGCCACCGGGCTTGCCGCCCTTGTTCTCGAACGGCTTGCCGCCGCCATTGCTGTTGCCGGCCCCTTGGCGCTGGCCGTCGCGGCGACCCTCGAAGCGCGGGCGGTTGGGTTTGGCGTCGCCCTTGTCGCCGCCTTCCGGACGGTCGGGGCGACGGAAATTGCGCTGCGGGCGCTCGGACTTTTCCCCCTCGGCGGCGGCTTCCGCCCCCTCGACACGCGGGCCGCGGCTGCGGGCACCGCCGTGACGCGGATTGTCGGGGCGGCGACCAGCCGGGAACCAGACCTCGTCGAACTCGGGCTCGGCCGGCTTGTCCGCCTCGGCCGGCGCCGGTGCACCCAGATCCGTGGTGGCGGTTTCGATTGCAGCGGCCTCTGCCTCGACCGCCACGGCAATTTCGACCGCCGAAGCCGCGCCCTCGACCGCCTCGGCGGCCGCAGCGTTGAGCACTGCGTCGACGGCATCGGCAACCGCCGGATCGGCCGGCGCGGCGGTCGTCACGGTCTCTGTTGTCTCGATGGTCTCGATCGTTTCGGTGGTCTCAGTCGTCTCCGCCACCGGCGCAGCCGCGACCTTGGGGGTGCGGCGGACGCGGTAGCCGAGCGAGTTGAGGATCGAGGCAAAGTCCTCGCCGGCGGTACCAAGCAGCGAGGTCATCTCTACGGTGACGCGGAAGCCATTGCCTTCGGCAGCGCCCGGAGGCAGCTCGCCCTGGTGAGTCACCGGGTTCAGCGCGATCAGCGGCCGGATGATATCGGCGAGCCGCTCGAGGATATCGACGCGTACGGCGCGGCGCCCGGCGACCTTGAAGCCGGCGAGCTCATAGAGCTTCACGTTCACTTCCGGGTCGATGAGGAACGAGGTGCGGCCCGACAGCACGATCTGCGGCAGCTCGGCGACGCCGGGCTGGCGGACGCCGCCGTGTTTCAGCGCATAAAGGATCAGCGCCAGCTCGCGCGGCGCCGGCTTCAGGCTCTGCGGCACGTAGATATGGTAGGCGCCGAACTTGACGCCGAGCTTGCGCAGCTTGCCGCGCACGTCCTGGTCGAGGCCCTTGACCTCTTCGGCCACGGCGCTGCGCGGCAGGATGCCGAGGTTCTCGTACAGCCGATAGGCGACGCCGCGGGCGGCGCCCTCGAGGTCGGCCGGCGCTTCGAGCGACAGCACGCTTTCGAGCTGGGTGTTGACCAGGTGGCGGAGCCACAGGTTCAGCCGGTCCTGCACGCGCTCGAGATCGGGGCCGGTGAGGCTCTCATCGGCGAGGATGATGAGGCGCGGGGTGAACAGCTGTTCGCCCTCGACCAGATTGGCGATCACCTGGCCGCGCCAGCGCACATAGCCGTCGGTAGCAAGCACCAGTTCTTCGTTGGGCGCGCCGGCGACACGCTCGGCGCGTTTGGCGATTTCAGGCGCCACGACCTGCGCGGCGGCCGCCGCTACGCCCTTGGCATCGCCACCTTCCGACCGGGCCAAGGTGAAGCGGAAGCCCTCGATGGAGCCAATCAGGTGGCCTTCGAGGCTCACCTCGCCGCGGTCGTTAATTTCAGGCGATACCATATGCTTGTCTCTCAGGTGGCGCATAAGCACCGAAGTGCGACGATCGACGAAACGTTGAGTGAGACGCTCGTGCAGGGCGTCGCTCAGTCGATCTTCAATGTCCCGGGTCTTTTCGCGCCAATATGCGGGGTCTTCAAGCCAGTTCTTGCGGTTGGCGACAAAGGTCCATGTCCGGATCTGCTTGATCCGATTGGAAAGCGTATCAATGTCGCCTGTCACATTGTCGCAGAACCGCACCTGCTCGGCAATCCAGTCGGCATCGACATGGCGGTGGCGGGTGAGGTCGAGATAGATGCGGGTGATGATCTCGCCATGCTGGGCCGGCGAGATATCGCGGTAGTCCGGGATGCCGCAGCACTCCCACAACAGCCGCACCGCCGCCTCGCCTTTCGCCGCGACGCCGGCCTCGTTGCGGGCGACGAACTCCAGCGCATGCTGGTCGGTGGCGATGGGGACGCGGGTCAGGCCCCTGAGCGTGGGCGTCTGATCGAGGCTATGTCGCAGGTCCTCGATCGAAGCGAAATCCAGCTCGGCGTTGCGCCATTGCACCACCCGGATCGGCTCGAAATCGTGGGTCTCGAGGCGCTTGACCAGTTCCTCGTCGAAATCGGGGGCGTGGCCGGTGACCCCGAAGGTGCCGTTGTGCATGTGGCGGCCGGCGCGGCCGGCGATCTGGCCGAACTCGGCCGGGGTCAGCTGCCGGCTCTGGTGGCCGTCGAACTTGTGGTCGTCGGCAAAGGCGACGTGGTGCACGTCGAGGTTGAGGCCCATGCCGATGGCATCGGTGGCGACGAGGAAATCGACATCGCCGTTCTGGTACAGGTCGACCTGGGCGTTGCGGGTGCGGGGCGACAGTGCCCCCATCACCACGGCGGCGCCACCGCGCTCGCGCCGGATCAGCTCGGCGATGGCGTAGACCTGGGTGGCCGAGAAGGCGACGATGGCCGAGCGCTTGGGCTGGCGGGAGATCTTCTTCGAACCGGCGTAGAGCAACTCCGAAAAGCGCGGGCGCTGGATGATCTCGGCGTCCGGCAGCAGTGCGCGGATCAGCGGCGTCATGGTGGCGGCGCCGAGCAGCAGGGTTTCGCTGATGCCGCGGGCATGCAGCAGGCGATTGGTGAAGACGTGGCCGCGATCGAAATCGGTCGCCACCTGGATTTCGTCGATGGCGATGCATTCGACCGGCACGTCGAGCGGCATGGCCTCGACCGTGCACACCCAGTAGCGGGGCTTCGCGGGAACGATCCGCTCCTCGCCGGTGACCAGCGCCACGTGCTGGGCGCCGATCCGGTCGACCACCTTGTGGTAGACCTCGCGGGCCAGCAGCCGCAGGGGCAGCCCGATCATCCCCGAGCGGTGCGCCAGCATCCGTTCGATGGCAAAGAAGGTCTTGCCGGTGTTGGTGGGCCCAAGGATCGCCTTGAGCGAGGAGGCGGAAGCGGGAGTCATCGCGCCCTATTTAGGTGATCGAAAGCCAACAAACGAGTGTCTCGTCGCGAAACAAAAGAGCGGCAGCACCCGGGTCGGCATTAACCATTGGTACAAACGAAGAACAAACCGGAAAGGAATCGGTTGCGACTCGGAAATCCGTGTTTGTTCACTACAGCATATGGTGGGTGGTTTGGTCAGCGACCCGCTAACGCCACGGCTTTCCTGTGGCACTGGGCGCAATCCCCGGAAATCGCGTTCAGGAAGGTTTCCAAGGGGTTAATTTCGGGCGGTTCGGGGCTCGAATCGGTAAAGTGTGAACGAGGCGTAAAGCCTTTGCCCGCATAGATTTTTATCGGCTTCACGGCTTGGGTGCCTGAACAGTGGCTGCTCACGCTGCCGCGTTGGCAAAATAGCCGTTGACCGTCCCGGAATGACACGCGAATTTTGGTAACGTCTGGTTAACCATGATTTCCGCCGCCCGGCCGGCAACCCCGCTTGGAGGCGTGCCGGCACGAGGGACCACGGGTCTGTTGCCGGTGGTCCGGGGCGCGGAAGTCGGGGCGGATCAGCTCCGCTGACCGCGGGATCAGCACTCGGCGACGAGCGGGACCCAGTTGCTCTGGATCGGCGTGCCGGCGACGACGACGCGGTACTCGGCGTCGACCGGGTTGTTGATCACCAGGTTCTGGGTGTAGCTGCCCATGACGATGCCGTTGGCGCCTTTGACCGTGGTGACGGAATAGGGACCGCCGACGGCGCCGCCCTTCTTCACCACGAGGATGTTGATGGTGCCGGGCTTGTTGGTCTCGACCCAGGCGGTCAGCTTGCCATTGCCCGGGCAGATGTTGTTGGGCGGCGAGATGATGCCGAGCTGGATGCTGGTCGGCACGAGCTTGCCCGGGCCGGGGGTGGCGATCTTCAGGTCGAGGGCACTGGCGGCGCCAGCGAGCGCGACCGTAGTGGCGAGAGCGGCGATGCCGAGTTTCACGATAGTCATCAATTCCTCCTTGGCGCGAGCCTTGGAGGAGAAAATGCCGTCGCGCGCTTGAACGCGTGCTGAGGCAAGGGTTTAGCTGACGTTCATCGCCTGGGTCTTCGATTTGGTCGCGCTTTCGAACCGGAAAAGTCTGCAACTTTTCCTGAAAGCGCTCCGCGGGCGGCGTGGCTATTCGGCGAGTTCGGTCAGCACCACCGAAAGGTCACCGGCTTCGGTGGTCACCAGCGCCCGGTAGGGAATGTAGTAGCCGGTTGCCTTGAGCGGCGCGTACCAGACGAGGATGCGCTCGTTTTTGGCGAGATAGGTGGTGATCTCGTTGTTGGTATAGTGCCCGGAAATCGGGGTGTAGTGCATCGAGCACAGCACCAGCGGCCCCTGGTAGCCGGTGCGCTTCGACGTCGCGGTGTCGTCCTTGATATATTTGAGGCTCAGGTTGAAGCGCTCGACACCGGTGAAGATCGGCATCTGCCGGTTGCACAACTGCTGGTCGAGCGCCGCGCCCTTCAGCACGAACGGCGCCAGCATGTCGTTGGCAGTGGTGAGGTGCTTCCGCTCAATTGCCACGCGGTCGATATTGTTGACGATCGGCGGGGCGACCTTGAACGTATCCACGGTGCCGCCGGCATAGGTGACGGCCGCGGTGAAATCCTCGCCGCCGGCACGGGTCAGGATGTGGAACTTCTGCGCCCTCAGGCCCTTGTCGGTGGAGGTCCCGGTCGAGGTTGCCTTGGCGGTGCCGCTTGCCACCAGCTGTGCCAGCCCGGTGATCTTGGCGTCGAGTACCAGCGAATAGGCCGAACCGTTATCGGTCAGATTGATGCGGACATTGGCGATATGGGTGCCGCCCATGGTCACCATGTACTCGGCGCGCGCCTTGATCTCGTCCGCAGCGGCGGGCAGGGCCAGCAGCACCAATCCTAAACTGGCAAGTCGTGCGGCCAATCGCATCGTCTGGCGGAAACCGGCGTTCAACACGGGAACGGACCTCTGGCGGCGTCGCCAAGCGGCGACGCGACGTCACCAGGCAGCGAATCAATATTGCTGCCAAAATGCCGAGCGAGGCTCGGGCTGGCAAGGCATTCGGCGTTCACAAGCTTGACGGGAGGAGCTCAGTTCTCTATGGGAGCGTCCGCAATCAAGAACAGACTCCAGCCCGTTGCGAGGGGATAGTCCCCCGCCGAGGGCCTTTTGACAGGATACTCCAATGGCTCGCCGCTGCGAACTCACCGGTAAGGGCGTGATGACCGGGAACAAGGTGAGCCATGCGCTCAACCGTACCCGTCGCCGCTTCCTCCCCAACCTCCTCAACGTCTCGCTGCTGTCGGACACGCTCGGCCGCACGGTCAAGCTGCGGATCTCGGCGAACGCGCTGCGTACCGTTGAGCACCGCGGTGGGCTCGATGCGTTCCTGCTCAAGGCAGACGACGCCGAGCTGTCGCCCGTCGCGCTGTCGGTGAAGAAGGAAGTCCGCGCCGCTCTCGCGACCGCGTAAGACCCTTCCGAGCTGAAGTTTCGGCCGCGCGCTCCTCGACAGGAACGCGCGGTTTCGCTTTTCCGCCCCGGTCTGATGCCGGCCAGCGGGTTACATAGAGGTGCAGGATATGCTCGCTCGCTTTGTCGCGGCTATTGCCGCGATGGTCGTGGTCGTTACCGCGTCCAACATTCTCGTGCTCTACCCGGTCGAGGCGACGCTCGGCCCGATCAACCTCAAGGATCTCCTCACCTGGGGAGCCTTCACTTACCCCTTCGCCTTCCTCGTCACCGACCTCACCAACCGCTATGACGGCGCGGCGCGCGCCCGTCTGGTAGTGGTTTTCGGCTTCGTCGTGGCGGTCGCGCTGTCATTTTACCTGAGCTTCAATCCGCTGCCGTGGAATGCCGGAGGGGCTCCCGCGACCACGGCGCGCATCGCCACCGCATCGGTGACAGCGTTCCTCATCGGGCAATTGCTCGATATCTCGGTGTTCTCGCGGCTGAGGGCCAGCAAGAACTGGTTCCTGCCGCCGCTCGCCGGGTCGCTGTTCGGCTCGCTGCTCGATACGGCGATCTTCTTTTCCATCGCCTTCTCGCCGGCCTTCGGCTTTGTCGACGGGATCTATGGGGCACAGGATGGTTCGCTCGGCTTCCCGGCGCCGTTCCTCAGCCTCGGAGCCGAGGTGCCACTGTGGGTCTCGCTGGCGGCCGGCGACTTCCTGGTGAAGTTCCTCGCCGCGCTGCTGCTGCTGGCGCCCTACCGGATGCTGATGGGCAAGCTGATGCCGCTGTCGCCGGTCAAGGCTGCCGCGTAGAGCATCACGGATCGGCGCGTGTTTGGGGCGCGCTGTCGCCGAGTTGATCCTTTGCGATCACCCCACCTACGGGATGACAGCCGGTGGGTGGGGTAAGACCGAGACAACCGGTCCCGCCCCACGCAGCCTAGCCATCTACGACCTGGCCCGGCCAGCGGCTCAGGTGCTCGTGGGCGATCCACCAGCGGTCGCCCGCGCGTTTGAGCACCGTGGTGCCGCGCCCGGAACCCGAGATCGGCTTGCCGTCGGCGACAGTTTCCCAGTTGAAGCGGTAGATGCAGGCTGCGGTGCTGTCGCCTTCGGCGATCCATTCGAGCTCATCGAGCCAGTAGTGCTCGCTAGGCCCCATCGCCCGCCAGGTCGCCTCGAACGCCGCACGGATCGCCGCGATGCCGCTATGGGTGCCGTTGGTGAACCAGAACGTCGCGTCGGGCGCGATGAGCTCGGTCAGGAGGTCGAAGTCCTGGCGGTTGATGCGGTCGGTGTAGGCCTCAAGCACATGCTTCGCCGACATGCCTCGTCCTCTTCAATCGGGCAGGCTGAATTCCAGCAGCAGGTTGCGTTCCCAGTCGTTGAAGTTGTTGTCCGACACCAGGGTGATGCGGGTGGTGCCATCGGGGGCGCTGTGGACGGCGAGGGCTTCCATATTGTCGATATCGCCGCCCGCGGCGTGCAGCAGCTGTTCGCCCTTCAGGTGGGCGCCGGCCTTCACTTCGGCCGCCGGGATGCGGACCAGCCGCATCTGGAAGGCGAGCAGCGCTATACCGCGCTCCAGCACCAGGAGGTCGCCATTGGGCATGAAGGCGCAGTCGGTGGGGTTGGTGCCGTCGCCGGAAATATAGCTCAGCGGCCCCTTGTCGTTCTGGCCGAGCAGATAGGCCGAGTGCTGGCCGTCATCGTCGATGATGCCCTCGGTGAGCAGCAGGGTGGAGCCGGCAATGGGGGAGTTGGCGGGGGCGATGCAGACGGCCTCCAGCGTCTCGTTGGTGCGCGTGTCGGTCAGCCATCTGGGGATGTTGACCTCGCGGGCGGCGCCCTGCGGCACGCCGTCGACCAGCGTGAAGTCGGCGACCCGGGTGAGATTCTCGAAGCCGACGCGCACCGCGCTCGGCTTGCCGTCGCGCTCGATCACCGCCAGCGCCTCGGCATCGCGCGAGTAGGCGCGCGGCAGTTCCTTGCCCTTGGAATTCTGGATCGGTTCGACCTTGACGCCGATCAGCCCCATCGGCCGTGCGGCCTCGTCATAGAGCAGTTGGCCGGAGACGAAATTGCCGCGGTCCGAGACCATCACCAGCCGCCCATCCGGACCGGTGAAGCCGAGGCCCGAGAGGCCGCCGAAAGTGTCGGTCTGGCTCTGCATCTCGATGCCGCCACGCCAGACAAGACCCTGCACGCGCTGGCCGATGCCCGCTGACATGAAGCTTGAGATGGGCACCGACGTGACCGTCTCCTCGTCGGCCCGGACTCCCAGCCCACCTGCGACCAGCAGTGCGGCGCCTGCGCTCGCGATCAGCAGTGCCGCTCCGGCGAGACGCGATGCACGCCGCCCTGCGGTCATCCGTAACGGCTCTTGCGGAAGGCGCCGGGCGGCTCTTCGTCGAACAGCGAGGCGAGCTCGTCAGTCAGGGCTCCCGCCAGTTCCTCGGCATCGAGCAGCGTCACGGCGCGCCGATAGTAGCGCGTGACGTCGTGGCCGATGCCGACCGCCACCAACTGCACGGCGGAGCGGGTCTCGATGTCTTCGATCACCTGACGCAAGTGGGCCTCGAGATAGTTGCCTGCGTTGACGCTCTGGGTCGAGTCGTCGACCGGCGCGCCGTCGGAGATCACCATCAGGATGCGGCGATTTTCGGACCGGGCGAGCAGGCGCTTGTGCGCCCATTGCAGGGCTTCGCCGTCGATATTTTCCTTGAGCAGCCCCTCGCGCATCATCAGCCCGAGGTTACGCCGGGCATGCCGCCAGGGCTCGTCGGCTGCCTTGTAGATGATGTGGCGGATGTCGTTGACGCGGCCCGGATTGGGCGGACGCCCCGCCTCCAGCCAGGCCTCGCGGCTCTTGCCGCCCTTCCAGGCGCGGGTGGTGAAGCCGAGGATCTCGACCTTCACGCCGCAGCGCTCCAGCGTGCGGGCGAGGATGTCGCCGCAGATCGCCGCAATGGTGATGGGACGGCCGCGCATCGAGCCGGAATTGTCGAGCAGGAGCGTGACCACGGTGTCGCGGAAATCGGTGTCGCGCTCGACCTTGAAGCTCAGGGCCTGCAGCGGGTCAGTGACCACGCGGGTGAGGCGCGCCGTGTCGAGCAGTCCTTCCTCGAGGTCGAATTCCCAGCTGCGATTCTGCTGTGCCATCAGCCGCCGCTGCAGCTTGTTGGCAAGCCGCGCCACGGCGCCGGCCAGGTTCTCGAGCTGCTTGTCGAGCAGCGCGCGCAACTGGTCCAGCTCCTCGGGCGGGCAGAGGTCGGGCGCCCGCACCACCTCGTCGAACTTCTGGGTGAAGATCTTGTAGTTGAAGACGTTCTGGAATTCTTTGGCGTTGGCGCCGGGCGGCGGCGGATTGGGCTGATCCTCGCCCGATTCCGAGCTGTCGTCCTCGTCGGTCTCGGAGAAATCCATCTCCGCGCCTTCGACTTCACCTTCCTGCTCGGATTGGCCGGGGGTCTGGTCCTCGTCGGCCTCGGCGTCCTCGCTCTCCCCTTCGCCCTGCTCGGGGTTCTTCTCGTCGTCCTGGCCGCGCTCCGGCTCCTGATCGTCACCCTGTTCGGAATCGTCGCTCTCGCCGTCGTCGAGATCGCTGTCGGGCACGAGGCTCAGGTCGCGCAGCAGCTGCCGGGTGGCGCGGCTGAACAGCTCCTGGTCCTCGAACCTGGTGAGGAGCGTCGTCAGCGAGTTGCCGGCGCGCTCCTCGATTTCCTTCTTCCACAGCTCGACGATGGCATTGCCCGAGGGCGGGATGGCTACGCCGGCGACGCGTTCGCGAAGGATCAGGCCCAGCGCCTCGGCGAGCGGGGCGTCGGCCTTGTCGCTGACTTCGGCAAAGTTCTGGCGGAACAGCCGGTCTTCCAGCATCTCGTGGATATTGCCGGTCATGCCGGGCATGCGGATGCAGCCCAGCGCCTCGACGCGGGCCTGCTCCAGCGCATCATAGGCGGCGCGGGCTTCCGGCTCGACCGGGGCGCGCTTGCGGTGCGTTTCGGGATCATGGCTGGCGAGCCGCATGGCCATGGCGTCGCCCTGCCCACGGGCAATGGCGATGTCGCGCAGCGTCGGCAGGCGCGGCAGGTTGGCGAGCCGCGCCTTGTCGGCGGTGAGGATGGGACGATCAGCCGAGAAGCTCACCTCGAGGTCGCGCTTGCCGCCAATGGCGCGCACCGCGGCGCCCATCGCCGATTTGAACGGAGCGGTGGTGTCGGGCTTGTTCTGCTTGGAGCGCGGCGGAGGGGCCATCAGTGTTCTCGTTGGGCAGGCTTGGTCAGGGACATCAGCAGGAACATCGGTCGGGTCAGTTCGGTGGCGCGCCACTCAGGGTGGGCGGCGAACTGTTCGTCCGACGGTTTCCACTCGTCGACGGCGCGATATGCGAAGCCCGCGTCGACGAGGATATTCAACATGGTGCCGATGGTGCGGTGAAACTTCACGATGCCGTCGACGATCCAGTTGGTGACGCGGCGGCCCTCGATCAGGTAGTCGGCGACGGCGAAGGCCTGGCGCCCGTCGGCGGCAGTAACCCATTCGGGTTCGGCGCGGGCGGCATAGATCGGGTGCTCGACCGAAAACACCAGTTGCCCGCCCGGCGCGAGCGCGTCGAACAGCATTTCGGCGATGCGGCCGAAATCCTCGACATAGTGCAGCGCCATGGAGCTGACGACCAGGTCGGCGCTTTGTGGCTCGAGTACCAGCTCGTCGAGGTTGGCGCGCAGATAGGTTACGGTCGGATTGCTGGTTTCCACCACTGCCCGCGCCAGCATCTTCTCGCTGAGGTCGATGCCGAGGACGGAACGCGCGCCCGCGTCGCCGAGCCAGCGGCTCAACTGGCCGAAGCCGCAGCCCAGGTCGACGACGCGCTTGCCGGCAATATCAGGCAGCAGTGCGCGCAACGCCGGCCACTCGCTGGTGGCCTCGAGGCCATCCCGCGAGCGGGGGAATTCGCTGTACCCTGCGAGGAATTTCGCGTCGTCGTAGATATTCTGGGCCACAATGGCCTCCGGCTAAAGCGCTTCACCGTTTCAATGAAACGTCGAAACGCTCCAAGTCTTTGATTTTGTCGCGCTTTCGAACCGGAAAAGTCGGCAACTCTTCCCGCAAGCGCTTCAGGCAGTCACCGCCAGGTTGGCAGCCGATTCCGGCAGGTCTTCGCCGAACACGCGCTGGTAGAACTCGGCCACCACAGGGCGCTCGAGCTCGTCGCACTTGTTGAGGAAGGTCAGCCGGAAGGCGAAACCAACATCGCCGAAGATCTCGGCGTTCTCGGCCCAGGTGATCACCGTACGCGGGCTCATCACCGTCGACAGGTCGCCGTTGATAAAGGCCTGGCGGGTGAGGTCGGCCAGCCGGACCATGTTGTTGACGGTCTTCTTGCCCTTCTCGCCGGTATAGGTCTTGGCCTTGGCCAGGACGATCCCGACTTCCTTGTCGTGCGGCAGGTAGTTGAGCGTGGTGACGATCGACCAGCGGTCCATCTGGCCCTGGTTGATCTGCTGGGTGCCGTGATAGAGGCCGGAGGTATCGCCCAGACCAATGGTGTTGGTCGTCGCGAACAGCCGGAAGGCCGGGTGCGGGGTGATGACGCGGTTCTGGTCGAGCAGCGTCAGGCGGCCCTGGGTTTCCAGGACGCGCTGGATCACGAACATCACGTCCGGGCGGCCCGCATCGTATTCGTCGAAGACCAGCGCGATGTTGTTCTGCACGGCCCAGGGCAGGATGCCGTCACGGAACTCGGTGATCTGCTTGCCGTCCTTCAAAACGATGGCGTCCTTGCCGACCAGATCGATACGCGACACATGCGCGTCGAGGTTGACGCGGACCAGCGGCCAGTTCAGCCGCGCCGCGACCTGCTCGATATGGGTCGACTTGCCGGTGCCGTGGTAGCCCTGCACCATGACGCGGCGGTTGAAGGCGAAGCCCGCAAGGATGGCCAGGGTGGTGTTGCGGTCGAACAGGTAGTCCGGATCCAGCGGCGGCACATGCGGATCGGTTTCCGCATAGCCCATGACCTTCATGTCGCTGTCGATGCCAAAGGTTTCGCGGACGGAATATTGCTTGTTCGGCAGATTGGAGAATTCAGGCATTTCACGAGGCTCGCGGAAGGAAATAGGTCAAGACGGCTGCCTTGGCGGTTGCCGGGCTCTATAGCAGCATCGGCTGCGGCGCGGTAGGGCCGCGCGACAATCGGGCGACAGTCGGGCGGGGGCCCCATTGTGCCGGGCCGGCGGGCACTTGCCGGCATCCATTGGCGGCGCAAATACCGCCATAACAAAGATTCATCCGACCGAAGTCGTCGGACATCGGTTTCAGCGCCCGACGAAGCCCTTGGACTTGAGGTGGGAGTAGGCGGCGATGATGGCGCGCAGCCGGTCCTCGGAACTCTTGTCGCCACCATTGGCATCGGGATGGTGTACTTTCACCAGCGCCTTGTACGCAGCCTTGATCTGCTCGGCCTTGGCGTAGCCCTTGAAGCCCAAGGTCTCGAGCGAGCGGCGGTCCTGCTCGTGCAGCGGCTTCACCCGCTCTTCGGCCGGAGCGCGCTGCTGGTGCCGAGCATAGCGGGCAAACACCCCGAACGGGTCGTTGACGCGTTTTGCGGTCGGGTCGCGCGGGGCGCCGCGCGGCATGCGCGGACCAGTGCCGGCGCCCGGCTTGGCGCCGAACCCCCAGCTCGGGCGGCCGTCGGTTTCCTTCTCGGCGTGCAGGTGGTTCTCCATCTCCTCGGGCTTCATGCCGGCGAAGAAGTTGAACACCTGATTGTAGTGGCGCACGTGCTCGAGGCAGAAATGGTGGTACTGGCCGATAGCCCGGTTGCCCTTGGGCGCCTTGTAGAGCCCAGGCTGGTCACAGCCCTCCCATCCGCAGGCCGGCACTTCGGGCTGCGCTTCGGGTTCCGGGTGCCGAGATCGGATCCGGATGCGGTCAAAATACTTGGAATCCAGCTTCATCAATCCTAGTTACGGGGCCTCGGCCACGCCTCAAACTGAACCGGTATCCATATGTCCGTTCGAGACACGATTGCAGAAAAACTTTCGGTCAAATTCACGCCGACCCATCTTGAAGTGATCGACGAGAGCGAGAAACATAGGGGGCACGGTGGTTATCGCGAGGGCGGGGAGACGCATTTCCGCGTCCGGATCGCCTCTCCCTTGTTCACAGGCCAGTCACGCCTCGCACAACATCGTGCCGTGATGGAGGCGCTCGAGGCCGAGCTGAAAGCCGGTGTCCATGCGTTGGCCGTCGAGGTGGTCGCCCCCGCAGCCTGATCGTTCCTGATCGGATTGGATGCGGCACATATGGGAGCCGCGACGGCCTGCTGCAACCGGTGCGCCGCTTTGCGGCCAAAGCCGGGCGAAGCCATGGCAGGCTGCCGCTTTGTCTCCGAACTATCGCCCAAGGCGTTGCCTAGCACTCATGTCTGCAGACAGACTGGAGGGCGACATGTCCACTTTGAAGACGGCGGTCCTCGCGACCGCCTTTGCGCTATGCGCAGTGCCGGGTGCCTTGGCCGCGGGCAGCAGCTTGCAGCTGATCATCGGCGGTGAGGCCTATGATGGGCCGCCGAAGTTCGAGGTGACGTTCGACGGCAAGGTGCTGGGCGAGGGAGCGGTGAACGCTGCCATCGATACCGCCACCGCAGGACGCTTCGCCGATGCCGCCGACAAGACCCCGTATGTGCAGAGTTTCGCGTTCGATATCCCCGAGGATTTGTTCAAACCGGGCGGCGAGGTCCGGGTGCGGCTGGTCAACGAAGCCTATGGCGGCGACGGCTCGAACCGCGACCGCAACCTCTATCTCGCCGCCGTGGCGGTGAATGGCCGCGCTGTAACGGTATCGGGGCTCTCGACGCAGGGCACGTCGGCCAATACCGAGAATGAACTGCTGGGCGAGTTCCTGGTGTTGAAGGACGGTAATGTCGAGGGCGTGTCGCGCGCCCCGACCGGGGGGTGGCCGTTGCCCGACGCCACTATAGCCGAGGTACAGCCGGCGGCGGAGCCGGTGACGACGGAGGTCGCGGCGGTCGCTGAGGAACCGGCGGCGGCTCCGGCCGTGAAGGCGCCTGTGGCGGTGACGGCGCTGAAGCTGCCCGAGGCAAGCGAGGGTGACAAACCAGTGGCAACCGCGAGCCTCGCCTCATCGGCGCCGGCCACGGCCAGCGCGGGCTGCAACCGCGACGAGCTCTATAACGTCGTCGGCTTCAACGAGAGTTCAAACGACCTGACCCCCAAGCTGATGGAGCGGCTCGACCAGATCGTCGCCGATATCGGCGAGCAGAAGTGCAAGGTGCTGGTCACCGGCTATTCGAGCCGTGCCGGCAACCACGCCACCAACGCACTGTTCGCCATCGAGCGGGCGCAGAACGTGCTCGCCTACCTCAAGCAGGCCGGGCTGAAGTTCGAGAAGGTCTCGGCCACCGGCGCCGGCGCCACCGAACAGTTCGGCGACACGTTCTACGCCAACCGCCGGGTGGTGATCTCGGTCGCGCCCTGATCGGAGTGGGCATGCCGCAAGGACCGGGTCCGGACGCCTGACAAGCTGTTGTCGTGCTCTGCTGTATGCGCAATAGTATCGGTGCGGCGTACAGACAGGAGGGCGCGGATGCGTCTGGGTGGTATTTGTCTGCTTGCAGCCGTGCTGGGCGGTGGTGGTGTCGCGTCAGCCGATGAAGTCTCCTTGCGACTGGTCGGCGAGGCTGGTCCGCTGGGCCCGCCGGCATATGTGGTGACTGTTGACGGGATGCTCATCGGTACCGGCACGCTGCGGGCGCCCGACGGTGCAACGCCGCGCGAGCGTACCGACCTGAACGCCATCGCGTCTGATCGGACCTTCACGATCCCGGATGGACTGCTGCGGGCTGGCTCGGTGGTCAAGGTCTATCTGATCAACGACTCCACGGATGATACGGGCGCCGACACGACGCTCTACATTCTGGGTGTGTCGATCGACGGCGTTGTCGCCGACGTGGCCGCGGCGACGATTGCTACTGCCGACGGGGAAGCCAAAGAGATCTACATGACCTCGGACGGCGCCCTGATCTTGGCCTGGAATGCGGCAGCGAGCTTCACCGCTCCCGATGGCGGTTGGCTTGCCGGCGGCGTCACCGAGGCAGAGGCGACGACATCGACTGCTCAAGCTCCGGCCGAGCAGGAGGCACCGGCTGCGGAAGAGACGCCGCCGGCAAGCCAACCGCCGGTGGCGGAAGCGCCGCAGCCGGCAGAGGAAACAGCGGCAGCCGACGTGCCGCCTGAGCCCACCTGCGCGACAGATGCAACGATCGCCCTGACGGACTTCGCCAACGGCGAAGCTGACGTAACCGAGAAGACGGCGCAGGAGCTCATCGGCTTCTTCAAGGATGTCTCGGTCGATAACTGCAAGCTCAGCGTGGCGGGATACTCCAGCCCCGGAGGTGAGCCAGAGATCAATCTCGCGGTATCGCAGGCGCGCGCCGACGCGGTGCTCGAGTTCGTCAAAGGCAGGAAACTGAGCTTCAGCTCCGAAGAGTCGGTGGGCCGCGGTGAGACCACCGAGTTTGGCGAAGCCGGCGCCAATCGGCGCGTCGTGGTGACCGTCGGGCCCTAGGCCCGGTCGGCGAGCTGCTGCAGCCGGTCGGCGAGGTTGTTCAGTTCCCAGTCGCGGGCGAGGGCTGCGGCCGTGCCCCAGGTCGGCCTGGCGTCCGGGATCGATGGCAGCGGCGCATCCGTTACCATGGTGGCGATGCGCTTATAGAGCCTCAGGTCGTCGGCCTGGGTGGGGAAGCGGTTGTCGGCGATCATCGCTTCGAGGTCCGGATAGCGCTGCAGGAGGCTCGCCGCGGTCGCCTCGCCGACGCCCTTGGCGCCGGGAATCTTGTCGGAGGGGTCACCGCGCAACGCGATGAAATCTGGTACCTGGCGGGGCTCCACCTTGTAGCGCTCGCGCACCCCGGCGGGGTCGATGCGGGCGATCTCACCGCCTTTGATCGGCGCGAGGATGGTGGTCCGGTCCGAGGCCAGCTGATAGGCGTCGCGATCGCTGGTGGCGACCAGCGCGGTGCCGTGGGCCTGCTCCTCCATCGCCACGGCCGTGGCGAGGAAATCATCGGCCTCGAAGCGTCCGGCCTTGCCGAAGATGAAGCCGCAGGCGGTGACGATCTGAGGCAACACCTCGAGCTGTTCGACGATCTCATCCTCGAAGATGCGGCCGCCCTGATAGGGGGCGAATTCCTGCGCCCGCCAGTTGGGTTCGGCCAGCGTATCCCAGCCGACCACCACGGCGCGGGGGTGCTCGGCCTCGTACAGCCGGATCAGGTAGTTGGTAAAGCCGACAATGGCGCCGCCGCCGCGATCTCCCTTGCGGCGCACCGTCTTGGGCAGTGCGTGGTAGGCGCGGTGGGCGAACGAGTCGCCGTCGATGACGAGCAGCGGGCGGCGATCGGACATGGCTTCCCCTCGGCGATGCTTCGACGCGGCGGGCGCGAATCGGCGCCCTGCGCCTCGCGCATTCAGGTGGGCAGAATACATGTCGGGGAGGGGTGGCGAAGCGCGATCTCGGCACGATTCCTCTGCCGCCCATACTGATATGTAACGCACAAGGGGGTTGCTTCAAGACCCCGGCCATCCCTTAAAAGGCGTGTCCTCGTCCCTCAGAACGGAGACAAAGATGCGCAAGTCCGAACATCAGGTGGTCATTGCCGGCGGCGGTCCGACCGGGCTGATGCTGGCCGGAGAACTGGCGCTCGCGGGCGTCGACGTGGCGATCGTCGAGCGACGGTCCAGCCAGGAGGTTGTCGGCTCACGCGCCGGCGGGCTCCACCCGCGCACCCTCGAAATTTTCGAGCAGCGCGGCATTGCCGACCGTTTTCTCGCCGAGGGGCAGGTGGCGCAGGCGGTGGGGTTTGCCGGCGTACGGCTCGACCTCGGTGGCTTCCCGACGCGCTACCCCTACACCCTGGGCCTGTGGCAGAACCACGTCGAGCGGATCCTCGGCGGCTGGGTCGACGCGTTCGGCGTGCCGATCTATCGCGGCATCGAGGTGACCGGCCTCGCACAGGACGAGGCCGGTGTCGACGTCAGGCTCAGCGACGGCGGCCTGCTGCGGGCGCAGTATCTCGTCGGCTGCGACGGCGGGCGCAGCCTCGTGCGCAAGGCGGCGGGGATCGACTTCCCCGGCTCGGACCCCACCACCAGCAACCTGATCGCCGAAGCAGAGCTGGCAGAGGAGCCGCCGGAACTGGGCATTCGCCGGGATGCCACGGGTATCCACTCGATCGGCCGGGCCGAATACGAAATCCGCGATGGTCAGATCATCTTCGCCAGAAGCGGTCCCGTCCGCGTGCTGGTGACCGAGCGGGAGGTGGGCAAGACCGGCGAGCCGACGCTAGCCGAGGTGCAGGAGGCGCTGATCGGCGTCTACGGCACCGACTACGGCATCCACAGCCCGACCTCGATCACCCGCTTCACCGACGCGGCGCGGCAGGCGGCGACCTATCGTCAGGGGCGGGTGCTGGTCGCCGGCGACGCGGCGCATATCCACCCGCCCGATGGCGGCATGGGCTTGCAGACCGGCGTGCAGGACGCGGTGAACCTTGGCTGGAAGCTGGCACAGGTGATCAAGGAGACGTCCCCCGAGAGCCTGCTCGACAGCTACCATACCGAACGGCACCCGGTCGGCGCCAAGGTGCTGCGCTACACCATGGCCGCGGTGGCGCTACGGCGTGAGGATGACCGCACAAGAGCGCTGCGCGAGACCATGGTGGAGTTGCTGGAGATGGAGGGGCCGCGCCGGCGTGTGGCCGCGGACCTGACCGGGCTCGGGATCCGCTACGATCTCGGCGAGGGGCATCCGCTGCTCGGGCGCCGTATGCCCGATCTCGATCTTGCCACGGCCAACGGCCCGAAGCGGACCTCCGCACTGCTTCACACGGCGCGGCCGGTGCTGCTCAACCTCGGCACACCGGGCGCCCTCGACATCTCGAGGCGGGCGGATCGCGTGCAACTGGTCGATGCGGCGTATGACGGTAGGTGGGAGCTGCCGGGCCTCGGAGTGGTCAGGGCACCTGAAGCCGTGCTGATCCGCCCCGACGGCTATGTGGCGTGGGTCGGGGACGCCGCCGGGCAGGGGCTGGCCGAAGCGCTGGCCACCTGGTTCGGGCCGCCTATCGAGCCGTCCTGACCTCTTCGAGATAGGCGTGCACGGCGGCCGGGTCGACATTCTTCTCGATGAAGGCCCGGCCGATGCCGTGGGTCAGGATGAAGGTGAGGGCGCCACGCACCACCTTCTTGTCCTGGGCGATGGCGTTCATCAGGTAGTCGGTGTTAGGCAGTTCGCCAGGAATATCGTTGATGTGCGTTGGCAGGCCGGCGGCGCTCAGGTGCTGGGCGATGCGGCCGGTATCCTGGCTGGGGGCGAGGCCGAGCCTCGCCGAAAAGCCATGCGCCAGCACCATGCCGATGGCGACGCCCTCGCCATGCAGCAGCCGATCGGAATAGCCGGTGGCCGATTCGAGCGCGTGGCCGAAGGTGTGGCCGAGATTGAGCAGGGCGCGGACCCCGGTCTCCTTCTCGTCGGCGAGCACGAAACGGGTCTTGGCGGCGCAACAGCGCGCCACCATTTCCGCGCGCAGCGCGGCGTTGCCGGCAAAGATCTCGCGGCGGTTGTCCTCGAGCCAGAAATAGAACGGCTCGTCGTCGATCAGCCCGTACTTCACCACTTCGGCATAGCCGGCGGCGAGCTGCCGTCGCGGCAAAGTGTCGAGCGCATCGAGATCGGCCAGCACCAGTTTAGGCTGGTGAAAGGCGCCGATCAGGTTCTTGCCGTGCGGCGAGTTGATGCCGGTCTTGCCTCCGACGGAGCTATCGACCTGCGCCAGAAGCGAGGTCGGCACCTGCACGAAATCCATGCCGCGCCGGGCGATCGCCGCCGCGAAGCCGGCGAGATCGCCAATGACGCCGCCACCCAGCGCGATGATCAGGTCGCCGCGCTCCAGTCGCGCTGCAAGGATCGCCTCGACCACTTCGCCCAGCCGGGCGAAGGACTTGGTGCTTTCGCCGTTGGGCAGCACTACGGTGGCGTAGCTGACTTCGGCTGCGTCGAGCGAGGCGGTGAGCCGCGGCAACTGGGCGATGGCGACTTCGGTGTCGGTGACGATGCCGAAGCGGCGGCCGGGAAACCTGGCCTTGAGCAGGGCGCCGGCGTTGTCGATCAGGCCGTTGCCGATCAGGATGTCGTAGGCGCGTTCGCCCAGCGGCACGTGGACGGTGGTCGGCTCAGTCATTGGGCGTCTCGTTGCTCAGGTGCGCCAGTACGGCGTCGATCACTTCGCTTGCCACCTGGTCCTGTGGCACGTCGCGCGAGACGATAGTGACGTCGGCTTCGGCATAGACCGGATAGCGCACCTCGATCAGCTTCTGCAGCGTTTCGCGCGGATTGGCGGTTTTCAGCAGCGGCCGGTTGGAGCGGCGCGAGACGCGCTGGAACAGCAACTCGAAATCGGCCTTGATCCACACGGAGATCGCCGCTTCCTTCACCAGTGCCCGCGTTTCGGGGTTGATGAAGGCGCCACCGCCGGTGCCGAGCACGATGTTGCGATCCTTCAGCAGCCGGGCGATCACCTTCACTTCCCCGGCGCGGAAATCGGCCTCGCCATGAGTGCGGAAGATGTCTTCGATGGTCATGCCGGCGGCCTTCTCCACCTCCTCGTCGCTGTCGACGAAGTGGCGGCCGAGGCGGGCAGCAAGGCGGCGGCCGACTGTGGTCTTGCCGGCGCCCATCATGCCGATCAAGACGATCGGGCGGTGCCCGAGGAGCCGCTGCAGATCCTCGCGCCGGTCGTCGCGGGTGGTCGTGCCGTCGCGTGACATCGCATTTCCCTGTTCGCGCGGTTTGAACCGTTAGGGCGGCATAAAGTCAATGCCCGCTATGGTCGGACAACTATGGTTAGCGCACCCTTGATCGCATCCGGCAAACAGGGGAGACTGGTCCGTAGCGTGACAAAAGCGGATTGCCATGCCGACTCTCATTCGTCTGATCGTCATCCTGCTGGTCCTGGTCGGGCTCGGCTTTGGGGCCATGGTCGCGCTGGTCGCCATCGTCCAGCCACGCGACAAGGAGGTGACCATTCGCATCCCGGCCCGCGATCTGGTGCCCTCGGCACAGCGTGATCCGCTGGTGCGGCGTGAGATCAATACCACGCGTCAGCCTGAAGCCCCGGCTGCGACACCGCCCGCCACCGAAGAGCCGGCCCTGTCGGTGGAGCCTGCCACTGACGCTCCGGCCGAAGACGGCGAAGTGGTGACGCGGCAGCAGGGGGTCGAATGAGCAGCGACCACTTGGTCGATGCGTTCCTCGAGATGATGAGCGCCGAGCGCGGCGCGGCCAAGAACACCATCGACGCCTATCGCCGCGACCTTCGCGACTATTGCGGGTTCCTCGCCCGCCGCGGCACCGGACCGACTGCGGCCGGGCGCGAACAGGTGACGGAATACCTCGCCTTCCTCGACGCCGAGGGCATCGCTGCTTCGTCGAGTGCGCGAAAGCTCTCGGCGATCCGGCAGTTCCACAAGTTCCTTGCTGCCGATGCGGTGCGTGGCGACGATCCGACGCGAATCATCGCTTCACCCAAGGCGCGCCGAAGCCTGCCCAAGGTGCTGTCGATCGCCGAGATCGACCGGCTGCTGAGCATGGCAGAAGCCGAAATCGAGGCGCCCGACGCGAGCGACGCCAAGCGCGCCATGGCTGGGCGGCTCTACCTGCTGCTCGAGCTGCTGTATGCCACCGGCATGCGCGTCTCGGAACTGGTGGAGCTGAAGCGGGCCGCGGTGATGCGCGATGCCAGCTTTCTCACCGTGCGTGGCAAGGGCGGCAAGGAACGGATCGTACCGCTCACCGACCGGGCGCGCGATGCGGTGAAAGCCTATCTGACGCGGCTCGAGCCCGGCGCGTGGCTGTTTCCGGCCGGCGGCGAGAGCGGGCATCTCAGCCGGCAGGTGTTTGCGCGTGAGCTCAAGGGGCTGGCCAGGCGAGCAGGGATTTCCGCGGCCCGCGTCTCACCGCACGTGCTGCGGCATGCCTTTGCCAGCCACCTGCTGGCTGGCGGAGCCGACCTGCGCGTGGTGCAGACGCTGCTCGGGCATTCCGACATCTCGACCACGCAGATCTATACGCACGTGCTTGATGAGAAGCTGAAGTCGCTGGTCGAAGCACACCATCCGCTGGCGGAGGGTTGAGAGCTGGGGTTTGTAGTGCGTGCTCTCGGCTTCGTCTCGGTGGCGCTCGTGCTGCTGGCGGCGTGGGTTGCCTTCGACATCTGGAACTACGACACACACAGTGACACCGGGACCGCCGATGCGGCACTGGTGCTCGGCGCCGCGGTAGCGGGGGATCGGCCGACGCCGGTGTTCGAGGAGCGGCTCAGGTATGCCGTTGAGCTCTATCGGGCGGGGAAGGTACGAGCGCTTGTCATGACCGGTGGCAAGAACCCGTACGATGCAGTCGGTGAGGCCGAGGCTGGCCGCGTGTGGGCGTTGGCTGCCGGCGTTCCGGCGGAAGCGATCCTGGTCGAAACACAGTCGCGGACCACCAAGCAGAACATAGACTTCGCCGCGCCGATTCTTGCCCAGCATCAGTTGGCAAGGGTCCTGGTGGTAAGCGATCCGCTGCATCTCAGGCGCGCCGTCACGATGGCGCGGGATCTGGGGATAGATGCGTCGCCAGCGGCAACGCCGACGACCCGCTACCAGACGCTGGGCACGCAGTTGCCGATGCTGGCGCGCGAGGTGTGGTTTACCTTGGTCTACCGGATTACTGGCCAGTAGGCTTCAGGAGCGTTTGTGGGTGAGGCCGTCGAGCCGGTCGAGCAAGCCATCGAGCGCTTCGAGCACATCGCTGAGGAGCATCGGTTTGGGCGGTGCAGCAGGGACATCCATCCAGGTGGCGCGCAATTCGGTGAGCCGCTCCTTGCGTCGACGGCGCGCCGCCTTGGCGTCGGCGAGGGTGCGGCGGGTCGCCTGATCGGTGGCGTCCAGCGTGAACAGTTTCTCGCAATGCGGACACCAGGCGCCGCCGTCGGGGCGTACCAGCTTGGCGTTTTCGAGGAACTGGCCGCTGCAATGCGGGCAGCCGACGCTTACCAGGGCATAGGTCGTCATGGTCGAAGGGTGGTTCCGGTCGTTCCGCTCCAGCGTTGTCATGAATGCGTCATGCATTGGTTAACGGGGCATGACAGAGCGGTGGAATGGCGGCCTGCAGCTTCACCAAGTCGAGGCACGGCGCTTGACTCAACCGGGTCGCATCGCCACTTTCCGGCCACTTTGGGGCGCGAGTTGACGCCCTGTCCCTTATCTGGCGGGTTGGATGCAGTCCTATCTCGATTTCGAAAAGCCGGTCGCCGATCTCGAAGGCAAGATCGCCGAGCTCAAATCCCTCGCCACGTCCGATCAGGCCGTGTCCATCGATGAAGAGGTGACCCGCCTGTCGGCCCGTGCCGACGAGGCTCTGGTCGATATCTACAAGAAGCTGACGCCCTGGCAGAAGACTCAGGTAGCGCGTCACCCGCAGCGCCCGCACTTTTCCGACTACATCAAGTCGCTGATATCAGAGTGGACGCCGCTCGCCGGTGACCGCAAATTCGCCGAAGACCCGGCGTTGCAGGCCGGCTTTGGCCGCTTCAACGGGCAGCCGGTGGCGATCCTGGGGCAGGAGAAGGGCTCCAACACCGAGAGCCGCCTGAAGCACAATTTCGGTATGGCGCGGCCTGAGGGCTACCGCAAGGCCGTGCGCATCATGGATATGGCCGACCGTTTCGACATCCCGCTGGTGTCGTTCGTCGATACCGCCGGCGCCTATCCGGGCATCGGCGCCGAAGAGCGCGGGCAGGCCGAGGCGATCGCGCGCTCGACCGAGCGCTGCCTCGAGCTTGGTATTCCCAACCTCGCCATCATCATCGGTGAGGGCGGGTCGGGCGGCGCTATCGCCATTGCCACGGCCAATCGCGTGCTGATGCTCGAGAACGCCATTTACTCGGTGATTTCGCCCGAGCCGGGCGCCGCGATCCTGTTCCGCGATGCGGCCCGTGCTCCCGACATGGCGGCGGCGCAGAAAATCACCGCGCCCGACTTGCTGGGGCTCGGGGTGATCGACGGGATCATCCCGGAGCCGGCCGGTGGCGCGCACCGCCATCACGCAGAGGTGATGGCCTCGACGGCCAAGGCGATCACCCAGTTCCTGACCGACTTCCCGGGCACACGGGGACGCCTGGAGGTCCGGGAACACAGGCGTGACAAATTCCTCGCCATCGGCACCAATTTGGGTTGATCGGCGCCGAAGCAGCGGGCATGAAGCCAATGGTAAACGAGCCGTTAACCATGCCGGCTTACCACATGGTAACCGTCCGCTCGTAACCCGATTGTTCGGGCAGACAAGCATTCTCGGGTAGCTGACTTGGGCAGAACGCTCCGTTCCATCCTTCTCGTTGGCGCCGCCATCAGCGTGGCCGCGCTGCTGGCTGGTTGCGGCGGACTGAAGCCGGGCAATGCCAAGGCGATGGCGCCCTTGAAGCAGGAAACCGTCAGCAAGCTGGCGAGCCTAGGCTCGTCGCCGGGCGCCGCGATGATGGTCCGCATCTTCAAGGAAAGCTCGGAGCTCGAGGTCTGGAAGCAGACGGCCAACGGCAGCTACAAACTGTTCAAAAGCTATGAGATCTGCGCCTGGTCAGGTGTGCTCGGCCCCAAGATCAAGGAAGGCGACCGCCAGTCGCCCGAGGGCTTCTACACGGTCACCCCCGGCCTGATGAACCCGAACTCGAACTACTACCTCGCCTTCAACACCGGCTTTCCCAACAAGTTCGACCGCGCCTACGGGCGCACCGGTTCGGACCTGATGGTGCATGGCGATTGCTCGTCGCGCGGCTGCTATTCGATGACCGACGAGTCGATCGCGGAGATCTACGCGCTGGCACGCGAGAGCTTCAAAGGCGGCAACGCCTCGTTCCAGTTGCAGATCTATCCGTTCCGCATGTCGGCGCAGAACCTTGCCAAGCATGCCGACAACCCGAACATGAGCTTCTGGAAGGATATCAAGGAAGGCTACGATCGCTTCGAGATCTCGAAGGCGCCGGTCTCCTGGGATGTCTGCAACAAGGAATACGTGTTCGACGTGCCGGGCGGCACGGCGCTCGACGCGCTGGGCAGTTGCCCGGTGACGGTGGCGCAGAACGTGCCTGAGACCGTAAAGGCCAAGGCCGCCGCCGACGAGGCGGCGATGGCGCAGGAAGTCGCCAACCTCGCGGACAAGGCCGCCAAAGCAGCGGCCGAAGCCCAGAAGGCGGCCGACGAGAAGGCCGCGGCGAAGGCGCGTGGCGAGGCGATCGGCAGCTTCTTCGGCGGCATGTTTGGCGGCGGCGGCGAGGCCGGGGTGATCGACCCGAGCAAGGTGGCGCCCATTCCGTTGCCGCGCCTGCATCGAGCCTAGAACAGGAGCGCGCTTCGTTGAATCGCCCTCCCGTTCAAGCTTGTTTCGTGGTCGCGAGATCGAACCGGAAAGGTCTGCAACCTTTCCTGATCTCGCTCTAGCCGGTCACCTTGCGATGCGGTCCCGTCGCTCCCATCTTGGCATGGCCATCGCGATCGGGGTTCTGCTCCTCGCAGGCGTGCTGGTTGGGCGCTTCGTGCTCACCGAACGAGGGGGAGATCGCGACATCGCCACCGAGCGCGTCTATGACCGCACACAGTTCGTTGCCGAGCTGACGGCCGCCGGGTTTGCGCTCGGCGACCAAGCGCATGTCCGCATCTTCAAGCGCGAGCACAAGCTGGAGCTGTGGCTGCAGCGCGCCGACGGGCGCTATGCGCTGTTCCGCGACTATGACATCTGCAAATTCTCGGGCGATCTCGGACCCAAGCTCAAGGAAGGCGACAGACAGTCACCGGAGGGCTTCTACCGGGTGGCGCAGAGCCAGCTGAACCCCAACTCGCGCCATCATCTGAGCTTCAACCTCGGCTTCCCCAACGCCTTCGACCGGCAGCTGGGCCGCACCGGCTCGGCCCTGATGGTGCATGGCGGCTGCTCCTCGATCGGCTGCTACGCCATTACCGATGCCGGCGTCGACGAGGTCTATGCGGTGGTCGAAGCTGCGCTGAACCATGGTCAGGACGCCATCGACGTGCACGTCTTCCCGTTCCGCATGACGGCCATGGCGCTGGCCGCCGAGGGTGGTAACACCTGGGCGCCGTTCTGGCGTAATCTCAAGGCCGGCTACGACCTGTTCGAGGCGGCGGGCACCCCGCCCAAGGTTGCAGCCTGCCGGGGCGAGTATCGCTTCGGCGCAGACGCGGAGGGGCCGGAATGCGCCGTTATCGCCGCCTGGTCCTGATCGACCGGCTGATCCCGTTTCTCGCCGCCATCGTCGGCTTGGTGGCGCTGGCCGGGGCTGTCGCCGTGCAGCTAAATACCGACGCCAAGACCAAGGCGGTGACCGAGGCGGTAGTGGCTTTGCGCAGCTCGGTGGATGAGCTCGCCAAGAGTGCTCAGGCTGCTGCGGCACCTGTCGACGACGGCACTGCTGCAGGCCTGCTGGCGCTGCAGGACCGAATGGTGAAGCTCGAGGGCGAGTGGACGGCGCAACAGGCTGCTGCCGCAGCAGCCCCGGCCGCTCTGCCGGGTGCGGCGGACACCGGCACGGCGACCGCCGAAGTCGACCCGAGCCTTCCCACCACCGACTGCATCCCGCTTGGCACCCGCTTCATGGTGACGCCGGGCGAGAGCTACCCGATCTGTCAGTCGAAGGCGGTGGTGAAGACTGGCCTGATCACTGCCGACACGGTCACCATCGATGGCGTAGGCCAGGTGGTGGAGACCGGCTTCGGCACTATTGCGGGCACCAGTTGCTCGGTGATGGTGTTCTCGGCCGACGAAGCCGGCTTTGCCGAAATGCGGGTGACCTGCACCTGACCTTCCCCTCACCCGCCCTTCGGGTACCCTCTCCCTCAAGGGGAGAGGGACGATGTGGCACCGACCTTGCCTCTGCCCTCCCTCGCCCCTTGAGGTCAGCGGACGAGGGCGAAGCCCTCGCCGCGGGGTGGCGCGCAGCGCCGGGTGAGGGGAAGTTTAACTTCCATCGGCATCTGATAGACCTAACTCCGGGCGTTTGCCCTGCTCTCCATCCGAGTCCGCCGTGTCCTCATCTGCCGCCACCTCCGCGCATCAGTCGGCCTCGCTCAAGGGCATGGCGCTGGGCATTTTCGCCTACACGCTGTTCTCGGTGCACGATGCGCTGGTGAAGGGGGTGATCCATGCGCTGCCGGTGGTGCAGATCCTGTTCGTGCGCAGCCTCGTCATCGCCATCATCTGCCTCGTCATCGGCAGGCGGAAGCTGGTGCTGGAACTGATCCAGTCGGGCAACAAGCCGATGCTGCTGCTGCGCGCCATCCTGACGCTGGCGGCCTGGTGCATGTACTACTCGGCCGGGCGGGAGCTGCAGCTCGCCGAGATGACGACGCTTTACTATTTCGCGCCGGTGCTGACGATCATCCTGGCCGTGATCTTCCTCAAGGAGCAGCTGACCCTGGCGCGGGTCGGCGCCTCGGCCATCGGCTTTTTCGGCGTACTGATCGCCTGCAATCCAGCCGGGCTGACGTTCGGCATTCCGGCGCTGATGGTGCTGGGAGCGGCGTTCTTCTGGTCGGTGGCGATGATCCTGATGCGCACCATCTCGAAATCCGAGAGCTCGCTGGTGCTGATCTTCTCGCTCAACCTGTTCTACACGCTGGTGATGGGGCTGGCCTCGATCCCGTTCTGGACCGGCATGGACCCGCTTGAGATCGCCATCGTCGTCGCCATCGGCATCGTCGGCGGCACGGCGCAGTATGTGCTGGTGGAAGCCGCAAGGCTGGTGCCGGCGAGTGTGCTCGGCACGGTCGAGTATTTCGCGCTGATCTGGAGCTTCGTCTTCGGCTTCCTGTTCTGGGGCGAACAGCCGGCCGAGGTGGTGTTCCTCGGCGCCGCGCTGGTGATCGCCGCGGGGCTGGTGCTCGCCTGGAGCGAACGGCGGCCGCGGCGACCGGTGGTGGATGCGCCGTAGTTCGCTACAGGATAGGACTGCACGGATCTTTGTATCCCACTCGGTGTCATCCCCGCGAAGGCGGGGATCCATCTCACGCCCCGCGCGAGGGGAGAGTTGGGTCCCAGCTTTCGCTGGGATGACAGCCGGTGGGGAAGGTGAGCCTGAGGTTCAGCCCGCCCGTTAACTACTTTCTCAGACCGCCGGTGCTGCCAGTTCGATCAGCTCGGTCTTGCCGCTCTGGATCAGCTGCTTGAGGCTGCCCTGGATCAGCGAGGTCCAGGCGTCCGAGCAGGTGTCGTAGCACTCGACGGCCGGGGCGATGCCTTCATGGGTGAAGACCACCTCGGTCTTGCCGTCCTTGCTGCCGATGTCGAAGATGATGGTGGTGCCGACCCACTCGGTCTTGTCCGCGACAAAGCTCAACGTGCCCTCGACCACCTGCCAGGCGACCCGCTTGTTGGGGACCAGCTCGGTCACGACCTGCTTCGAATAGTGGAAGTCCTGGTAGCGGTAGCTGAACACGTCGCCGAGCTTCCTGGTGCCCCCTTCGAACTCGCCGCTCCACCAGGCGCGTGGATCGATGATGGCGGCGAAGGCCGCTTCGGGGCTCTGGTCTACCGTAAACGCGGTGGTGAAGCTGTCATTGGTCATGGTGTGGTTTCCTCGATTGACGATGCTGGGGGCATTGGCCGTGATCGCCGCGCCGACATTGGGCTGGCCGCTGCCTGAGGTGATGAGGTTCTTCAGGCTGCCGCGGATATAGGTGCCCCAGGCGTCGTGGCAGACGTCGTAGCACTCGTGGTCGGGCAGCAGACCGATATGGGTGAAGGTCAGCCGGGCGCCCTCTCCGACCGGCTCGATAGCGAAGTCGATAGTGGTGCCGACCCACTCGGTCTTGTCGGCGATGAAGCTGAAATCGTTGTCCAGCACCCGCCAGGCGACGTGCTTGCCCGGCACCGACTCGATCACCTTGAGGGTGCAGCGGTGGAGCTCGGGGGCGTGGTAGTGCCAAACGTCGCCGATGGCGCCAGTCTTGCCTTCGACATCGCTCGACCACCAGCCGCGCACGTTGTTGATGGCGGCGAAGACAGCCTCGGGGCTCTCTTTGACGGTGATCGAGGTGGTGTAGTTCTTGTCGGTCATTACAGTTCTCCTGGTGAGTTGGGTCAGCCGGCATTTCGCTGGCGGATGCGGGCCCAGAGCTGGCGGGCGTCGCCGTCGAGGGCGTCCTCGACATCGGTGCGCTCGAGACCGATATCGGCGAGCTGGAAGGCGTCGAGGGTAGCGAGCTTGAGGATGGTGTTGCGGCGGGCCCGCCAGGTGGCGAGGCGGACGGCCAGTTTGAGAAGGCCACCGATGACGCTGACTTGGCGGGACTTGTCTGCCGCGATTTCATAGAGTTCGAGGGTGGTCATGACTGATCTCCCGGTGTTGGAGGGGTTGCGTTCCTCGTCGGTGAACGGAACCTAGGCGCGGCGGAGATCGGGGTGAGAGTGACAAGTGTGACGGGATTTGAATGGACTCGCTGATCACCGCCGCAGCGCGGGCGCTCGGGGCCGGAGATCCGCTTGGCGCGCTGAAGCGCGTGGCGCTGCGCGACGACGCGCCGGCGCTGGCGTTGCGCGGTATCGCCATGGCGCAGCTGGGCGATCTCGATCGGGCCAAGGCGCTGCTCAAGGCGGCCGGCAAGGCGTTTCATGCCCGTGAGGCAGTGGCGCGGGCGCGCTGCGTGGTGGCCGAGGCGGAGATCGCGCTGGTGTCGCGCGACCTCTCCTGGCAACCCGAAGCGCTGGAAACAGCGCAGCGCGTGCTGGAGGCGCAGGGCGACCGCGCCAACGCCGCCCATGCCGCCAATCTCGCGGCGCGCCGGCTGCTGCTGATCGGGCGGGTGGACGAGGCCGAGCGAATTCTCGCACGACAGGACTTGTCGCAACTGCCGCCGTCGAGCGTTGCGGTGCACCAACTGGTGACCGCCGGCATCGCCGTGCGGCGGGTCCAGACCGGGCCGGCGCGCCTGGCATTCGAGCGAGCGCTGGCGGCGGCGCGACAAGCTGGCATCCATTCGCTGGCGGCCGAGATCGAGGCCGATGCCGGGGTACTGAACGAGCCGGCAGCGCGGCTGATTGGCAGCGGCGGCGAGCGGGCCCTTACTCTGGCCGGCGTCGAGCAGGTGCTGGCGTCGGGCGCCCTGGTGGTCGACGCGACCCGCAACGTGGTCCGACAGGCGGGGGCCGTCGTTCACCTGGCGACGCGTCCGGTGCTGTTTGCGCTGCTGCGCGCGCTGGCTGCGGCGTGGCCCAAAGACGTGTCGCGAGCCCGGCTGGTCGCCGAGGCGTTCCGCGGCAAGGAGGCGGACGAATCGCACCGGGCCCGGCTGCGGGTGGAAATGGGGCGGTTGCGCTCCGAGTTGGTCGGGATCGCCGAGATCAACGCCACGATGGCCGGTTTCACGCTGGCCCCCGTCGCAGCGCGCGAGGTTGTGGTGCTGGCGCCGCCGGTGGAAGATCAGCATGCCGGGGTGTTGGCGCTCTTGGCGGACGGCGAGGCGTGGGCGAGTTCGGCGCTCGCCCTGGCGCTCGGCACCAGCCCGCGCACCGTGCAGCGGGCGCTGGAGCAGCTGGCTGAGGCCGGCAAGGTGCAGTCGTTCGGTCGCGGGCGGGCGCTGCGCTGGATCACTGCGCCGGTGCCGGGTTTCCCGACGGCTTTGTTACTCCCGGGTCCGCTGCCGGGCGACTAGAGGTTCAGGCGACACAGTTCAGCGAGAGGTCAGTCCGATGAAGCATGCGCATGCCGAGATTGTTCGCGAGTATGGCCCGTTCCCCGGGGTAGACTCGGTGGCAGGCGTCACTTTCGACGGCACCAATGTGTGGTTCGCCTCGGGCGACCGGATCAATGCCTTCGATCCCGAGAGCGGCGAAGCGGTGCGCAGCATCGATGTCGCGGCGCATGCCGGCACCACGTTCGACGGCGAGCACCTCTACCAACTGGCCGAAGACGTGATCCAGAAGATCGATCCGCGCAGCGGGCAGGTGGTGAAGACCATTCCGTCGCCCGGCGGCGGCTCCGGACTTGCCTGGGCCGAGGGCTCGCTCTGGGTCGGGCAGTATCGCGGCAAGCAGATCCTTGAGGTCGATCCCGAGACCGGCGCCGTACTCCGCGCCATCAACTCCAACCGCTTCGTCACCGGGGTGACCTGGGTCGAGGGCGAACTCTGGCATGCGACGCTGGAGGATGGGCAGAGCGAGATCAGGCGCGTCGATCCGCAATCGGGCGAAGTGCTCGAACAGCTCGATATGCCGCCCGGCAAAGGCGTTTCCGGGCTCGAATCCGACGGGCGCGATCGGTTCTATTGCGGCGGCAATAACAGCAGCACAGTGCGGGCGGTGCGACGTCCGAAGCACGACGCAGCTGCGGTCTGACATTCAGGCGCTCCGAACCAAAAAGGAACCGGCCGGTCCCGTGGCGGAACCGGCCGGTTGGGGTATCAGGGCTGTGACGTGTCAGAAGGCGCCGTGGCAGTGCTTGAATTTCTTGCCCGAGCCGCAAGGGCAGGGGGCATTGCGCGACACGCCTACCAGCAGCTTGGGGTCGATGGGCCTGAGCGCCGGATCCGCCTCGATCACGTCGGCACCGGCGGCAGCGCCTGCGGCGGCAAAGGCCGCCAGCGACGGAGCGGGCCCAAGCGCGCGCGGCATGGTGCCGGTGATGTCGTCCTCGGCGTCGTTCTCGCCGGTGGTCGGGTCGATGTGGATTTCGTCCAGCCCGTCGAAATTCGGCAGCGGGGGAGTGGGCTGGCGCATCTGGATTTCGACGTGGCTGAGCTGGGTGGTCACCAGCTCGCGCAGGCTCGCCAGCAACTGCTCGAACAGCTCGAAGGCTTCGCGCTTATACTCGTTCAGCGGGTCGCGCTGGGCGAGACCACGCCAGCCGACCACCTTGCTGAGGTGGTCGAGGGTGACGAGGTGCTCGCGCCACAGCCCGTCGATCGACTGCAAGAGGATCGATTTTTCGACCTGGCGCATGATGTCGGGCGAGTAGCGGGCCACCTTGGCCGCAGCGAACTCGTCGGCGATCTTGATGATGCGCTCACGCACGATTTCGACGTCGATGCCTTCCTCGTGCGTCCAGGCCTCAACCGGCAGGTCGACATTGAGGTAGGTCTTGCCGGCCGCGACCAGTTGCTCGACCTGCCATTGCTCTGGGTAGGAGCGGTCCGGGATGGCCTTCGAAATGATGTCGTCCACGACCTGGTGGCGCATCTCGTTGACGGTCTCGGCGACGTCCTCGCTATCCATCAGTTCGAGGCGTTCGGTGAAGATCGCCTTGCGCTGATCGTTCATCACGTCGTCGTACTTGAGGATGTTCTTGCGGATATCGAAGTTGCGGGCTTCGACGCGGGCCTGGGCCCGCTCGATGGCCTTGGTGACCCAGGGGTGGGTGATCGACTCGCCCTGCTCGAGACCGAGCTTACTCAGCATCGAATCCATCGATTCGACCGGGAAGATGCGCATCAAATCGTCCTGCAAGCTCAGGAAGAACTTCGAGTGGCCCGGGTCGCCCTGGCGACCGGCACGGCCGCGCAGCTGATTGTCGATGCGGCGGCTTTCATGCCGCTCGGTGCCGATGATGTAGAGGCCGCCGGCGGCCAGCACCTTGGCCTTGTCTTCGGCGATGGTGCGCTTGATCTCGCCGATCTTGGCGTCGCGCTCGGCGCCTTCGAGGCCTGCGGCTTCCTTCTCGATACGCATCTCGAGGTTGCCGCCGAGCTGGATGTCGGTGCCGCGGCCGGCCATGTTGGTGGCGATGGTGACGGCGCCGGAAACGCCGGCATCGGCGACGATCTGGGCTTCCTGCTCGTGGTGGCGGGCGTTCAGTACCGCAATGTCCTTGATGCCCTTGCCGCGGAGGATCTCCGCCAGCATCTCGGATTTCTCGATCGAGGTGGTGCCCACGAGGATCGGCTGGCCACGGCCGCGCGCATCAACGATCAGGTTGGCGATCTCGTCGAACTTTTCCGCCGCGGTGCGGAAGATGGCGTCGTCCTCGTCCTTGCGCTTGACGGGGACATTGGTCGGGATCGAGGTGACGGTCAGGCCGTAGATGTCGCCGAACTCCTCGGCCTCGGTGGCTGCCGTACCGGTCATGCCCGCCAGCTTCTTGTAGAGGCGGAAGTAGTTCTGGAAGGTGATCGAGGCCAGCGTCTGGTTCTCGGCCTGGATCCTGACGTGTTCCTTGGCTTCCAGCGCCTGGTGCAGGCCTTCCGAATAGCGGCGGCCCGGCATCATGCGGCCGGTGAACTCGTCGATGATCACCACTTCGTCGTTGCGGACGATGTAGTCCTTCTCGCGCTGGAACATCTTGTGGGCGCGCAGCGCCGAGTTGAGGTGGTGCACCAGCGCCACGTTCTCGATGTCGTAGAGGTTCTCGCCCTTGAGCTGGCCGTTCTCCACCAGAGCGGCCTCGAGCTTTTCGATGCCGGCGTCAGTGAAGGTGGCGGAGCGCTGCTTCTCGTCGATCTCGAAATCGCCTTCGCCGAGCAGCGGGATCAGCGTGTCGGCCATTTCGTAAAGCGATGAGCGGTCGGCCGAGGGGCCGGAAATGATCAGCGGGGTGCGCGCCTCGTCGATGAGGATCGAGTCCACTTCGTCGACGATGGCGTATTCGTGGCCGCGCTGCACCATCTGGTCGCGGCTGTATTTCATGTTGTCGCGCAGGTAGTCGAAGCCGAACTCGTTGTTGGTGCCGTAGGTGATGTCGGCGGCGTAGCTGGCCTTGCGCTCGGCATCGTCGAGACCGTGGACGATAATGCCGGTGGTCAGCCCGAGGAAGCGGTAGATCTGGCCCATCCAGTTAAGGTCGCGGCGCACCAGGTAGTCGTTGACGGTGACGAGGTGCACGCCCTTGCCGGGCAGCGCGTTGAGGTAAACCGCCAGGGTCGCCACCAGGGTCTTGCCTTCACCGGTCTTCATTTCGGCGATGGAGCGGTTGTTGAGCACCATGCCGCCGATCAGCTGCACGTCGAAGTGGCGCATGCCGAGCACGCGCTTACTGGCTTCGCGAACGGTGGCGAAGGCGGGCTCGAGAATATCGTCGAGGCTCTTGCCGGCCGCGAGCTGGTCGCGGAACTCCTGGGTCTTGGCCTGCAGCTGCGCGTCGGTGAGCTTCTCGAACTCAGGCTCCAGCGCGTTGATCGCGGCGACCCTCGGGAGGTACTTCTTCACCTGCCGATCGTTCGCCGAACCGAAGATCGCCTTGGCGATTGCAGCCAGTACCATTCGTGTCGTCCTTTGATTGTTCAGGGCCGGGTGGCGCTAAGCGCTTCATCTCATCCGGCAGGCGGCGGGTCCTCACCCGTCAACACTCTTTGAAGTGGTGCGACATGTAAGAGCGGGTGTTTTGCTTGTCAACGGAACGCAAATGGGCCAAACCTCCCCGGCCGCGGGCCGGGGGCTCTGCGCCATCCGAGGAGAATTCCCAATGAATGTCCATGCCCCGCGGGGTTTCCATAAAGTTCTGAAGACCCTGGCCGGTGCCCTGCTGGTTGGCACGGCGCTCGGCTTCGCCCCCGTCGTCGCCCTCGCGCAGGACGCTGCCGCCCCGGCCGCAGCCGCTCCCGCAGCGCCGGAGACTGTGGTGGCGACCATCGGCGACCAGACGATTACCGAGGCAGATCTGGCGTTTGCCGCCGAAGACCTGCAGCAGGAACTGCAGCAGGTGCCGCCCGAGGAGCGCCGCGCTTTCCTCGTCACCGTGCTGATTGACATGAAAGTGATGGCCAAGGCGGCCAAAGCTGCCGGCATGGCCGATACCGACCTGTTCAAGCGCCGCCTGCAGTATCTCGAAGAGCGCTCGCTGCGCCGCGACTACTTCACCCAGAAGGTCGCCACGTCGGTGACCGAGGAATCGGTGAAGGCGGCCTACGACCAACTGGTGAAGGACTTCAAGCCGGTCGAAGAAGTGCACGCGCGCCACATCCTCGTCGCCACCGAAGAGGAGGCCAAGGCGGTCAAGGCCGAGCTCGATGGCGGCAAGCCGTTCGAAGTGCTGGCCATGGAAAAGACCACCGACCCGTCCGGCAAGCAGAACGGCGGCGATCTCGGCTTCTTTTCCAAAGGCATGATGGTGCCGGAGTTCGAGGCCGTGGCCTTCACGCTCGAGCCGGGCAAGATTTCCGATCCGGTGCAGAGCCAGTTCGGCTGGCACATCATCAAGGTTGAGGAGAAGCGCATGAGCTCGCCGCCGCCGATCGAGCAGGTGCAGCAGCAGCTCGGCCAGCAGGTGATGTTCAAGGCGTTCGACGAGTCGGTCGCGGCGCTGAAGAAGGACGCCAAGCTCGATATCCCCGACGAAGCGCTCGCCGCAGCGGTCAAGAAGCAGGCCGAACCGGCCGCCGAAGGCGCCGCCGGCACGGCGCCGTAAGTCTCGCGCCGCGAACCGCGAACCAATCGGAGCCCCGGCCTCGGCCGGGGTTCTGTTATTTGGCGAGGCCGCGAACCAGGATCGAGGTGACCTTGTCGATGATGTCGGCCTGGTCGGCGAGCCGGTCGGTCAGCAGCAGCTTCCAGGCATAGGCCGACATCAGGTCCGAGGCGGCGAGGCTGTCGGCATCGGCGCGCATCTCGCCGCGCGCCTTGGCGCGCTCGAACATGCCTGCAGTGTGCCGGGTGCGTTCGATCGAATAGGCCTGCAGCGCCTCGGCCGCCTTGGGGTCGGCCTGCGCTTCGGCGATCAGCGACTTATAGACCCCGCCGGTATTGCCGGCCCAGAAGCGTACCAGCTCGGTCAGGAAGGCGCGGATGTCGCCTTCGAGCGTGCCGGTATCGGGGTCAGGCATGCGCGAGCTCTTGAGCCGCGTATAGACGTCGAGCAGCAGGTGCGCCTTGGAGGGCCACCAACGGTAAATGGTGGGCTTGCCGGCGCGGGCGCGCCGCGCCACGGCTTCGATCGAAAAGCCGGCGTAACCGGCCTCGCAGAAGATGTCCTCGGCGGCGGCGAGGATCGCCTCGTGGCTATCCGGGTTGCGGGCGGCTCCGATGGATCTGCGCGGCTGGCTCTCGATGCTGGACATGGTTCTCTGATGCCCTGACTTAAATGTGGTCGCGCTTTCGAACCGGAAAAGTCTGCACTTTTTCCTGAAAGCACTCCTGGGATGCATGGCTGGGATACACGAAAAAGCCCAACCCATCCACTTGAACGTTACGTTCCGTTTCGTTATGTAACGAGCCGTACCGTTTATATGGGGTTTGGAAATGTCCATTCAATCTTCGACCGCCGCCGCAGCAACCGCCGCTCCCGCCAAGCCAGCCACTCCGACGCTGGCGGCCCGCACGCGCATGGCCCTGCTGGTGCTCATTGCGGTTTACCCGGTCATCACCGGAATCATCTACCTGGTGGCACCGTTCACCGAGGGCTGGCCGGTGTGGGAGCGCAACTTCGTCGTCGCGCCGCTGATGGTGGTCGCCATGGTGTATTTCATCATCCCGACCATCCAGTCGCGCTTCGGCCGGTTCATCGCCACCGGGCGGTTGGCCTGAGTTGAGGCGTTTTCAAAGACGAAGTCTGCAGCCTTTGCTGAAAGCGCTCTCAACAAATGAACGACTTGCTTCACAGCAAGGCTTGAGGCAAACGGATGGGCCTATTGTCGCCGCATAGGACGCAACATGGCCCATCCCGTTTCTCCCCTCGCCCCCAAGACTTACCCGGAACTGCCGGATGTCGCGGGCGTTCGGTTCGCGACGGCCGAGGCCGGGATCAAATACAAGAATCGCACTGACGTTCTGCTCGTCTCGATGGACGAGGGAACTGTTGTTGCCGGCGTCCTGACCCGTTCGAAGTGTCCTTCGGCGGCCGTCGATTGGTGCCGGCAGAATCTCGGCGGCGGCAAGGCCCGCGCGCTGCTGGTCAATTCGGGCAACGCCAACGCCTTTACCGGCCAGAAGGGCAAGGCCTCGGTCTCCCTCTCGGCCGATATCGTTTCGAAGGCGCTGGGCGTTGCGCCCGATGAGATCTTCCTTGCCTCCACCGGCGTCATCGGCGAGCCGCTCGATGCGCAGAAATTCGCCGGCGTCACCTCCGAGATGGCCACCCGGCTGGCGCCCGGCCCGTGGATGGACGCCGCCAAGGCGATCATGACCACCGACACCTTCGCCAAGGTGGCGACCGCCACCGTCGAGTTCGACGGCGTGCCGGTGGTGATCTCGGGCATCGCCAAGGGTTCGGGAATGATCGCGCCCGACATGGCGACAATGCTGAGCTTCGTATTCACCGACGCGCCGATCGCGGCGGGCGTATTGCAGGGCCTGCTGCAGCCGGCGATCGACACGAGCTTCAATGCCGTCACCGTCGACAGCGACACCTCGACGTCCGATACCTGCCTCGTCTTCGCCACCGGCAAGGCCGACATCGCGCCGATCGGTTCCGCCACCGACCCCCGCGCCGAAGTGTTCGCCGAAGCGCTGGCCGACGTGCTGCACGAACTGGCGATTCACGTGGTGCGCGACGGCGAAGGGGCGACCAAGATGGTGACCGTCACCGTCGAGGGCGCGACAAGCGACAAGAGCGCGTTCCGCATTGCCCAGTCGATCGCCAATTCGCCGCTGGTCAAGACCGCAATTGCCGGAGAGGACGCCAACTGGGGCCGCATCGTCATGGCGGTGGGCAAGGCCGGCGAGCCCGCCGATCGCGACAAGCTCGAGATCAGCTTCGGCGATATCCGCGTCGCGACCCAGGGCGAGCGCGACCCCGCCTATAGCGAGGCGGCAACCAGCGCCTACATGAAGAATGAAGAGATCGAAGTGCGCGTCGGGCTGGGCCTCGGTGCCGGTACGGCGACGGTCTACACCTGCGACCTGACGCACGGCTACATCACCATCAACGGCGATTACAGGTCCTGATGGTCCCACTCAGCGTCAGTCAGATCGAAGGCGCCACTCTTACGGCATGGCCGGCGCTGCGGCAGGCGCAGGATGGGCTGTGGCTGTGGCGCTATGCGCAGGGCTATACCAAGCGCGCCAACTCGATCCATTGCCTCGATCCGAGCGACGGCGGCTATGCCGAGTTGCGGCTGATACGGCTGGCGGAACTCTCCAAGCGCCACCGCATCCCGCCGGTGTTCCGGGTGACCCCGCTCACCGCGCCCGAGATCGTCGAGGTGCTCGATGGCTTGTTGTGGGAGGAATTCGAGCCGAGCCTGGTCATGGCGATGGAAATGCCGGACGAGGATTTCCCACTCGATTTCCAGGCCCGCTATTTCGAGCCGACCGATCCGCAATGGATCAGGGCACAAGCGCAGATGTCGGGATACGACCAGCCGACCATCGATGTGCTGGGAGAGATTCTGGGTCATATCGCCTGCGAGGCGCGCGGTGTGCTGGTCTACCACAAGGCCGGCCTGCCGGTCGCGGCGGCACTGGCGGCGGTAGCGAGCGGCATCGGCATCTACCTCAATGTGGTGACTCACCCCAATGCCCGCGGCATGGGCTATGGCCGGGCGGTGATGGGTGCCGCACTCAACTGGGTGCGCTCGAAGGGCGCCACCCATTCGGCCATCCAGGTCCTCGCCAGCAATGCTCCGGCGCTCAACCTCTACAGTTCGCTCGGCTTCGGCGAAGTGTACCCCTACATCTACCGGCGCGCGCCGGATTGGGGCCGCGGGTGAAGATCCAGCTCGTCGTGGCCTGCGCGCTGATCGATGCCGACCGGCGGGTGCTCATCGCCCAGCGTCCGGAAGGTAAGCAATTGGCGGGACTATGGGAGTTCCCCGGCGGCAAGCTCGAGCCGGGTGAAAGTCCAGAGGCGGCATTGATCCGCGAACTGGAGGAAGAACTCGGTATTTCCACCCAGACGGCGTGCCTTGCTCCGTTAAGCTTTGCGTCTCACTCTTACGAAAGCTTTCATCTTCTGATGCCACTTTACGTGTGCCGAAAGTGGCAAGGAGTGCCGCAGGCTCGCGAACACGCTGCCCTGAAATGGGTGCGCCCGCAGCAGCTGCGCGATTACCCGATGCCACCGGCCGACGAACCGCTGATCGCTCCGCTCTGCGATCTGCTCTGAGGGTGGGCGATGAGGGGTGTTTGGTGTCAGATCAGACGCTTCGTCGCCGATGACAGCGGCGCGACGGCGATCGAATATGGTCTGATTGCCGGGCTGGTCGCGATTGGCGCGCTCGTCGCCATGACCCTGACCGGCGACAGCGTGATTTCGATGTTCGACTACGTGTCGGGCCGCACCATCGAACAGCTCGACAACATCAACGACATCTAGGGCGTAGCACGTCTATTGATCCTGGTCGCGCTTTCGAGCCGGAAACGTCTGCAACTCTTGCTGAAAGCGCTCGCTAGCCTTTCCCCAGCACGTCCTTGAGCCGCACCGTGGCGCTGCCCGGTCGCAGCGGCTTTTGCTGGTTCTCGTGCGGGGCCCAGCCGCTGAGCCAGATGATCTCCAGCGTTGCCCGCACCCGGCCGTCCGGGTCGCCCGCAAGCTCGGCATAGGCGGCGTTGGCCGCGGACATCAGCGTTCTGGTCGCCATGCGACCCGGTCGGTCGGCCAGCGGGTTCTGCGCCCCGAGCCCCTTGAGTTCGCGCATCAGCCGCAGCAGGTCGCCATAGCGGATTGGGTAGGTCTCGAGGTCGGTGACCGGCAGGGCATAGCCCGAGCGCTGCAGCAGGCCGCCGGCATCGGCCAGCGGGATGAACGGCGCAACCCGGGCGAAGGCGCCACCCGAGGTTTCCGCGTCGGCGCGCAGGAATGCCTGGCGCAGCTCGGTCAGGCTGTCGCCGCCGAGCGCCGCGGCGATCATCAGTCCGTCGGGCTTGAGGTGAGCGCGGATGCGGGAGAGGAAGCCCGGCACGTCGTTGATCACCTGCAGGTCGAACAGCGAGACGATCAGGTCATAGCCCTGGCGTGGCAGCAGCAGCGCCTCGGGATCGACCAGCGGCGCATCGGGCGAGCCGAGTACCGTCGAGACGCGCTCGAAGGCGAAGGCGCCGCTGGCCGAGCGGCCCATCAGGGGTAGCCGCGCGCCGTCCGGCGCCATGATCAGTGCCCGCTCGAAATCGCGCGCCACGGTAATGAGCCGCGAGGCCAGGTCATCGAGCGCCAGCTGGGTGACGAAATCGTCCGGTTCGGCCGGACGCCGCGACAGGTGCTCGGCGATCAGCGTGCGGTCGAAAACCTTCGGGGGCAGGGCCATTCGTCGATCCGCACTGAGTTCGAGTTCGGTTTGGTCACGGGATCGAGCCGGAAAGGTCTCGCAACTTCTCCGGTTCCCGCTTTAGACTGCGGCGTTATGGAATTGGGGCAGGGCAAAGTCAAAGCGGGATCGGCAGCCATGGCGCGGCTGGGTGGCGCATTGCTCGATCTGATCTATCCGCCGACCTGCCTCGATTGCGGCGCGCCGACAGACGCACATGCCGCGCTTTGTCCGCGCTGCTTCGCCGGTCTTCGGCCGATTACCCGGCCCTGGTGCCCGGTGCTGGGCCTGCCGTTCGAGATCTCGATCGGCCCCGAGGCCCGCTCGGCCGAAGCCATTGCCGATCCGCCGCCCTTCGATCGGGCGCGGTCGGCGGTGCTCTACAACGAGGTGGCGCGCGCTATCGTCAGCCGGCTCAAATATGGCGACCGGCCGGAACTGGCTGGGTTCTGCGCCCGGCTGATGCACCCTGCCGGGGCAGAATTCTGGGCGGAAGGTCCGGTCCTCGTGCCGGTGCCGCTCTATCGCTGGCGCCAGTTCGAGCGCCGCTACAACCAATCGACCGAACTGGCGCGGGCGCTGGCCCGGCTCACTGGTCTTTCCGTCGATACCGGGCTCGTCGCCCGCAGCCGCCGCACCCGGCAGCAGGTCGGGCTTTCCAATGATGCGCGCCAACGCAACGTCGCCGGCGCCTTCACCGCGCATCCCGAAGCGCTGCGCCGGCTCAAGGGGCGCGGCGTGGTGCTGGTCGACGACGTCATCACCACCGGCTCGACCGTCAAAGCCATCACCCGCGAGCTGAAGCGGGCCGGAGTGATCAAAATCGATGTGATCTCGTTCGCACGCGTTGTGACGGGCGCGGAACTCCCCATATAGAACTCAACAAACCCCAGCGTTTTTGTAGGCGAGATGAAGAAGGTAGAAATCTATACGACCCAGTGGTGCCCCTATTGCCATGCAGCCAAGTCGCTGCTGGACGAAAAGGGCGTGAGCTACGAGGAGGTCGATGCCGATGATCCCGACGTGCGCATGGCTATGGTGCAGCGAGCCAATGGCCGCCGCACCGTGCCACAGATCTTCGTGGGCGAGACCCATGTCGGCGGCTATGACGACATGGCGGCGCTCGACCGGCGCGGCCAGCTCGACCCGCTGCTTGCGAACTAGGAGTGCTTGATGCGCGTCGCCGCTCTCCAGATGAACTCCGGCACTCAGCCTGGCCCCAACCTCGACCAGCTCGAGCAGTTGGCCGGCGAGGCGGCGGGGCAGGGCGCGACCTATTTGCTGTCGCCGGAAGTCTCGGTGGTGTTCGCCGAGAACCGCGACGGGCTCAAAGCCGTCGCCGGGCCGTGGGAGAATAACCCGGCGATTGCCCGGATTGGTGATATCGCGAAACGGCTCGGCGTGAGCCTCCATCTCGGCTCGCTCGCCGTGGCCCTGCCGGATGGGCGCTTCGCCAACCGCTCGGTGCTGTTCCGCCCCGACGGCTCGATCGCCGCGACCTATGACAAGATCCACCTGTTCGACGCGACGCTCCCCGGCCTCAGGAATTATCGCGAGAGCGAGACCTATGCCGGTGGCGACGCCGCCGTGGTGACCGATGCGCCGGGTTTTCCGCTCGGCATGACCATCTGCTACGACGTGCGCTTCCCGGCGCTGCATCGGGCCCTGGCGGAAGCCGGGGCCAAGGTGATTTCGGTGCCCGCCGCATTCACCGTGCCGACCGGTGAGGCGCATTGGGAAGTGCTGCTGCGGGCCCGCGCCATCGAGACCGGCTCATGGGTGATCGCTGCGGCGCAGGCCGGCACGCACCAGAACGGCCGCTCCACCTGGGGCCACTCGATGATCATCGACCCCTGGGGCAGGGTGGTGGCCCAGCTCGGCAGCGATGGTCCCGGTATCGCTATCGCCGATATCGAGCTATCAGCGGTGGATGACGCCCGCGGCAAGGTTCCGGCGCTTGCCAACGCACGCCGGTTTTCGCTAACCCTCGACGCTTCGGGCCCCACCCTATTCGCCCGAGAGGACGTATCGGCGTGATCAGCTACTCGCTCATCTGTGACAGATCCCACAAATTCGACGCCTGGTTCAAAAGCGCCGAGGCCTATGACGAGCAGGCGGCGCGCGGCATCGTCACCTGTCCGGTGTGCAATTCGGTGAAGGTGGACAAGGCGCTGATGGCGCCGGCGGTGTCGCGGATGAACTCCGACAAGCTGTCGCTGTCGAGCGGGCATCCGCAGCAGGCCGAGATTCGCGAAATGCTGCGCGTGATGCGCAAGAAGGTGACCAGCGAGGCCGACTATGTCGGCGACAAGTTCGCCGAGGAAGCCCGCAAGATCCACTTCAAGGAAGCCGACCCACGCGGCATCTACGGCGAAGCGACCCGCGACGAAGTGGCGGAACTGATCGACGACGGCGTCGATTTCCTGCCGCTGCCGCACGTGCCGGACGAGGCGAACTAGGGCGTCCCAGCTACGGCGTGGTGTCTTCAAAGAACTCGGGCCGCTCGGCAGCGGTTGCGAAGTGCCATTTCGAGCTCTGCCAGTACGCGCCATTTCTGAAGCGCGTCGCACCGTCGAAATTGAAGCTGCCGACATAGCAGGCGCCCGGGATGTAGAGTGACGGCGTCAGCGCCATCGGGGAGCAAAGCGGCGGGTTCGCGGCGGTTGCCTGCTGGAGGGCGACTATTTCGCGGTCGACGATGCCCGGCGTTGTTGCTCGCGGATCGGCACCACTGACGAGCCGCGGCAGTTGCGCGATGCCACCTCCATCTTTGTCGAGACGGTAGCTTTCCCACACGCCGCTCAGGATGTTGGATCCTCTGCCGTCGACGTAGACGCCTACATTAGGGGTGGGCATCAGGTCTCCCGTGCTTGAGAAACGAGCCGTGTGTTCCTTGCCGGCGTGGAGCAAGACCACGGTGGCTTTGCGCTGCAGTCCGTCGCCAAAATAGTTGGTGGCCAAAGGTTCATAGGCAGTGATGGTGGTCTCGGCGATTCTAGTTGTCGCCGATGTCGGGAAGGGGTGCTTGATCAGCTCCGGCCCGATCCAAAGCAGGACGAAAGTCAGCAAAGCCAGCGTGACGAGGGCTGCAACGCTTCGAATCTGATCGCTCCCGGCTCGCGATGGGGTTGTCCCACTTGGCAATGCCGAACGAGGCTGTCTACTCGTTCGATCCAATTCAATCTGCTGAACGCCAGCCGAACAAGTCGGTTCAGTCATGGTTCAAGCCCGCCGACGCAGATTGACCTCCACAGACGGCGCCCGAGGGCGCCACGAAGGAGAATAGAATGCACCATTCCACCCTGACCCCCGCGGCCACCGCCACCGGCGGCGCCATCCGCGCCGTGATGAGCGATGCCGCCTCGGCAGCACTGAAGGCGCTGAAGCCGTTCGATGTTGCCATCGAAGACGCGCTCGACCGCAGCTACGGCGCCGGCCGCTGGTTCCTTTATTGGGATGAAGACTTGGCGGGCCACCCGATCCGCGGCACCATCACGCTGGCCTTCGGTCGCGAAACGCTTGTCATCGGCTGACTGGTGCTTCAGGCGGGCTTTGCCGCCAGCACCATGTAGTTGACGCCCAGATCGCGGCTCGGCCGCCATTCGTCGGCCAGCGGATGGAACACCACGCCGGTCTTGTCGATGACTCTCAGGCCATTGCGGACACAGAGCGCCGAGATCTCGTCCGGCGTCAGGAACTTTGAGAAATCGTGGGTGCCCCTGGGCAGCCAGCCCAGCACATATTCCGCCCCGACGATCGCCAGCGCGTAGGCACGCGGTGTGCGGTTGATGGTGGCGGTGAACATCAGCCCGCCGGGTTTTACCAGGCTCGCGCAACTCTTCATGTAGAGCGGCACATTGTCGACGTGCTCCACCACTTCCATGTTCAGCACCACGTCGAACCGCTCGCCCGAGGCATCGAGCGCCTCCGCCGTCACGGCGCGATAGTCGATCTCGAGCCCCGACTGCTGGGCGTGCAGTTGCGCGATACGGATGTTCTTTTCGCCGGCATCGATCCCCACCATCGTCGCGCCGAGCCGAGCCAACGGTTCGCTCAACAGCCCGCCGCCACAACCGATATCGAGGATGCGCACGCCCTCGAGCGGCCGGCGCACCGTGCTGTCCTTGCCGAAATGCGCGATCACCTTGTCGCGCACATAGCCCAGCCGCACCGGGTTGAATTTGTGCAGCGGCTTGAACTTGCCCTTGGGATCCCACCACTCGTCGGCCATGGCGGCAAACTTGGCGATTTCGTCGGGATTGATGGTGGTGTCGGTCATGGGAAGGGTTATCCGCCCCGCGGGCTACCGGCGCAAGAGGAAGCGCGGTCGCATCGAGGCGCGACGTGGCGGCGCGGATGTTGCTGCAAGGGGATCTGGCACCGGGCATCGGGCATGTCCCCTGCGTCCGTTCCTCCTGTTGATAACCCCGGCTGTTTGTGGCATGTCCCCGGCCGAATTCTGAGCGTACCGGCGGGTTCAGCCGGGCAACAGTCGGGGTAGGGGCCTTGGGCCGTATCGTAGTCAAGTTCGGCGGCACCTCGGTCGCCTCGGTCGAGCGCATCCGTCAGGCGGCGCTGCATGTGAAGCGTGAAGTCGACGCCGGCAACCAGGTCGCCGTAGTGGTCTCGGCCATGTCGGGCAAGACCAACGAGCTGGTCGGCTGGGTCAACGAGGCGTCGAAACTGCACGATGCGCGCGAGTACGATGCCGTGGTCGCATCCGGCGAGCAGGTGACGGCCGGGCTGATGGCGGTGGTGCTGAGCGAGATGGGCATCCCGTCGCGCTCGTTCCAGGGCTGGCAGGTGCCGATCAAGACCGACGACGCGCATGGCGCGGCCCGCATCGTCGAGATCGATCCGACCGAACTCGAAAGACGCTTTGCCGATGGCGTGGTGCCTGTCATCACCGGCTTCCAGGGCGTTGCCCCGTCGTGCCGGGTCACGACGCTGGGCCGTGGCGGTTCCGATACCAGTGCGGTGGCTGTCGCCGCTGCGGTGAAGGCCGATCGCTGCGACATCTACACCGATGTCGATGGCGTCTACACCACCGACCCGCGCATCACCCCCAAGGCCAAGCGGCTTAGTAAGATCTCGTTCGAAGAGATGCTGGAAATGGCCTCGCTCGGCGCCAAGGTGCTGATGATCCGCTCGGTCGAGATGGCGATGGCGCATAAGGTGCGCCTCACCGTCCGCTCCACTTTCGACGATCCGAATGCGCCGCAGATCGCGCCGGACGGCACGCCGGGGGTTCCCGGCACAATCGTATGCGATGAGGAAGAGATCATGGAAAAGCAGATCGTTTCGGGCGTCACCCTGGCACGGGCCGAATCCAAGATCACGCTGCGCGACGTCAAGGACCGGCCGGGCGTCGCCGCGGCGATCTTCGGCGCGCTCTCGGACGAATCCATTGTCGTCGACATGATCGTCCAGAACGTCTCCGAGGACGGCTCCACCACCGACATCACCTTCACCGTGCCCGATGCCGAGCACGACAAGGCGGTCAAGGCGCTGAAGGCCGCCGGCGAGGCCGGGCGCTTCGAGTATCGCACGCTCACCAGCGCCAAGGGCGGCGCCAAGGTTTCGGTCGTGGGGGTGGGCATGCGCAACCATGCGGGCGTTGCCGCCTCGATGTTCAAGGCGCTGGCCGACAAGTCGATCAACATCCAGTTGATCACCACCTCGGAAATCAAGACCTCAGTGCTGATCGATGACGAGTATGCCGAACTTGCGGTTCGCGCGCTCCATACGTATTACGGGTTGGACAAGCAGGACGCCTGAGACGCCTAGACCCCCGGTCACGGCGCCGCTGGCGATAGGGCGGCGCCGGGCCGCCGGGCGGGAATCATGGCCATAGCGATCAGCGGGCCGCGCGTGCTCCTGAGGCAATTGCGCGAAACCATGGCGGAGCCGCTGGCTTCGCAGGCTCGGCTCGACAAGATCGTCAGTCTTATCGCCGACAATATGCACGCGGACGTCTGTTCGTTCTACGTGCTGCGCGACGACGGCGCGCTCGAACTGTTCGCCACCCGCGGCCTCGCCGCCACCGCTGTGCACATGACGACGCTGCGTCTCGGCGAAGGCCTCGTCGGCCTGATCGCGGCACAGGCCGAGCCGCTCAGCCTCGACAACGCTCCGGCGCACCCCGCCTTCGCCTATCGGCCGGAAACCGGCGAGGATCCGTTCCAGGCTTTCCTCGGCGTGCCGGTGCTGCGCGCCGGCCAGACGCTGGGCGTACTGGTGGTGCAGAACCGCGATTCGCATGCCTATGGCGAAGACGAGATCGAGGCGATGCTGACCACGGCGACCTTGCTCGCCGAGATGATGTCGACCGCCGATTTCGACGCGCTGATCAAGCCGGGCCAGGATATCGATCTCAGGCGCCCGCGCAGCTTCGAGGGCAACGGCTTCACCGACGGCGTGGCGCTGGGCAAGGTCGTGCTGCACGACCCGCGCGTCGTCGTCACTAACTTCGTCGCCGAGGATACCGAGGTCGAACTGCAGCGCCTGTCGGATGCGCTCGACCGGATGCGGCTCTCGATCGACCAGATGCTCAGCCATGGCGACATGCAGTCGTTCTCGGATCATCGCGAGATCCTCGAGAGCTACCGGATGTTCGCCAATGATCGCGGTTGGGTCGATCGGCTGACCGAGGCGATCAATAACGGCCTCACCGCCGAGGCGGCGGTGGAGCGGGTGCAGAACGATACCCGCGCCCGGATGATGCGGTCGACCGACCCCTACATCAAGGATCGGCTGCACGACCTCGACGATCTCGCCAACCGGCTGCTGCGCGTCCTGACCGGCGATGGCGCGACCGGTAAGAAGGACCTGCCCGAGAACGCGATCCTGGTTGCCCGCAACATGGGGCCGGCGGACCTGCTCGAATACGACCGCACGCGGCTCAGGGCGGTGGTGCTGGAGGAGGGCGCCGCCATCTCACATGTGGCGATCGTCGCCAAGTCGTTGGGGCTGGTGGCGGTCGGGCAGGCCGAGAACATCGTCTCGATGTCGGAGACGGGCGACGACATCATCGTGGATGGTCTGCAGGGCACGGTCTACCTGCGGCCGACCCCGGACATGATCCAGGTTTATGTCGACAAGGTGCGGCTGGGGGCCAAGCGCCGGGCGCATTACCTCGAGCTCAAGGACAAGCCGGCCATCACCAGGGATGGCCACGAGATCACGCTGCTCCACAATTCAGGTATCGTTGCCGACCTGCCGATGCTGCAGGATACCGGTGCCTCGGGCGTCGGGCTGTTCCGCACCGAACTGCAATTCATGATCGCCTCGCGCCTGCCCCGATTGAAGGAGCAGGTCGAACTCTATGCCGAGGCGATCCGGCTCACCGAAGGCAAGCCGATCGTTTTCCGCCTGCTCGATATCGGCGGCGACAAGGTAATCCCGTATCTGCGCTACGAGGCGGAAGAGAACCCGGCAATGGGGTTCCGCTCACTGCGCCTGGCGCTTGACCGGCAGGGGCTGCTGCGCATCCAGATCCGGGCGCTGCTGCAGGCCGCCAATGGCGGGCCGATGAAGATCCTCGTGCCCATGGTCACCGATGCCTGGGAGTTCCGGCAGACCCGGCTGGTGGTCAACAAGGAACTCGAGCGCATGAAGCATGCCGGCCAGACGGTGCCGAGCAAGCTCGAACTCGGCGCCATGATCGAGGTGCCGTCGTTGCTCTGGGAGCTCGACCAGGTGCTGCCCGAGGCGGATTTCGTCTCGATCGGTTCCAACGACCTGGTGATGTTCCTCACCGCCGCCGACCGCGGCAACAAGCGCGTCGCCAAGTCGTATGATCCTATTGCGCTGCCGCGGCTACGAGCGCTCAAGCACATCGTCGACATGGCAAGGCGCTACAACGTGCCGCTGACCATGTGCGGCGAGCTTGCCGGCCGCACCATCGAAGCGTTAGCGCTGCTCTCGATCGGCATGACCAAGCTCTCGATGAGCCCGCCGTCTATCGGTCCGATCAAGGAGATGATCCTCGGCACCGAACTCACGCCCATTCGCAATTCCATCTCCGCCGCCCTGCTCGAAGGGGCGCATGGCCCCAGTATCCGCGAGCTGCTGCTCGACTGGGCCGGCCGGCAGGGGCTGGTGATCTAGGTTTTCATGGCTACGCTTCCGCAGGACAAGCTCGACGGGCTGACCAAGCGCTTTGATTCGATCGAGGCGGCTTTGTCGTCCGGCCCGTCGGCCGAGCAGTTCGTCAAACTGAGCAAGGAATATGCCGAGCTAGAGCCGGTGGTGCGGCCGATCCAGGCCTACCAGAAGCTGCTCGCCGACCTCGAATCGGCCGAGGAGCTGGCGGGGTCGGGCGACAAGGAAATGGCCGAGATGGCTGCCGCCGAGATCGGCGAGCTGAAGCCCAGGATCGAGCAGGCGGTGGCCGAGATCCGCATCCTGCTGCTGCCCAAGGATGCCGCCGACGAGAAAAGCGTCATCCTCGAAGTGCGCGGCGGTACCGGCGGCGATGAAGCGGCGCTGTTCGCCGGCGATCTGCTCAGGATGTACCAGCGCTATGCGGACCTGCAGGGCTGGAAGTTCACGCTCCTAGAGGAGAGCCCGGGCGAAGTCGGCGGCTACAAGGAAGTGGTGGCCAACATCACCGGCAAGGGCGTCTACGCCAAGCTGAAATACGAGAGCGGGGTGCATCGGGTGCAACGCGTGCCGGCGACGGAAACGCAGGGCCGCATCCATACGTCCGCGGCAACCGTCGCGGTGCTGCCCGAGGTCGAAGAGATCGATATCGACATCAAGGCTGAGGATATCCGCATCGACACCATGCGCTCGTCCGGTGCCGGCGGGCAGCACGTCAATACGACCG
>JAESGN010000330.1_pt1 | contig 59536 bp, 60 predicted proteins | sample 9269731 | NCBI WGS metagenome assembly JAESGN01 (sample SAMN15720683, study PRJNA650826) | algae metagenome | isolation source: Mojavia pulchra JT2-VF2 and co-occurring heterotrophs from desert soil | place: USA: Cadiz Valley, Joshua Tree National Park, CA | collected 1998-06-08
CCAGATCGACCACGACGTGACCGAACTCGACGCGCTTCACCACGCCGGTGATGATCTCGTTCTGGCGGTCCTTGAACTCTTCATACTGGCGCTCGCGCTCGGCGTCGCGGACCTTCTGGAAGATGATCTGCTTCGAGGCCTGGGCCTGGATGCGGCCGAACTCGATCGGGGGCAGCGGATCGACGATATAGTCGCCGATCACGGCGCCCTTCTGCAGCTTCTGCGCCTGGTTGACGTCGACCTGCTTGAAATAGTCGTCCACCAGCTCGACCACCTCGACGACGCGCCACAGGCGCAGGTCGCCGGTGTTCGGGTCGAGCTTCGCGCGGATGTCGTTCTCCACGCCGTAGCGGTTCTTCGCGGCGCGCTGGATCGCGTCTTCCATCGCCTCGATGACGATGGCCTTGTCGATCAGCTTTTCCTTCGCGACCGAATCGGCGATGGCAAGCAGCTCGGCCTTGTTGGCGGAAATGGCGGTGGCCATCAGTTGTCTTCCTCTGCTTCGTATTCTTCGGCGCCCTCGACAGAGAGCGGCACGGTTGCGGCAATGAGCTTGTCGGTCATCAGCAGCTTGGCATCGGCGATGGCGCCGAACGGCACGCTGACCATTTTGTACTTGCGGACGTCGATCGAGATCATGTCACCCTCGGCGCCGATCAGGTCGCCGGTGAGCTGCTTGCGCCCGTCCTCGAGCGGCTCGACCAGGTTGAGGCGCGCCTCATGGCCCTTCCAGTCCTCGAAATCCTGCGCGCGGGTCAGCGGGCGGTCGATGCCGGGCGAGCTGACTTCCAGGCGATAGGCGTAATCGAACGGATCCTTGCCCTGCTCCTCCAGCGCGTCGAACACATCCGAGATGCGGCGCGACAGGTCGGCGCAATCGTCGATGGTGAGCTGGCGGGTGTCGGGGCGCTCGGCCATCACCTGCAGCGTCGGGTCGCTGGTCCCGCCGAACATCTTGACGCGCACCAGCGCGAGCCCGAGCGCCTTTGCTTCGGGTTCGATCAGCTTGGTGAGGTCGGCAATATTCGCCACGCGGCACTCCGGAATTGGTCAAGCAGCTTCGGCGCCGGAGCCCTGCGGGCCCCGACCTCGGCATGTTTGACGATGTCGAGAAAGCACAGGCGATATACGCACTCGGCGCAGCGGCGGCAAGAGCAATCGGATTCGAGCGCGAGGCCCGCCCCGCATGGCCCATGGTTCGTAAACTTTGCCGCGCCGTCCGGGTAGATCGGCCAACCCTAAACCGGGCCGCTCCCCAACCGGGCCGGCCCACTGGGCCAGCCCTCAACTGGGCCAGCCCTCAACTGGGATTGTGCGCGTCGAGGAACCTGCCCACTCGCGTCAGGAAGTCGGTCGAATGCACCGGGTCGGCGAAGCCGTGCCCTTCCTTGGGATAGACGACATATTCATGCGCCCGCCCCAGCTTCTGCAGCGCCTCGTGCAGGCGGCGCGACTGGTAGAGCGGCACATTGTCGTCGTCCTCGCCATGCGCGAGCAGGATCGGCACGCGCATCCGCTCGACCTGCTTCAGGGGCGAGACGGTATCGAGCTCGAAATGCCTGTCGCCCTGCACCCGGGTGCGCCAGTCGCGAAAATAACGAGTCGCCGCCATCGTGCGGCTGTCGTAGCGCAGCATCGAGGCGACGTCGGAGACCCCGGCGAAGCTGATCGCGCAACGATAGGTCTCGGGATTGCGCACCGCCGCCCACATCGCCGCATAGCCGCCGAACGACGCACCCATGATGCAGACGCGCCTGGGATCGACCACGCCCTTGGCGGCCAGCCATTTCACGCCGTCGTCGATATCGTCCTGCATGCCGCGGCCCCATTGGCCGATGCCCTTGGCGACGAAATCGCGGCCGAAGCCGGTCGAGCCGCGGAAATTGGGCTGGAGCACCACATAGCCCTTGCTCGCCAGGAACTGGGCCCAGGCGTCATAGCCCCAGCTGTCGCGCGCGAAGGGGCCGCCATGCGGCATGACGACCATCGGCAGGTTCTTGTCGCCGCGGCCCGGCGGCATCGTCAGATAGGCGCGCAGCTCGAGCCCGTCGCGCGCCCGGTAGCGGACCGGCTCCATCGCGGCGAGCCGCTTCCCGACCAGGCTCTCATAGGGCGCGGCGAACGCGTCCATGTGCCGGGTCCGGCGATCATAGACGTAATAGGCGCCGGGATCGTCGGACGAGGCGCTCCAGATCAGCAGCTGCATCTTGTCGCGGCTCGACGAGACGACGCGGTTGAGATGGCCGGGCACCGCGCGGTCGAGCCTGGCCTGGAGCCCCTGCATCTCGGGGTCGAACCAGGTGACCCCGGGGCGCTCCTCGTCATAGAAGACGCCGCGCACCTTGCCGTCCAGGCCGAGGTCGAAATCGTCGATGTCGACCTGCGGATTCTCGTAGATCCGCTCGCCCAGCGCTTCCTTGCCGAAATCATAGCGATACAGGCCGAAACGACCGCTCTCGCCCGCCGCCACCGCATAGCCCTGGGCACTGCCGGGTGCCAGGGTGAAGCTGTCGATCCGGGTGTCGCCGGCGCCGGTGCCGATGTCGCGGCGCTGGCTGCGCCGGAAGTCCTCGCCGTCCCTGTCGCGATAATAGGTCCAGTAGCGCCCGTCGCGCGTGCCCATGCCGACCCGCACCACGCCGTCCGAATCGGCATACCAGTCCCACACATCCTCGCGCGCGCTGACGATCTTGGTCGACTTGCCGGTGCCGAGATCGACCCGATAGACCGATGGCCATTCATAGATGCTCGGCTGGGTGTTGAGCAGCAGATACTGCCCGTCCCGATCGACATGGACGACATTGTCGCCGTCCACCCCCTGCTCGCGCGGGCCGACGAAGCTCTGCTTGCCGGTATCGAGGTCGAGCAGCACGATCCGGGTCATGCGGCTGTCTTCGCCGAGCACGTTCGCCATCGTGCTCAGGCTGACGAGGACGCGCCGGCTGCCCGCCCAGCGGATCCATTCGATGCGATGCTTGTCGGGAATCGGAATCGGCCGGACCTTGCGCCCCGCGATGGCCGTGTCGAAGATCAGCGCCACCGCCTTGCCCTTGATCAGCCCCTTGGCGGCGATGAGCTTCCCGTCGGGCGCGATCACCGGCGCGCCGATCGCCGGCAGCGCCCCGAAATCGGCGGCGGTCGGCACGGCGGGATCGGGATCGGGATCGGGAGCCACCATCCCCGCCGTCCCCGTCGCGATGCCGGCGAGCGCCATCGCACAGGCGAGCGCCATCCCCCGCAAGAGCTTGTCCCGCATGCTTCCCCCTTCTGCCTTCCCCGTGCCAGCTTCACTTGGCAGGCGCCCGGGATGCAAGCAGAATTGGCACCGGAGGCCACGCCCGGAGCCGCTACGGTTTTCGAAGCGTTGGCGCCGCGACAACGGAAGAGAGGGATCGATCCGATGCAGAACAGTCTTCGCCTGGCGCTGCCCGCGCTGGCATTGCTCGCCGCCTGCAATGCGGGCTCGGGCCTCTCGGCGCGGCAGGCGGAACCTGCCGCCGCGAACGGCGAACCGCCCTTCACCATGGCCCAGGTCGCCGCGTTCGACGCGCCCTGGGCCATGGCCTTCCTGCCCGACGGGCGCATGCTGGTGACCGAGAAGGCGGGCAGGATCCTGCTGGTCTCGGCGGACGGCCGGCAGCGGCAGGTGATCGCCAATGTCGACGTGGCCTTCCAGGGCCAGGGCGGGCTGCTCGACGTGATCCCCGCGCCCGATTTCGCGAAGAGCCGGCAAGTCTACTACACCTATGCCGAGCCGCGGCCCCAGGGGTCCAGCCTGGCGATGGCCCGCGCGACCTTCGTCGACGGCGCGACGCCGGCGCTCACCGATCCGCAGGTGCTGTGGCGCGCGGGAGCGGACGGCAAGGGCGGCCAGTTCGGCGCGGTCATCGCCTTCGCGCCCGACGGCAAGTCGCTGTTCCTGACGTCCGGAGAGCGCCAGCGCTTCACCCCGGCCCAGGACCCGAACCAGGCGCTCGGCAAGATCCTGCACCTGACGCTGGACGGCAAGCCGGCGCCCGGCAATCCCTGGGCGGGCAAGACCGGCACGGCAACCGTGACCGTCACCGATCCGCCCCGGAACACCGAGCTCGCCAGGGCCGCGCCGGGCCGCACCCAGGCAGTGGACGGCCCCAACCTCGCCCCCGCCGAGACCTGGACCCTCGGCCATCGCAATCCCTATGGGCTGGTGTTCGACGCGAGCGGCCGGCTCTGGGAGAACGAGATGGGGCCCAAGGGCGGCGACGAGGTCAACCTGATCCGCAGGGGCCGGAACTATGGCTGGCCGCTGGTCTCGAACGGCGACAATTACGACGGCACGCCGATCCCCCGTCATGCCCCCGGCGACGGCTTCGAGGCGCCGGCGGTCTATTGGAACCCGTCGATCTCGCCGGGCGGGATGATCTATTATTCGGGCGGCATGTTCCCGAAATGGAAGGGCTCGCTGCTGATCGGCGCGCTGTCGGGCCGCGCGCTGATCCGCGTCGCGCTGGACGGCGACAAGGCGAGCAAGGCCGACCAATGGGACCTGGGCATGCGCATCCGCGACGTGGCGCAGGGGCCGGACGGCGCGGTGTGGCTGCTCGAGGACGCCGGCACGGCCAATGGGCGGCTGTTCCGGCTGACGCCCAAGTGACGCGCCCGGCGCGCGCCGCGGCCCCTAGCGGAGGATCAGATAGTTCATCCGCGCCGCCGCGATCGGCCGGTCCGGCTCGTCCTGCCAGGCGATCGCCTCGACATTGGCGACGCGGGTGCCGAGCCGGGTCACCGCGCCACGGGCCCGGGTCGGCTTGTCGCGGCCGCCGCGCATATAGTCCACCGTCAGGTTGATCGGCTTGACCTGAGTCTCGTCGGTGCCGAGCGCCTGCCAGAGCGCGCCCACCGCCGCCATTTCGAGCAGGCCGCCGATCGCGCCGCCGTGCAGAAAGCCGGGACGGCCGAGCACGCCGTCGCCAAAGGGCATCACCAGCACCGGCGCCTGCGCGCCGGGCTCGACCGTCAGGCCGAGCAGCTCTGCATAGGGAGGCAGGATCACCGGTAGCGCTCCGTCGCCATGAAGGTGCCGGCGACATGGGCGATCGGATCGTCGGGATCGCCGTCATGCGCCTGGCCGCGCACAAAGGCGATCGAGCGCGTCAGCCGATAGCATTCGCCGCGGCCGATCACCGTGCGCCCCGGCGCCGCGGGGCGCAGATAGTCGATCCTGAGGTCGAGCGTCGCCTGCGGCACGAAGGCGCCGGCGCGCAGCCAGACCGAGACGGCGGTGGCCATGTCCATCAGCGCCAGGATCGGGCCGGAAGCGAGCACGCCCGAGGCCGGATCGCCGATCATGTCCTCGCGATAGGGCAGCTCGAGCTCCGCCCAGTCGGGCCCGTGCGTGCGATAGCCGATGCCCAGCCGGGTGCCGTGGCTGGCGTATCGCAGCTCGAAGAAGCGCAGCGGGTCGAAGGCGGAAGGGGCCGGTTGGCGCATCGCCGCCCCCTAGCGCGGTGGAGGAAAGCACGCAAATGGCGGCAATTACATCGTTGTAAGATGCACCATTCCCGTCCCGCCCTACCGTGACGCCATCGGGGAACCTTCGAGAGGGAGGGAGGCATGGGATTGCTGAAGATCGATCTGGGCGAGATCCCGGAACTGGGCACCAGCGTGGCGATGCACGGAACGCTGCGCACGGTCCTGAACGATGTCGACGATCTGTTCGAGCTGATCGTCGGCATCGCGATCCTGATCTACGAGATCGCGCCCGACTTCGCATGAACGGGATGGACGCCGGAACGCGCGCGGCACTCATCGCCGCGCGAGAGGCCGGGCGGGGCGCGATCCGGAAATGGCGGCGTGGCGAGGCTCATCGCGCACTCGAAGCGCTATTCGCCGATTGCGCCACGAACGATGCCGAGGAGGCGATGCACCGTGCAACGAAGCTGCTCGGCGACGGCAGCTGGGCCGGGGCCCTGCTCCAGCCGCTGATCGATGCGCTCGCTGCCGATCCTCTGTTCGAGCCGCCGTTCAAGGCCAGCCGCGACGGCCTTCGCGTCGGCGCCGTGCTGTTCGATTGTCCCGCGGTGGCGATCTCCGCCTGCGTGACCGGCGCGGCCGCGATGCGCCGGCGGCCGCCGCCGGCCAGCTGCACCTTTTCCGGCCGCCTCGCCGTGACGCGGTTCGTCCGCGCCGGCGGGGCGACGCTGCGGCGCTGGCGGACCACGCCCGCCGGGCCGGGCTTCCGCGCCGCCGAGGCGCCACCTTGCACGGAAATGGCCCCGCTGCGGCTCGCCGATGGTGTCGTCCACGCAATCGATGGGCGCCGCGAAGCCCAGCTGCTCGCCGATGCCGGCGGCGACGTGGTCACGCTGGTGGCGACGATCCGGGCGGGCGCCGCGCCGCTGATGCGCGAGCACGCGATCGGCGACGGCAAGCTGCTCCGCGTCGCGAGCGGGGACGACCGTGCCTCGCGCGCCGAGATGCTGCTCGCCTTTCTCCGCCTTGCCGGACGGGCCGATGCGGCTCCGCAATTCGATACGGCGAGCCGCGATCCGGCCTTTCATCTGCGCTGGGCGGCGATGCGCGAGTGGCTGGCGCTCGATGCCCGCGCCGCCCTGCCCCGGCTCGAAGCCATGGCGGCAGGCGACCCGCACATAGAGATACGCGAGGCGGCCGCGCGAACGCTCGCGGTGGTGCGTCCACGGCTGGGGGCAGCATGCCGCGCCTGATCGATCCGGGCCTGGGCGGCGCGATCGAGCTGGTCGAGCTGGTCGAGACGCTCGATGCCTATCCCGTCGATGCACGCGACGAGGACGCGTTCGCGAGCTGGGGGCCATTGCTCGCCCGGCTGGGGCGCAACCGCGATTTCCTCGCCGACCTCGCGATCGCCGAGCTCAAGACGCGCTGTGCCGCCCAGCATGCCGGCAATGGCTATGGCGCCCAGGTCTTCCTGCTGCGCCCGCCCAATGGCCGCTATGTGCTGCGCGCCAATTTCTGGCCGGCCCGCGCCGATTCGGCCACGCGCCGCAGCGGGCCGGCGGCGTTCTTCTACGACCTGCCGCACGACCATAATTTCCCTTTTCTTACCTATGGCTATCTCGGCCCGGGCTATTGGAGCGACTATTACGAATATGACGCGGCGCCGCTCACGGGCCTGCCCGGCGAGCAGGCTGGGCTGCGCTTCGTCGAACGTGCCCGGCTCGAACCGGGCCGGCTGATGCTCTACCGGATGCGGCGCGACGTGCACGTCCAGCTGCCGCCGGACAGCATGTCGGTCTCGCTCAACATCCTCGGCGCCGATCCCGCCCAGCCCTGGCTCGACCAGTATCGCTTCGACATCGGGCGCGGCACGATCGCCGAGGGGCTGACGGTGACGGCCGCGGAAGCTCTGGTCGCCGTCGCGGTGCATGTCGGCAACGGGCTCGACCTCGCCGAGCGCTTCGCCCGCCACCATCCCTGCGCGCGGATGCGAGTGACCGCGCTCGACGCGCTGGTCTCGGCGCTGCCCGACGAGGCACCGATGCTGCTCTCCCGCGCGACGGACGATCCCGACCGCTTCGTCGCCGGCCATGCCCGGGCGAGACTAGCTCCGTAACGGACATGGTTGCCGCCGAATTGGTGCCATCGCCGCTAGCTTCGGTGCCGTGACCGTACGTGTCGCCTGTACAGTCGAACTCCCTGACCTTGCCCGAGCCACTGCGGCGCGCGGACTGGGGCTTGTCCCCTATGCGCCGGGCGTGAAGGCGGCCGCGGGCCTGTTCGCGGGCACCGGCGAGAGCGTGGCGCGGATCCGCGCACTGGGCTGGCAGGAGCCGCTCCTGCTGCTGCTGCCGAGCGAAGGCAGCGTGGCCCATGCGCTCGATGCCGGCGCCGACGATGCGATGCCCGCATCCGCCACCGCCGAGGAAGTGGCCGCCCGCCTTGCCGCGCGGATCCGGCGGCGGCCCGAGATCGTGCTCGGCGAGCTTCGCATCGACCCGGTCGAGCGCCGCGTGACCCGCGCCGGCCGGCCGATATCGCTGCTCCCCCGCGAATATGCCCTGCTCCTCCATCTGGTCCGCCAGGGCGACCGCCCGGCGGGGCGCTCCGAGCTGCTGGCGGCGGTCTGGGGCCTCGGCTTCGATCCCGGCACCAATGTCGTCGAGGTGCATGTCTCGCGCCTGCGCGCCAAGCTCGACCGGGGTTTCGCCGTGCCGATGCTGCGCACCGACAAGGGACGCGGCTATCGGCTTTGCGTGGCCTGATTGCGCGCTATTCTGTCCGCAAGGCAAAGGAGAGCAGGCATGGCAGAGCGGGTCAGGATCGAGATCGAGGATGGCGTCGCCGACGTGCGGCTGGCCCGGCCCGACAAGCTCAACGCGCTCGATCCGGCGATGTTCGCGGCGATCATCGCGGCGATCGCCCGGCTGGAGGGAGAGGCCGGCATCCGCGCCGTCGTGCTCTCGGGCGAGGGGCGCGGCTTCTGCGCGGGGCTGGACATGGCCAGCATGGCGGCAGGCGGATCGGGCATCGACCTGGCCCGGCGCACGCACGGCCCGGCCAACGACTTCCAGCAAGTCGCCTGGGGCTGGCGCGCCCTGCCCATGCCGGTGATCGCCGCGATGCACGGCGTGGCTTTCGGTGGCGGCCTCCAGATCGCCAGCGGCGCGGACGTGCGGATCGCCGCACCGGGCACGCGGCTTTCGGTGATGGAGATGAAATGGGGCATCGTGCCCGACATGGCCGGCTATGCGCTCTGGCGCGGCAATGTCCGCGACGACGTGCTGCGCGAGCTCGCCTATACCGCTCGCGAGTTCGACGCGGAGGAAGCCGCGGCGCTCGGCTTCGTCACTCGCATCGCCGAGGATCCGCATGCAGAGGCGATGGCGCTCGCCCGGGCCATTGCCGCGCGCAACCCCCATGCCGTCCGCGCCGCCAAGCGGCTCGCCAATCTCGAGGCCGGCACCACCGAGACCCTGCTCGCCGAAAGCCGGGAACAGGCCGCGCTGCTGCGCACGCCCAACCAGATCGAGGCCGTGATGGCCAATATGCAGAAGCGCCCGCCGGCGTTCAGCGATTGACTTCGATCGCCTCCACCCGGTCCGGATAAAAGGCCAGATGATCGCCGATTTCGGCGACCGCCGCATAGGGCGCCTCATAGCTCCACACTGCATTCTCGGCCCCGCCGCGGATCGAGAAATAGGCGGCCTCGCCCTTGTACGGGCAATAGCTCGCATGCTCGGTCCGCACCAGCAGGGTCATGTCTGCATCCGCACGGGGGATGTAGAAGACCGGCGGGTAGCTCGCCTCGCGCAGTTCGAGCGCGCGGCGCGTCTCGGCGATCACCTGGCCGGCGGCGCGCACCACCACATGCGCATCCGACCGGGTGACCGTGATGGGGTGGTCGGGCCCCGGAATCCGTATCGGCCTGCTCGCCATGGCACACCTCCGGCCGTGGATATGGGGCGGTGCGGAGCCATTGCAATCGCGGCACCGCGCAGCCATACCGCATCTTCGAAAACAGGAGGGTGCCGCAATGCGTGAAGCTGTGATCGTCTCGACCGCGCGAACCGGGATCGGCAAGGCGGGGCGCGGCTATTTCAACGACACCGAGGCGCCGGTGCTCGCCGCCCATGTGATGACCGCGGCAGTGGCGCGTGCCGGCATCGATCCGGCGCGGATCGACGACGTCTTCTACGGCATGGGCAACCAATGGGGCACGCAGGGCGCGAACATGGCGCGGATGGCGCTGTTCGCCGCCGGCCTGCCGCACAGCGTGCCCGCCTTCAGCCTCGACCGCAAATGCGGATCGGGCCTCACCGCCATCGCCCTCGCCGCGCGCTCGATCATGACCGACGAGATCGACGTCGCGCTGGCCGGCGGCATGGAATCGATCAGCCTGACCATGCGCGACGCGCCGCGCTATCCGAACAAGTCCGTCACCGACCGGGTGCCGGCGGCCTATATCCCGATGATCGAGACCGCCGAGATCGTCGCCGAGCGCTATGGTATCAGCCGCGAGGCCCAGGACGCCTTCGCCGCCGCCAGCCAGCAGCGCGCGGCCGCCGGCCTCGAGAACGGCGCCTTTGCCGAGGAGATCGCGCCGATCACGGTGGCGAAGGCGCTCTTCGACAAGGAAGGCAACCGCACCGGCAGCGAGACCGTCACCGTCACCCGGGACGAAGGCATTCGCGCCGGCACCACCGCCGAGGTGCTCGCCACGCTGAAGCCGGTCTGGAAGGACGGCCAGTTCGTCGCGCAGGGCCGGCACGTCACCGCCGGCAATGCCAGTCAGCTCTCCGACGGCGCCGCCGCCCAGATCCTGATGGACCGCGAGACCGCCAAGGCCGAGGGCAAGGAGATACTCGGCATCTATCGCGGCTTCCAGGTCGCCGGCTGCGAGCCCGACGAGATGGGGATCGGCCCGGTCTTCGCGGTGCCCAAGCTGCTCAAGCGCGCCGGCCTCAGGGTCGAGGATATCGGCCTGTGGGAGATCAACGAGGCATTCGCCAGCCAATGCCTCTATTGCCGCGACACGCTGGGGATCGACCCCGACCGGCTCAACGTCAATGGCGGCGCCATCGCGATCGGGCATCCGTTCGGGATGAGCGGATCGCGCCTCGTCGGCCATGCGCTGATCGAAGGACGCAAGCGCGGCGTGCGCCATGTCGTCGTCTCGATGTGCACCGCCGGCGGCATGGGGGCGGCGGGGCTGTTCGAAATCCCTTGAATCGGGGATTTACCCAGAATGGGCTGCAAAGGTCCCGAAGGTCGCAACCCCTAGGACGGATCGCCATTCAGGCTTAGAGGGTGGTTTGGCAGGCCGAAACACTTCGAATCAAGCTCCATCGTCACCCTGAACTTGTTTCAGGGTCCAACGTGCCACCAACGATATCGCCGGTGGAGAATTGGATGCTGAAACGAGTTCAGCATGACGGAGGGGAGAGGCTTTGACATTCAACTTCCGTCCCTCGCCGCCGGGAACGGAAGAGACAGAGCTGAATGTCGATCCGTCCTAGGTTGAGAACCCAAACAAGTATCTGATTTTCTACCGTCATCCCGGCCTTGCGCCGGGATCCCGCTGCTTCCTGCGCTGTCGAGATAGCGGGACCCCGGCGCAAGGCCGGGGTGACGATGGAAGATATGAGTCCTCAACCCAAGGCCGGAGCCGGCCGGGGCAGCGCCCGGCGGCCGGTCGTCGCAAGATTCGCCATGAGAAAGAGCGCGGCCGGTCTTCCAGACGAAATCCTACATTGGAAGCACCATCCCGGCGGAAGCGGCGGGCATGTCCGGCCTCGAAGGGCGCCGGCGGCAGGCGCGCGGCAGGGCCGTTCGAGCCTCCATGGCTTTCCCTTCTACCCCATCCTCGTCCCTCCGGCACCAGGCCGGGGGACGTCCCGTGGTCGCGGCGCCGCGGCTCAGGCCAGCCCCACCGCCTCCGCCGCGCGCTGCTCCGCCTCGGCATGCAGGTCCCAGAAGCTGGCGACATGCTCGCCGGCCACGCGCTTCTGCAGCACCGCGAGATGCGCCGCCCAGCCGCCGCCGAAGCTGCGCGCATCCTCGGGCCCGCGCAGGCGGTTGTGCGTGAGGACGAGGCGCGTGCGGGCCGGCGAGAAGGCGAACAGCTCGATCGTCACTTCCCCCGCCTCGCCATTGTCCCAGGTGAAGGCAAGGAAATGCGGCGGCTCGATCCGCAGGATCGTCTCCGACCAGGCCTTGCCCTCATATTGGGCGTAGCGTTCGGGATTGGGCGCCTCGCCGTCGGACAGGTCCTGATGGTTGAAGGTCAGGCCGAGCTTGCCGCCCACCTGCGGCTCGGTGGGGCCGCCCATGAACCAGCGGGCCCGCAGCTCCGGATCGACCAGATATTGCCACACCGTCTCGATCGGCGCGGCCAGGTCGCGCTCGAAGCGGAGCATCTGCGGGGTGATCGTGTCGGCAGTGAGAGTATCAGCCATTTTCCGTCTCCGTGATACGGCCCAGGCTTTCGAGGATCATCGTCCAGCCCTTGCGGGTCGGCTCCTCATAGCTTGCCCAGGCGGGGTCCATTTCATGGGTGAGCGTCAAGGTGCAGCCCATGGGCGTGGGCGCGATCTCGATCGCGACGCGCGTCCACTCCCCCTCCTCCGCCGGATCGGCCGAGAAGAGGAAGACGAGGCGACGTGGGCGCTCGATCGCCTCAAAGCGGAGGCGGTGGCGGGCATCGCCCCCGGCCCGCCGCTCGACGATCAGCCCCCGGCCGCCGACGCGCGCATCGATCTCGCAGGTCAGCATCTCGCCCTCGGGCGTGGCGAACAGGAAGCGCGCCGCCCGGGCCGGATCGAGCCAGGCATCGAACACCCGCTCCGCGCTCGCCGCGAAGGCGCGGGTGACGGTGAGGATCACCGGCGCGCTCATGCGAGATTGACCTGCCAGGAGATGCCGTACCGGTCGTTCGCCCAGCCGAAGCGGCTGCTCCAGCCATAATTGTCCGGCGGCATCAGCACGCCGCCCCCGTCCGACAGGGCCGCGAACAGCCGGTCGAACGCCGCGCGATCGTCCACGTCAAGGAAGAAGGACCAGGACGGCGTGAAATCGAAGCCATGGGTGATGAAGCTGTCATGCACCATCACCTTCTGCCCGGCGATCACCGCATGGGCGCGCAGGATCGTGCCTTCGGGGCCCGGCCCGTCGGGGCCGAAACGCTCGACCGATTCGATGCGGCTGCCGGGCACGGTCTCGACATAGAAATCGAGCGCCGCCTGGCCCTTGCCACCCTGGAACATCAGAAAGGGAGTCGCCTGGATCATGCCTTGCCTCCGGTTTCGTCGACAATGGTGGCGAACCCGCCATGGATCATGCGCCCGGGATCGAGGATGTCGGCATCGGCCGGGTCGGGCTGGAGCCTGGGATCGGCGGCAATGGCTGCGTTGCCGCGATCGCGCGCCTCCTTCGACGGCCATTCGACCCAGGAGAAGACGACGGCCTCGCCTTCCCGCAGCGCCACCGCGCGCTTCAGATCGGTACGCTCGCCGCCGGGCACGTCGTCGCCCCAATTCTCGACCACGCGCAGCGCGCCATGCTCGACGAAGATTTTCGCGACGCGCGCCGCCATGGCGCGGTACCGCTCCCGATTGCCGCTCGGCACGGCAAGCACATAACCATCGACATAGCTCATTCGGGCTTCTCCCGCTGGTCCGCGGCGAGGATCGCTTCGAGCGCGTCGAGGCGGACGGTCCAGAATTTCTCCCATTGCTTCAGCCATTTCTCGGCCTCGGCGAGCGGATCGGGCTTCAAGGCACACATATAGCTGCGTCCCACCTTGCGGCGAGCGACCAGGCCCGCGCCCTCGAGCACCCGCACATGCTTGGCCGCCCCGGCAAAGGACATCGCGAAAGGCTCGGCCAGCTCGCCGATCGATTTCTCGCCCAGCGAGAGATGCGCGAGCATGCCGCGCCGCGTGGGGTCGGCAAGCGCGTGGAAGGTAGCGTCGAGTCGATGTTCAACCATGTGGTTTAATATGCCGCTCGCCGCCGGGATAGTCAACCGATCGGTTGAATATTTTTCCGCGGTTTCGCGGGGTTCCGGCGCGGAAATCTTGATTCCGTTGGCACGCGCGCGGGCGAAGAAGGCATCGCGCGCGGCTTCCGCGGCGGCACGGGCTTCGGGCGTGACGAGGGGCCTGGCGGAGTCGGTCATCCGCCGACTCCACCAGAGGAAATCCTACATTTGAAGCCGTATCTAGGCGTCGCCGGGCAGGGGCGCGCGGGCGGCGCGGAGGCTGTCCCAGGCATAGAGCGCGCAGCCCGCCCAGATCAGCGCGAAGGTGATCAAGTGCACGGTGCGCAGCGGCTCGCCCAGCGCGATCGCGATGAAGAACTGGATGGTCGGCGCGATATATTGGAGCAGCCCCAGCATCGAGAGCGGCATCAGCCGGGCAGCGGCGGCGAACATCAGCAGCGGCGTCGCGGTGATCACGCCCGCGGCGAGGAGCAGCGCATTCTGCCCGGCCGACACGCCGAAGCCGCTCGTCCCCTGCCCGGCGGCATAGATCAGCCAGGCGGCGGCGAAGGGGACCAGCAGGATCGTCTCCACGGTGAGCCCGCCCAGCGAATCGATGGCCACCACCTTGCGGACAAGCCCGTAGAGGCCGAAGCTGAAGGCGAGCGCGAGCGAGATCAGGATCGCCCCGCCGCCATCGAGCGCCATCACCAGCACGCCCGCGCCGGCCACCGCGATCGCCACGCCCTGCCAGCGCCGCAGCCGCTCGCCGAGCACGAGCATGCCGAGCGCGACATTGACCAGCGGATTGATGAAATAGCCCAGGCTCGCCTCGAGCACATGGCCCGTCTCGACCGACCAGATATAGACGAACCAGTTGACCGCGATCAGCGCGGCGCTGGCGCAGAGCAGCAACAGGGTGCGCCCGCGCGCCGCCCGCCAGATCGCGCCCGCCCGGCCGAGCGCGAAGACCAGCACGCCGAGGAACAGCACCGACCAGACGATGCGGTGCGCCAGGATCTGCAGCGCCGGCACGCTGGCCAGGATGTGGAAATAGAGCGGCAGGAAGCCCCAAAGGCCATAGGCGCCGATCGCAAGGGCAAGGCCCCGGCGCCCGGACGTGCGCTCGGTAACGGTGGTGCTGGTCATGCGGGCTCCTTGCGCGGGCCGGCGCCGCGGCGCAAGCAAGGCCGGCTTGGGGCCGCCAAAGCGATTGCACGGAAACGCTTCCCCGCTAGGCTGTCGCCGGGAACTGGGGGAAATCATGTCGGACAATTGGGATGAGGAAGGCCCGCACGGCCATCCGCTGATCGCGACTCTGGCCGGGGGCGCGGTGCTGGTGCTCGCGGCGTTGCTGGGGCCGCGCTTCGGATCGCCGCTGCCGTTCCCGGCGCTGCTGATCGGAGGAGCCGCGGCCGGGCTGGTGCTGTGGCTGATCGGCTTTCTGGCGACGACGCACCGCGCGAATCTGGGATGGAAGCTCGGCTCGCTGGCATTGCTGATCGGTGCCGGCGCCGGCGCGGCGGCGATCGCGCACGGCCAGTTCCAGACCCAGTCGCGCGCCGATGCGAGCAGCTTCGCCGAGATCGAGCTGGCGGCGGACGGCACGCCGCTCCTGCCCGCCGGGGCGGCCGCGCGCGGACCGGTCTCGCGCCTCTATGCCGAGGCGCTGCAGGCCGATGTCGCCGCGCAGCGCGCGCTGGGCGGCGCGCTGGACAAGTTCGGCGCCGGCGCGCTCAACAGCCCCTATCTGCTCCAGCAGAACCCGCATGCGATCGGCAATTGCAAGGAGATCGCGCCGATCCGCGCGCTCGTCGCCGAGCAGGGCCTGGCGCGCATGGCGCGACGCAAGGCGCTGGCCGAGACGATCGGGAGCGCCAGCCTGCCCAAGGCGGCGAAGCTGGGCATCGCCCGGATCGTCGGCGATGCCGCGGCCGATCCGCTGCCCGCCAGCCAGCAGGCGATGCTCGACGCCACCGCCGAGCTGTGCACGCTGCTCGCGCGCCGGAGCTGGTACAATGCCAATGGCTATTTCGGCTTCCGCAGCGGCGCCGATGCGGCAGCCTTCGCTGCGCTGGGCGCCCGCCGCCAGGCAATCGCCGAACAGGCCGGCGCGATCGACCGGGATGCCCGCGCGCGCGTCACCGCCGGCCGCGACGAGGTGCGCGACGCGCTCAGCCGCTCGATCTATGCCCGGGATTAGCGCGGCTCAGGCGGCGGGCCGCACCGGGTTCGCCGCCGCGCCGCCGACCACCGTGTTCCACGGCAGCACTTCCCAGCCCGTGACCAGTCCGTTGGCGACATAGGGATCGGCATGGGCAAAGGCCCGCGCCGCCGCTTCGCTGGCGAAGAGCAGCAAGGCGCTCCCGGGCGGATCGCCGACCGCGCCGCCCAGGAGCAGCGCGCCCGTGTCCGCGCTTTCCCAGGCCAGCGCCAGATGCGCGTCGCGGAAGCCGGCGCGGCGCTCCAGATAGTCGGGCGCGATGGCGTAGCGCAGGATCCAGTGCATCTCAGCCTCCGATGCGGAGCCACAGGGCAGTGGCGTCGTCCGACGCCTTGAAGCGCGGAAAGCGCGTGCAGGCGGCATCCGCGCGCTCGATCGCGCGCAGCTCCTCCGCGACGGCGGCAAGGCCGCGCGCGCGGATCGCCTCGACCAGCGCGGCATCGTCATAGGCGGCATAGCTGTCGATCAGCGCGGCATAGCCGTCGCTCATCAGGAAGACCTCGTCACCGGGCGCACAGGCGATGCCCGCGGTATCGACTTGCGCCATGTGCCCGGGATCCACGCTGAGCACGCGCATCCCGCTCCGCCCGCGAGTCGCGCGGAGATTGGCGAGGATCGGCGCGGAGCGCTTGGGGCTGCCCAGGCCATGCTCGGCCAGGCTGGCGGCGCGCTCCGCCTCGGAATTGCGGATTTCCTTTTCCGGGCCAAACCGCACGACCTTCCCGCCCGAGCGGAGAAAGCCGACGCAATCGCCGAGCCAGCCGATCTCGAGCCCTTCGCCGCCCAGCCGGACGGCGAGCGCGGAGGCGAGCGGATATTCCCAGCGATCCTCGGGATCGCGCGTGCGGTCGCGCTCCCAGGCGGCAAGGACGTGCGCGGCGACATCGGCATAGAGCGTGCCGATGGTGCCGGCGCCGGAACCGGTGAACGCCGCCTGCGCCACGCTCGCCAGCCAGGCCGCGCCGCCCTGCGCGCCGACCAGCCCCGGCGGGCCGAGATCGGTGGCGCCGTCGATCACCCAGGCATGGGTGCGCGCGAAGCCCGCGCGGTCGTCATTGGGAACGGAAGCGTCGCCGGCAAGGCTGATCGACTGGAGAAGATCGAAGTGCATGGCCCCGGTCTACACCCGCTTTGTGACGCGCCGCACCATGTAACGCGCATGCGGGCCATAACTGGCGAGCTTGGCCCTTAGCGCCGGGCTGTCGATCGGCGCGAAGCCCTGCGCCGCCCAGAAGGCGGCGGATTCGTTCACCGATACGAGCGCGATCGGCGCGTCGATCCCGCCGAACAGCAGGTCGAGCCCCGCCCGGGCATTGCCGCCGCCGCGCGCCTCGGGAAGCAGCGCCAGGTCGTGGAGATACCAGCTGTCCCGCGTCTCCGGCAGCGCGCCCAGCAGCGTGTCGAGCGGCGGGATCGCCTCCAGCGGCCAGGGATAGGCGATCAGATAGCCGGCCACCCGCCCCTTGCCCGCCAGCACGAAGCAGGTGGCGGGCGCGAGCGCGAGCCGCTCGACGAAGCAGGCGCGGCCTTCGGGATGATCGGGAAAGGCGATGCGGGCCACCGCGACGACGCCGTCGAGATCGTCCGCCGTCATCGGCCGCCACTGAAGCGAGTCTTGCATTGCCGCATCCTAGCGGCGGAGCACCCGGAAGAGCCAGAGCTCGATCAGCGCGAAGGGGCCGAGCAGCGCCGCCACGCCGGCCCAGCCGGCCAGCTCGAACCCGAACCGGCCGACGCCCCAGAGCAGCACGGCCATCCCGAGGAACATCGAATAGACGCCGAGCCCGCGCCACAGCGGATGGATGTGATAGCCGACCCACCATGCCCAGCGCCCGAGCGTCCACAGGATCGCGGTGGCGGCGACGAGGCGCAGGTCGGGCTCATACTGCGCGAGCAGGAACAGGCCCGGCAGCAGCACCGCCAGCTGCTCGAGCGTGTTCTGGATGTAGCGCTGGTTGACGATCAGCCGCGGCGAATCGGCGCCGGCCAGGGGGTCGATCGAGCGATGGAACAGCCGCTCGTGCGCGACCGCCTCGATGCCGGGCACGAGCGCGAGCAGCACCACCGCGCCCGCGCATTGGAGCGCGAACAGCATCGGCTGGGCCGCGATCGGCGGCAGGCCGTGGCGCAGCGCCACCCACAGGCCGATCGCGACGGGAAGCGAGGCGGCGACGGCACCGGCGATGGTGGCCCGCCCCGCCACCGCTCAATCCGCGAACAGCAGGACGGGAGTCTCGAGCAGCTTCTTCACTGCCTGGACGAAGCTCGCCGCGTCCCAGCCGTCGACCACGCGGTGGTCGCAGCTGATCGACAGGTTCATCAGCTTGGCGCGGACGATCTCGTCGCCCCCCTGACTATTCTTAGCGAAGATCGGGCGCTCGACGATCTTGTTCGGGCCGATGATCGCCACTTCGGGCCGGTTGATCACCGGGGTGGTGGCGATGCCGCCGAGCGGGCCGAGCGACGTGACGGTGAGCGTCGAGCCACTCAGCTCCTCCGACTTGGCCTTGCCGGTGCGCGCGGCTTCGGCGAGGCGGCCGATCTCGGTGGCGAGCTGCCAGACATTCTTGTCCTGCGCGTCGCGGATCACCGGCACCATCAGGCCCGCATCGGTCTGCGCCGCCATGCCGAGATGGACGCGGCCATGGCGCGTGACCACGCCGACCTCGTCGTCATAGCGCGCGTTGATCATCGGGAAATCGGGCAGCGCCCGGCAGATCGCGACGATCAGGAACGGCAGCATGGTCAGCTTGGGGCGTGCCCCACGATTGTCGTTGAGGTCGGCGCGCATCGCCTCGAGCGCGGTGACGTCGATCTCGTCGACATAAGTGAAGTGCGGGATGGCGCGCTTCGATGCGGCCATGTTTTCGGCGATGCGGCGGCGCATGCCGATGACCTTGATCGGCTGATCCTCGCGGGCGCGGCTGGCGTGCGGGGCGTGATAGCCCTGGCCGCTGCCGTAGCGCAGATAGGCGTCGAGATCGGCGTGGCGAACGTGATTGCCGTCCGCCTTCACGCTGGCAAGGTCGATGCCGAGATCCTTGGCGCGGGCGCGAACCGCGGGGCTGGCGAGGACCTGCCTATTCTCCCTCTCCCCTTGTGGGAGAGGGAGGGAGCCGCCGGAGGCGGCGGAAGGGTGAGGGGGAGTTTCGGGCGCGGGCGTCTCATCCCCCTCACCCTTCCCACTCGCTGACGCGAGCGGGCCCCTTCCCTCTCCCACAAGGGGAGAGGGAGTTTCGGCCACCTCTTCCACACCCGGCGTCTCCGCCTCGACCTGCTCCTCGGCCGGCGTCTCGGCGACATCGCCCTCGACTTCGATCACCATCAGGCCCGAGCCGATCGCGACCATCTCGCCGACTTCGCCGGCCAGCTCGACCACCACGCCGGAGACGGGCGATTCCATCTCCACCGTGGCCTTGTCGGTCATCATGTCGGCGACCTGCTGGTCCTCCGACACCTTGTCGCCGACCTTGACGTGCCAGGCGACGATCTCGGCCTCGGCAATGCCTTCGCCGATGTCCGGCAGGCGGAACGTGAAGCGTGCCATGTTAGTCCTTCAGGATCTTCTTGAGGGCGGTGCCGATGCGGACCGGGCCGGGGAAATAAGCCCATTCCAGGCTGTGCGGATACGGCGTGTCGAAGCCGGTGACGCGCTCGATCGGCGCTTCGAGATGGTAGAAGCAACGCTCCTGCACCTGGGCCGAAAGCTCGGCGCCGAAGCCCGAGGTGCGCGTCGCCTCATGGACGATCAGGCAGCGCCCGGTCTTCTTCACCGATTCCTCGATCGTCGCGATGTCGAGCGGCACCAGCGTGCGCAGGTCGACGATCTCGGCGTCCACGCCCAGTTCCTCGACCGTGTTGGCGACCACGTGCACCATCGTGCCGTAGCAGAGGATCGTCACTGCCTCGCCCGGGCGGACCACCGCGGCCTTGCCCAGCTCGACCCGGTAATAGCCCTGGGGCACCTGGGCGCCGGGATGATCGGCCCAGGTCTTGGCCGGGCGATCGTAATGGCCGTGGAACGGGCCGTTATAGATGCGCTTGGGCTCGAGGAAGAGCACGGGGTCGTTATCCTCGATCGCCGCGATCAGCAGGCCCTTGGCGTCGTATGGCGTCGAGGGGATCACTGTCTTCATGCCCGAGACATGGGTGAAGATGCCCTCGGGCGACTGGCTGTGCGTCTGGCCGCCGAAGATGCCGCCGCCATAGGGCGAGCGGATCGTGATCGGCGCGGTGAAGTCCGCCGCCGAGCGATAGCGCAGGCGCGCGGCTTCGGAGACGAGCTGGTCGAGCGCCGGATAGATGTAATCGGCGAACTGGATCTCGGGCACGGGGCGCAGGCCATAGGCGCCCATGCCGATCGCCACGCCCATGATGCCGATCTCGGTGATCGGCGTATCGAAGGCGCGCGCCTTGCCGTACTTGGCCTGGAGCCCGGCGGTGGCGCGGAACACGCCGCCGAAATAGCCGACATCCTCGCCCATCACGATTACGTTCGGATCGCGCGCCATCATCACGTCCATGGCGGAATTGATCGCCTGGATCATGTTCATCTGCACGGTGGCGCCCTCGGCGTCGATAATGTCGCTCACAGGCCGGCCGCCTTCTGCTCGTCCAGCATCTGCTGCTGCTGTTCCTTCAGGTGCCAGGGAATCTCTTCGAACACGCCCTCGAACATCGATTCGAAGGGCTGGTGCATGCCGTGGCCGAGGATGCCGTTCTTCTCGGCTTCCTTCTGCGAGGCCTTGACCAGCTCGGCAAGCTCGAGATCCTGGGCGGCGTGGCGTTCCTCGTCCCATTCGCCGATGGCGATGAGATGTTCCTTCAACCGCCGGATCGGGTCGCCGAGCGGCCAGGCATTGGGCTCACCGGCCGAGCGATAGGCCGTGGGATCATCGGACGTGGAATGGCCCTCGGCGCGATAGGTGAAATGCTCGATCAGCGTCGGGCCCTGGTTGGTCCGCGCGCGCTCGGCCGCCCATTCGGTCGCCGCGTACACGGCGAGCGCGTCATTGCCGTCGACGCGGAGACCCGCGATGCCATAGCCGATCGCCCGCGCCGCGAAGGTCGTCGCCTCCGCCCCGGCAAAGCCCGAGAAGGAGCTGATCGCCCATTGGTTGTTGACGACGTTGAAGATGACCGGCGCCTTGTAGACGGTCGCGAAGGTGAGCGCCGAGTGGAAATCGCCCTCGGCCGTCGACCCCTCGCCGCACCAGGTGGCGGAGATGCGCGTGTCGCCCTTGGCCGCGCTCGCCATCGCCCAGCCGACCGCCTGGGGATATTGGGTGGCGAGGTTGCCCGAGATCGAGAAGAAGCCGAATTCCTTCGACGAATACATGATCGGCAGCTGGCGGCCCTCGAGCGGATCGGCCTTGTTCGAATAGATCTGGTTCATCATCTGCACGATCGGATAGCCGCGCGTGATGAGGATCCCCTGCTGGCGATAGGAGGGGAAGCACATGTCGTCGCCGGCCAGCGCCATCGCCGCGCCGATCGAGACGGCCTCCTCGCCGGTGGACTTCATGTAGAAGCTGGTCTTGCCCTGGCGCTGGGCGCGGAACATGCGCTCGTCGAACGCGCGGGTGAGCGCCATCGCGCGGAGCATGCGGCGCTTGGCGTCCGCGTCGAGCCGCGGGTCCCAGGGGCCGACCGCCTGCCCCGAATCGTCGAGCACGCGGACCAGGCCATATGCCAGCTCGTGGAAGCTGTCGGCACGGTCGGCGGTGTCGGGACGGCGGGTAACGCCGGCCGCCGGCACCATAATGTCGCTGAAGTCCGCCTCGTCGCCCGGGCGGAATCGCGGCTCGGGCACGTGCAGCGCAAGCGGGGGCAGATTGGCGCGATCGCGCTCGCTCGACATGGGCTCTCCGGACATAGGCTCCCGTCGCCAAACGCGCGGGAATCACGTTTCACGCCATTGTTATAAAATTTCAACGGTCCGCGCAAGTAGGTCAGAGGTGCTGACCTGAAATGCCGGGCGAAATGCTGGGAATTCGGGACGAAAAATCCAGACGGATCCGTCGCTGCGGCGCTTGCCTCCCAGGAGGCCGGCTCCCTGGAAACGACGAATTGGGGCCGAGCCTAGGCACGCGCTGCGGAATGGCAATTGACTCGTCGGCAATAAGGAACAGAATGGGAACATTCTATTCTTCGAGTCGCGTGCCCCATGGCCGATCCTGCCGTCCTGAAGCAATTGCGCGAGACGCTGCGCGGTCTCGAGACCGGTGGATTCCGCCGGCGGCCTTCGCTGCCCTTCGGCATCGAGGCGATCGATTCGCGCCTTGCCGATGGCGGTCTCAGGCTCGATGCGCTGCACGAGGCGGCGGCGGGCACGAGCGACATGGCCGATGATTGCGCGGCCACCCTGTTCCTCGCCGGGCTCGCGGCACGCGCCTGGGGCCCGGTGCTCTGGGTGGTGCGGCGGCGCGACCTGTTCGCGCCCGGCCTCGCCCAGTCGGGGCTCGATCCCAAAAGGCTGATCTATGCCGAGGCGAAGGACGATGCCGAGCTGCTCGCGATCATGGAGGAAGGGCTGCGCCATCGCGGCCTGGGCGCGGTGATCGGCGAGGCCAGGCGCGCGGACATGACTGCGACGCGCCGGCTCCAGCTGGCGGCGGAGGGCGGGCGGACGATCGCGCTGCTGCTGAAGCGCGCCGCGCGCGAGGGCAGCGATCCGATCGGCATGCCCTCGGCGGCGGTGACGCGCTGGCGGGTGACCTGCGCGCCCTCGGCGCCGCTGCCGGTCGCCGGCGTCGGCCGCCCGCGCTGGAAGCTCGAATTGGCGCGGCAAAAGGGGGGCGAGGGTTTCGAGACGATCGTGGAGGCATGCGATGCAACGGGTCGCTGCGCTCTTCCTCCCGCTATGGCCCATCGAAAGGCTGTGGCGGGCGGAAGCGCCCCCCGCCGCGCGGCCTGATCCGCGCGCCTTCGCCGCGCCCCAGGCGCCGCTGCGCAAGCCGGCCCAGCATGAGGGCCATTGGCGGCCGGGCGCGAAATGGGCGCAGGCGGATGAACCAGTTCCTCCCCCAGCTCGGCTCGGGAAGGAACTGGGGGAGGAATTATACGCCCCCCTCGTCACGTCCATCCGCAGCGGCAGCCGGATCGAGATCGCCGCCGCCTGCCCCGCCGCCCAGGCACTGGGGCTGCGGCCCGGCATGGCCGTCACCCAGGCGCGCGCGCAGGTGCCGGGGCTCGACATCCGCCCCGCCGATCCCGAGGGCGATCTCGCCGCGCTGAAGCGCCTGGCGATCCTCGCCGCGCGGCGCTGGTCGCCGGTCGCGGCGCTGTCGGGCACCGACGGGCTGTTCCTCGACCTTTCCGGCACCGCGCACCTGTTCGGCGGCGAGGAGAAGATGGCGCGGCACATCGCCCGCCTGCTCGCCCGCGCCGGGTTCGCCGCCCGCATCGCCATCGCCGACACGCCGGGCGCCGCCTGGGCGCTCGCCCGCTACCGGGGAAGCTGCATCTGCCCGCCCGGCGAGCAGGCGCGCGCGCTCGCCGATCTCCCCATGCCGGCACTGCGCATCGACGAAGCGGCGGTGGAGCTGCTCAGGCGCCTGGGCGTCGAACGGATCGGCCAGCTCGCCGCCCTGCCCCGCGCCCCGCTCGTCCGCCGCTTCGGCAGCGGCACGGCATTGCGGCTCGACCAGGCGCTGGGCCGCATCGCCGAGCCGCTCGACCCGGTGATCCCGCCCGAGGCGATCGCCGTCCGCCAGCGCTTCGCCGAGCCGATCGCCACTGCCGAGGCCATCGCGCATTGGCTGGGCGTGCTCACCCCGCGCCTCGCCGCCGCGCTCGAGGCGAAGGGGCTGGGCGTGCAGGCGCTCGAGTGCGTCGCCGAGCGCATCGACGGCGTGCCGCAGCGCATCCGCATCGGCCTGGCCCGGCCCAGCCGCGACGGCGCGCACCTCCTGCGCCTGCTCCGGCGCCGGATCGAGGATGTCGAACCCGGCTATGGCATCGATGCGATCACGCTCCATGTCCGCCGCGCCGGGGGGCTCGGGCCCGAGCCGGTGGTCGAGCGGCTGGACGAGGACGCCGCGCCCGACCTCGCCACGCTGGTGGACACGCTGGCGACGCGGATCGGCCTGGCCGCCCTGTGGCGGATGCGGCCGGTGGCAAGCGACGTGCCCGAGCGATCCCTGGCGCGCGCGCCGGTGCTCGATCCGCCCGCGCGCGGGGCGATGCGCGCGAAGCGCGACGATGTCCGCCAGCTCGATCGCAACCCGCCCTTGCCGCCCTGGCACCCGGGCTGGCCGCGCCCCGCGCGGCTGCTCGCCCGGCCCGAACGACTGGATCACGTCATGGCCGAGCTGCCCGACCATGCCCCGCGCCGCTTCACCTGGCGCGGCCGCGCTCATCAGGTGATCCATGCCGACGGGCCCGAGCGGATCCAGGGCGAATGGTGGAAGCGCGATGCCGAGCGGATGAGCGTGCGCGACTATTTCCGCGTCGAGGACGAGGCGGGCCGCCGCTACTGGCTGTTCCGTTCGGGCGATGGCGAGCGCGCGGTGACCGGCGATCTCAGCTGGTATCTCCACGGCGTGTTCGGATGACCTATTCCGAGCTCCAGGTGACGACGCACTTCTCGTTCCTGCGCGGCGCCTCGTCGCCCGAGGACCTGTTCCGCACGGGCGCGCGGCTGGGCCTGCCCGCGCTCGGCATCGTCGATCGCAATTCGGTGGGCGGCGTGGTGCGTTCGCTGGTCGCCGCCGAGCAGCTCTCCCATGCCGGTATTCCCATCCGGATGATCGCCGGCTGCCGGCTCGACCTGGTCGATGGCAGCGCGGTGCTGGTCTGGCCGGAGGATGTCGCGGCCTGGTCCCGGCTCACGCGCCTGCTCACCCTCGGCAAGTCGCGGGCCGATGCGCAGAAGGGCGAGAAGGGCCGGTGCTTCCTCCATTGGGACGATCTTGCCGAAGCGGCGCAGGGGATGGTCGGCGCGCTCGTCCCCGGCCTTGCCGATACCGGCGATCCCCAGGCGCTGCGCTGGATGGCGGACCTGTTCGAGGGGCGCGGCCATGTCTGCCTCACCTGGCATCGCCGCCCCGGGGATGCAATGCGGCTGCACGCGCTCGACGGCGCCGCCCGCCGCTTCGGCCTCACGCCGCTCGCCACCGGCGACGTGCTCTACGACACGCCCGACCGGCGCATGCTGCAGGACGTCGTCACCGCGATCCGCGAGAAATGCACGATCGACGAACTCGGCTTCCGCCGCGAGCGCAGCGCCGACCGGCACCTCAAGTCTCCGCAAGAAATGGCGCGCCGCTTCCGCGACTATCCGCAGGCGCTCGCCGCATCCGCAGCGATCGCCGAACGCTGCACCTTCTCGCTGCGCGACCTGAAGCATCAATATCCCGAGGAGGAAGTCATCCATGGCCGCAGCGCCCAGGACGCGCTCGCCGCGCTTGCCTGGAACGGGCTCAGGCAGCGCTTCGCCGGCAAGCCGAGCCAGGCGCACCAGGACCTGCTCACCCATGAGCTGGGGCTCGTCGCGAAGATGGAGTACGCGCCCTATTTCCTGACGGTCAATTCGATCGTCCAGTTCGCGCTCAGCCAGCACATCCTCTGCCAGGGTCGCGGCAGCGCCGCCAATTCGGTGATCTGCTTCGCGCTGGGCATCACGTCGATCGATCCGATCAAGCACCAGCTGCTGTTCGAGCGCTTCATCTCGACCGAGCGCAAGGAGCCGCCCGACATCGACGTCGATTTCGAGCATGAGCGGCGCGAGGAAGTGATCCAGTGGATCTACGAGAATTACGGCCAGGACCATGCCGCGCTGACCGCGGTGGTGATCCGCTTCCGCTCGCGCAGCGCGCTGCGCGAAGTCGGCAAGGCGATGGGCCTGCCCGAGGACATGACCGCGGCGCTCTCGTCCCAGGTCTGGGGCTGGTCGAACGACGTCGACGATCGCCATGCCGATGCGCTCAACCTCGATCGCAACGATCCGCGGCTGGCGCTGACCCTGGAGCTCGCACGCCAGCTGGTCGACACGCCGCGCCACCTCTCCCAGCATCCCGGCGGCTTCGTGCTCACCCGCGACCGGCTGCACGACCTGATCCCGGTGGAGCCCGCCGCGATGGTCGATCGCCATGTCGTCGAATGGGAGAAGCTGGACATCGAGGAGCTGGGCTTCATGAAGGTCGATATCCTCGGCCTCGGCATGCTCGGCTGCATGCGGCGCACCTTCGACCTGCTGGCCCGGCACAAGCGGACTCACCTGACCCTGGCATCGCCGAGGATGCAGGAGGACGACCCCCTCACCTTCGAGATGATCCAGCAGGCCGATACGCTCGGCGTGTTCCAGATCGAGAGCCGCGCGCAGATGTCGATGCTGCCGCGGATGAAGCCGGTGGATTTCTACGATCTGGCGATCCAGGTCGCGATCGTCCGGCCCGGGCCGATCCAGGGCAACATGGTCCACCCCTATCTCAAGCGCCGGCAGCATCCGGAGCTGGTCGACTATCCCTCGCCCAAGCTGAAGGCGGTGCTGAAGAAGACGCTGGGCGTGCCGCTGTTCCAGGAACAGGCGATGCAGGTGGCGATCGTCGGCGCCGGCTTCACCGCCAGCGAAGCGGACCGGCTGCGCCGCGCGATGGCGACGTTCAAGTCGAGCGGCGATATCGGCGAGTTCGGCCCCAAGCTGATCGAAGGCATGCGCAGGAACGGAATCAGCGAGACCTTCGCCGCGCAGATGGTGGAGCAGATCAAGGGCTTCAGCAATTACGGCTTTCCCGAGAGCCACGCCGCCAGCTTCGCCAAGATCGCCTATGCCTCGAGCTGGATGAAATGCCATCATCCGGACGTGTTCTGCACCGCGCTGCTCAACGCGCAGCCGATGGGCTTCTACGCGCCTGCCCAGCTGATCCGCGATGCGCGCACGCACGGGGTGGAAGCGCGCGCCGTCTGCATCAACGACAGCGACTGGGACACGCGGATGGTGCCCGAGGGGCCGAACCCGCGCCCTCGCGACGCGAAGTTCTGCGGCACCGATGCGGACTGGGCGGGCCTGCAGCCGATCCGGCTCGGCATGCGGATCGTGCAGGGGCTGGCCCAGGGCGATGCCGAGGCGATCCTGAAGGCCCGCGCCCAGGCGCCCTTCGCGTCGATCGAGGACGTCTGGCGCCGCGCGCGCGTGAAGCCCGCGGCGCTCGAGCGGCTGGCGCGCGCCGATGCCTTCCAGGCGCTCGGCCTCGGCCGGCGCCAGGCGCTCTGGGCGATCAAGGGACTGGGGCAGGCGCCGCTCGACCTGTTCGCCGCCGCCGATGCGCGCGCGGGCGCGACCATGGCCGAGGGCATCGAGCCGCAGGTGACGCTCCCGCCGCTCACCGCGGGGCGCGAGGTGGTGGAGGATTATCGCGCCACCCAGCTGTCGTTGCGCGCCCATCCCCTCTCCTTCCTGCGCGCCCGGCTGGCGGCCCGGCGGATCGCACGCTGCGCGGACCTGCTGGACATGCAGGACGGGCAGCGGGTGGAAGTCGCCGGGCTGATCCTTGTCCGCCAGCGGCCGGGCAGCGCCAAGGGCGTGGTGTTCGTCACGCTGGAGGACGAGACCGGCATCGCCAATGCCGTGCTCTGGGCCGACCGGTTCGAGGCCAATCGCCGGACGGTCATGTCCGCCACGATGCTGGCGATCGCCGGCCGGGTGCAGCGCGAGGGGATCGTCATCCATCTCGTCGCCGAGCGGATCACCGACCTCACGCCCTGGCTGCGCGAAGTGGGCGAGCTCGACCTGCCGGACATGACCATGCCCGGCGACGGCGCGAGGCATGGCGGCGAGATCGACCCGCGCGACCGGGCGCACTCGGCCGGCGGCTGGCCGCCCCGCCGCAGCCTCAAGGCGCCGGACCTGATCCCCGTCCGCTCGCGGGACTTCCACTGATGCCGATCCACGGACACCGCCTGTTCTTCGCGCTGCGCCCGGCGCCGCTGGCCCGCAACCTGATCGGCGTTCAGCGCGACCGGCTCGGGCTGGCCGATGCCCTGGTCGAGAATGACCGGCTGCACATTACCCTCGGCATCACCGAGGATTTCGGCCATCGCCCCTATGCCGAGGCCGGGGAGTTGATCGCGATCGGCGAGCAGGTCGCGGCGGCGCCGGTGCCGGTCCTGCTCGATCGCATCTCGGCGGGCGGCGATTCGATCGCGCTGCGGCCCGGCCGCAGCATCGCCGCGCTCGCCGAGCTGGGCCGCCAGCTGCAGCGCGGCCTGGCCGCCGCCGCTCTGCTCCGCCGGGGCTGGGACTTCCATCCGCACGTGACCCTGCTCTACCGCAAGGGCCGCCCCTTCACGCAAAGGATCGAGCCGATCGGCTGGGACGCGACCGATTTCGTGCTGATCCACTCGATCCTGGGCGCACACCGGCATATCGAGCTGGGCCGCTGGCCGCTGATCGACCGCCAGGGATCGTTCGGCTTCTAGATTGGGGGCCAACATTCTTCCATCGTCACCCCGGCCTTGAGCCGGGGTTCCGCTATCCGGCCAGCGCAGGCAGCGGCGGGATCTCGGCTCAAGGCCGGGATGACATTAGAAATCAGATACTTGCCCGGGCACTCAACTTAAAAGCCCAGGCCCAGCTGCGGCATGTCCCGGGTGACGATGCCGTCCCTTACCTCGACGCCCTCGATCGCGAGCATCTGCGCCTTGGACAGCGACCCGCCGGGCGCGGAGAAGCCGCCGATGCGCCCGTTCGCCGCCGTCACGCGGTGGCAGGGAATGATCAGCGGCACCGGGTTGCCCGCCATTGCCTGGCCGACGTCGCGGGCGAATTCCGGCCCCGCCTCCAGCGTCCTGGCGATCGCGCCATAGGTGGCCGTCTCGCCCCAGCCCAGCTGGCGCACCTGGGCATAGACGCGCTCGAAAAAGGGCTCCTGCCGCCCGAGATCCACGGCCACGCCGGAAAAGTCGACGCGCTCCCCGGCGAAATAGCGCCGCGCATCGTCGATCACTGCCTGCACCGGTGCCGGCGGCGGCACCGCCTTCGCATCGGGCAGGCGGCGAAGCAGCGAACGCTCCGCCTCCCGCGCCGTGCCCGGGGGCAGCCGGAAGCTGCTGATGCCCCGCGCGTTCCAGCCGATGGCGGCAAAACCCGCCACGGTCTCGAACACGCTATAGAAGCTCTCGACGGTCATGATGCTCCATCCGTTCACGGCGCCGCTGCACGCAAGCGGAAGATCGGTGTGCGATCAGGCGTTCGCAACCGGCCAGCGTTCGCTGCGCCGCAACGGCCGGCCGCGCCCGATCGCCCGTGCGGCGCCAAAGGGTTGGCGCGTTTCGAAGCGATCGAGTTCCAGGCCCGCGTCATTGTCGCCGAGAATCTGGGCACGTCGCAGCCAGAGGCGATAACCGTGCAGATCGCCGATGTTGAAACGACTCATCGCCAGGTTCTGCGCAGCCAGACACCCGTGTCCCCCGCCGCGCAGCCAGACGCGCCGATAGAGCCATGCCGGTGTTCCCACATGGGCAGTGCCGCCAAGATCCGCCGGGTCGTTTCCCTGGCTGAACAGCCCTGCCAGCTCCAGCATCGCACGCGCATGGCCACGCCTGGAGAGATGGTGGAGGATCGGCATGTAGAGCCCATTCGCCCGCCGCCCCATGATCGCCTGGGCGCGCTCGAACAGCCGATCGTCCCGCGTCATTCAGTCCCCCACGGTCTGCTCGATCACGCCGAAGATCGGGTGGTGCCGATCGTCCTCGGCCCAGATGCGCACCGTGTCGCCGGCCTTGAGGAAGGGCGTGACCGGCGCGCCGCCGCGGATCGTCTCGATCGTGCGGATCTCGGCGATGCAGGAATAGCCGACGCCGCCCTCGCTCACCGGCCTGCCCGGCCCGCCATCCGCGCCGCGGTTCGAAACGGTGCCCGAGCCGATGATCGTGCCGGCGCCGAGCCGGCGCGTCTTCGCGGCATGCGCGACCAGGGTGCCGAAGTCGAAGGTCATGTCGACGCCCGCCTCGGCCCGGCCAAAGGCCTGGCCGTTCACATCGACCATCAGCTTGCGGTGGAGCTTGCCGTCCTGCCACCAGTCGCCCAGCGCATCGGGCGTGGCGAAGACCGGCGAGAAGGCGCTGGCCGGCTTGGACTGGAAGAAGCCGAAGCCCTTGGCGAGCTCGCCGGGGATCAGGTTGCGCAGCGAGACATCGTTGGTGAGGCCGACCAGCCGGATCGCGGCGAGCGCCTGCTCGCGGCTCGCGCCCAGCGGCACGTCGCCGGTGACCACCACCACTTCGGCCTCAAGGTCGCAGCCCCAGGCTTGGTCGGCCAGCGGAATCGGGTCGCGCGGGCCGAGGAACCCGTCGCTGCCGCCCTGGTACATCAGCGGATCGTGCCAGAAGCTGTCGGGCAGCTCCGCCCCGCGCGCCTGCCGCACCAGCGCGACATGGTTCACATAGGCCGAGCCGTCGGCCCATTGATAGGCGCGCGGCAGCGGCGCAGCGGCGAGCCGCTCGTGGAAGCGCTCGCGCGGGATCACCGCATGGTCGAGATCGGTGGCGAGGTTGCGCAGATCGGTCTCCACCCGGTCCCAATTGTCGAGCGCCGCCTGCAGCGTCGGGGCGATCATGTCGGCACTGGCGTACCAGGCCAGGTCGTTCGAAACGACGACCAGCTTGCCGTCACGGCCGTTCTTCAGGCTTGCGAGCTTCATCAATCTCTCCTTTGCCCCATCCATAGCCGCCCGCGCGGCCAAGTCGAGTTGACTCGGGCGCCGGGCCCCCGCATCGGTTGAGGCCATGAACGCCCCGCCGCGCTTTCTGGATCACGAAGGCGAGATGGCGGAGCGAATCCGCACGTTCGACTGGGCGAATCACCCGCTCGGGACGCCCGGAACCTGGCCCGACGCGCTGCGATTCGCGCTCGACCTGGCTCTCGCCTCCACCTTCCCCACCGCCATCTACTGGGGCGAGGATCTCCACCTGCTCTACAACGATGCCTGGGCGCCGATCCCGGCCGAGCGCCATCCCGCCGCGCTGGGCCGCCCGGCGCGCGAGGTGTGGCGCGACGTCTGGGACGTGGTCGGGCCCCAGATGGCGCGGGTGATCGCCACCGGGCAAGGCTTCGCGGTCTACGACCAGCTCCTGGCGATGGAGCGGGCCGGCCGCCGCCAGGAGACCTGGTGGAACTACAGCTTCACGCCGCTCCGCGACGGCGCGGGCCGGATATGCGGGCTGATCAACCAGGGCAACGAGACGACGCGCTCCGTGCTGGCGGAGCGGGCGCGCCTGGCGGAGGCGGCGCGGCTGCGCGACCTGTTCGAGCAGGCCCCCGGCGCGGTGGCGCTGCTCCATGGCCCGGAGCATCGCTTCGAATTCGCCAATGCCGAATATCTGGCGCTGGTCGGCGGGCGTCCGGTGCTCGGCAGGACCGTGGCCGAGGCGCTGCCCGAGCTGATCGACCAGGGCTTCGTCGCCCTGCTCGACCGCGTCCATGCCAGCGGCGAGACCTTTCGCGCCGACGGCGTGCCGGTGCTGTTCCGGCACCGCGCCGATGCGCCGGCCGAGACGCGCTTCCTCGATTTCGTCTATCAGCCGGTCAAGGACGAGAATGGCGACACCACCGACATTTTCGTCGTCGCCAACGATGTGAGCGAGCGCGCCGCCGCGGAAGAGGCGCTGCGGCGGAGCGAGGAGCGGCTGCAGCTCGCGCTCAACGCCTCGCTCGGCGTCGGCACCTGGGTATGGGACGTGCCGGCGGACCTGGTCACGGCCGATGCCCGCTTCCTGCGCCTCTATGGCGTGGACGAGGGGCTGGCCGGCACCGGCACGCCGATCGCGCAGTTCTTCGTCAACGTGCACCCCGGCGACCGCGCCCGGCTCGAGGCCGGCATCGCCCGCACGCTGGAGGAGCGGGTGCCGTTCAACGAGGAATATCGGCTGATCCAGCCCGACGGCACGCTGCGCTGGGTGAGCGCCCAGGGCCGCGCGACCTTCGACGAGGAGGGCCGGCCGCTGCGCTTCCCCGGCGTCGCCTTCGACGTCACCGAGCGCAAGCTGGCCGAGGAAGCCGCGCGCGACGCCGCCGAGGAACTGCGCGAGGCGAACGAGGCGCAGGCATTCCTCGCGGCGCTGGCCGATCACCAGCGCGCGCTCGATTCGGCCGATTCGGTGATGCGCTTCACCGCCGCGGCGCTGGGCGAGCAGCTGGGGCTCGACCGGGTGGGCTTCCACCGCGTGCAGGGCGAGGATGTGCGCTTCGGCCCCTATTGGAGCAGCGGCGCGCTGGCACCCCTGGAAGGCACGGTGGCGATCGACGCGCTGGGCGACAATGCCCAGGCCTATCGCAGCGGGCGCACCGTGATCCTCCACGACGTCGCGCGCGAAGCGCCGGGGCTGGCGCATATCGCCGGGGCGGGCGTGGGCGTGCCGCTGCTGCGCGGCGGGCAATGGGTGGCGGTGATGTCGATCAACGCCGCCGGCCCGCGCCGCTGGTCGGCCGAGGAAGTCGCCTTTGTCGAGGCAGTGGCGGAGACGGCCTGGGACGCGGTGGAGCGCATCGAGGCAGTGGCCGCGCTGCGCGAAAGCGAGGCCAAGTTCCGCGCCATCGCCAATTCGATCGACCAGATGGTCTGGTCGTCGCTGCCCGACGGCTATCACGATTATTATAACGACCGCTGGTACGAATATACCGGCGTGCCCCTGGGCAGCACCGATGGCGAGGCGTGGAAGGACATGTTCCATCCCGACGACCGCGCACGCACCTGGGCGGTATGGCACCACAGCCTGGAGACGGGCACGCGCTACCGGATCGAATATCGGCTGCGCCATCGCTCGGGACGGTATCGCTGGGTGCTGGGCAGCGCCCAGCCGGTGCGCGACGAGCGGGGCGGGATCACCCGCTGGTTCGGCACCTGCACCGACATCCAGGACATTGTCGACGCGCGCGAAGTGCTGGCCCGCTCGCGCGAGGCGCTGGAGACGGCGGTGCGCGAGCGCACCGAGCAGCTGATGGCGGCCGAGGCGCGGCTGCGCCAGGCGCAGAAGATGGAGGCGGTCGGCCAGCTCACCGGCGGCATCGCGCATGACTTCAACAACATGCTCGCCGTGGTGATCGGCGGGCTCGACCTGCTCGAGCGGCGGCTGAAGCAGGGCAATCGCGACATCGGCAAATACATCACCGCCGCCCGCGACGGCGCCACCCGCGCCGCGGGGCTCACCCAGCGGCTGCTCGCCTTTTCCCGCCAGCAGCCGCTCGCCCCGGTCGCGATCGACGCCAATGCGATGGTGGGGGGCATGATCGAGCTGCTCGTCCGCACCCTGGGCGACGATGTGACGGTGGAGACCCTGCTGCCCGCCGGCGTCGCGCCGCTGCTCGCCGATCCCAACCAGCTCGAGAATGTGATCCTCAACCTCTCCGTCAATGCGCGCGACGCGATGCCGGGCGGGGGCAGGCTCGTGCTCGCCACGGCCAATGCGCGGTTCGACGCGGCCGCGGCGGCGGGGCTGGAGCTGCAGCCGGGGGATTATGTCGAGATCGCCGTGACCGACAGCGGCACCGGCATGACGCCCGAAGTCGCCGCGCGCGCCTTCGATCCCTTCTTCACCACCAAGGGCGTCGGCAAGGGCACCGGCCTCGGGCTCAGCCAGGTGTTCGGCTTCGTCCGCCAGTCGGGCGGCGCGGTGCGGATCGAGACCGCGCCGGGCCAGGGCACCAGCGTCCATCTCTATCTGCCGGTCCATCAGGGCGCGGCGCCGGCGGCCCGATCCGAGCGGGCCGCATCGGCCCCCGCCGGCGGCCAGCCGGGCGAAGTGGTGCTCGTCGTCGAGGACGAGGAGCGGGTGCGCAACTATTCGATCGAGGCGCTGCGCGAGCTCGGCTATGAAGTGCTCGGCGCGCGCGACGGCCCCGAGGCGCTGCGGCTGATCGACCGGGCGCCGCACATCTCGCTGCTGTTCAGCGACGTGGTGATGCCGGAGCTGACCGGGCATGAGCTGGCCGCGCGCGCCCGGGCGAAGCTGCCGGGGCTCCGGGTGCTGCTGACCAGCGGCTATGCGCCGGAAACGGCGCGCGTGGCGGGCGAGACGATCCTCGCCAAGCCCTTCGATCTCGATCGCCTTGCCACCGCCGTGCGCGCCGCGCTGGACAACTGAACCTCTGGTCCTTGTTCCCCGGCGAAGGCCAGGGCCCAGTTGCGACGACGTTCGAGCGTTTCTCCCCCGTCACCAGGTGCGGCGATGCTGGGCCCCGGCCTTCGCCGGGGAACGGCTGGGCTGAAGTCGACGCGACTACCCCCTTGACCGAATCGCCCCCAGGGGCCATGCGCGCCGCGGCTCCGGCGCCCCGCGCCCCGGCCTCCGTACCGCCCAGCCGCCGAGTCCTGTCGAAGGGCGGCTTCGGGCCCGCCCCGGCAGGCGGAGACGTGTATCCATGGCAAATGTAGCGGTTATCGGCGCCCAATGGGGTGACGAAGGCAAGGGCAAGATCGTCGACTGGCTCGCCGAGCGGGCCGACATGGTCGTGCGCTTCCAGGGCGGCCACAATGCCGGCCACACGCTGGTGGTCGGCGAGAATGTCTACAAGCTCTCGCTGCTCCCCTCGGGCATCGTGCGCGGCACCCCTTCGGTGATCGGCAACGGCGTGGTGCTCGATCCCTGGGCGCTGTGCGACGAAGTGGAGCGGATCCGCGCCCAGGGCGTGGACGTGACGCCGGACACGCTGATGGTGGCGGACAATTGTCCGCTGATCCTGCCCTTCCACCGCGACCTGGACGGGCTGCGCGAGGATGCGAGCGGCGCGGGCAAGATCGGCACCACCCGGCGCGGCATCGGCCCCGCCTATGAGGACAAGGTCGGCCGCCGCGCCATCCGGGTCTGCGATCTCGCGCATCTCGACGATCTCGGCCCCCAGCTCGATCGCCTGACCGCGCATCACGACGCGCTGCGCGCCGGCTTCGGCGAGCCGCCGATCGACCGCGCCGCGCTGCTGGAGCAGCTGCGCGAGATCGCCGGCTTCGTCCTGCCCTTCGCCCAGCCGGTGTGGCGCGCGCTCAATGCCGCGCGCGAGCGGGGCCGCCGCATCCTGTTCGAGGGCGCGCAGGGCGTGCTGCTCGACATCGATCACGGCACCTATCCGTTCGTCACCTCGTCGAACACGGTGGCGGGCACCGCCGCTTCGGGCTCGGGCATAGGCCCGGGCGCGGTCGGCTTCGTGCTGGGCATCGCCAAGGCCTATACCACCCGCGTCGGCTCGGGACCCTTCCCCGCCGAGCAGGACAATGAAGTGGGCGAGCGGCTGGGCACGCGCGGCCGCGAGTTCGGCACCGTCACCGGGCGCAAGCGCCGCTGCGGCTGGCTCGATGCGGTGCTGCTGCGCCAGTCGGCCGCCGTCTCCGGCATCACCGGCATCGCGCTGACCAAGCTCGACGTGCTCGACGGCTTCGACGAGATCAAGGTCTGCATCGGCTACCGGCTGCGCGGCGAGGAGATCGACTATTACCCCTCGAACGCCGCCGACCAGGCCGCGGTCGAGCCGGTGTGGGAGACGATGCCGGGCTGGCAGGAAACCACCGCGGGCGCGCGCAGCTGGGCCGAGCTGCCGGCGGCGGCGATCAAATATATCCGCCGCGTGGAGGAGCTGATCCGCTGCCCGGTGGCCCTGGTCTCGACCAGCCCCGAGCGCGAGGACACGATTCTGGTCCGCGATCCCTTCGCGGACTGATCGGCTATGCGCTACCCGTCCGGCCGGGCGGGTAGCGCATCTCCTGCGTCAGGAGCCCTTAATGGGGCTTCTTCCTGTCCTTCTTGCCGCGCTTGTCCGTGTCTTCGGACGTCGCCGGGTCATGGCTGGGGGCAGCCGGATCCGGCGCGGGCGCGGCCGTGGTGGCATCCGGCGCGGGCGCCGGGGGATTGGCGCTCGGATCGGGTGCCGGCGCAGGAGCGGGATGCTCCGTCGGCGGCATCGCAGACGGATCGGTGGGAGACGTGGTCTGGGCGAAGGCCGCGGGGGCGGCCAGCAGCGCCGCGGCGCCGATCAGGGTCTTGAGCAACATACAGGGCAATCCTCCTTCGGTTTTTGCCGAAGACCCTTCGAGACGCCGCGCATGTCCGGATTGTTTCCCGATGTTACGGCCAGCCCCGGCCCGCGCACGGCTGGGCAGCGAGCCGAGCCGGACAAGGGACGGGCCGAAGCAGCGAAGATTGTCGGGACGGGAAGATCCGCGCCACGCCCCGGGCCTGGGGCGCTCAGCCCAGCTGGGCGCGGTGGAGCAGCTTCTGATCGGCCAGCACCAGGGCCATCATCGCCTCGACCACCGGTACGCCGCGAATGCCGACACAGGGATCATGGCGTCCCTTGGTCATGATCTCGGTCGCATCGCCTTCGCGCGTCACCGTCTCCACCGGCGTCAGGATCGAGCTGGTCGGCTTGAACGCCACCCGCACGCGCACCGGCTGGCCGGTCGAGATGCCGCCCGCGATGCCGCCGGCATGGTTGGCGAGGAAGACCGGCCTGCCGTCATTGCCCGGGCGCATCGCATCGGCATTCTGCTCGCCGGTGAGCGCGGCGGCCGCGAAGCCGTCGCCGATCTCGACGCCCTTCACGGCGTTGATCGACATGCAGGCGGCGGCCAGCTCGCTGTCGAGCTTGGCATAGAGCGGCGCGCCCCAGCCGGCGGGCACTCCGCTCGCCTCGCAGGCGATCACCGCGCCGAGCGACGAGCCTGCCTTGCGTGCGCCGTCGACCAGCGCCTCCCAGCGCTTCGCCGCTTCCGCATCGGGGCAGAAGAACGGATTGTTGCCGATCTCGGCCGGATCGAAATTGGCATAGTCGATCGCGTCGCCGCCGATCGTCTCCACCCAGGCGAGGATCGTCACTTCGGGGATGACCAGCCGCGCCACCGCGCCCGCCGCCACGCGCGCCGCCGTCTCGCGCGCCGAGCTGCGCCCGCCGCCGCGATAGTCGCGAAAGCCGTATTTGGCGTCATAGGCATAGTCGGCATGGCCGGGGCGATAGGCCTTGGCGACTTCCGAATAATCCTTGGAGCGCTGGTCGACATTGTCGATGTGGAGCGCGATCGGCGTGCCCGTGGTGCGGCCCTCGAACACGCCAGAGAGGATGCGGACCTGGTCCGGCTCCTGGCGCTGGGTGGTGAAGCGCGACTGGCCCGGGCGGCGCTTGTCGAGAAAGGGCTGGATGCCGTCCTCGGACAGCGCTAGCCCCGGCGGGCAGCCGTCCACGACCGCGCCCAGCGCCGGGCCATGGCTCTCGCCCCAGGTGGTGAAGCGGAAGACGCGTCCGAAGGTGTTGAAGCTCATCGCCACCCTCCTCGCCGATGTCGCCAGGATTTGAAAGAAAGAAGCACCAACGCCCCGCCCAAGCCGAAGACCAGCCCCAGCCCAAAGCCGGCCAGGGAATTCCATGGGAGGCGCAGCGCGTTCAGCGCCATCCAATAGAGGATGCTGACGATCCCGAGCGACACCAGCATGCCCGCCGCGCCGCGTATTGCGGGAACCAGCGGCGTCCCGGACCGTCGCGCATCGAGAAAGCTGCCCAGCGCCCCGGTGAATGCGAAGGCGATGACGACGATGTTGGCGTTCAGCTCAAACATCCTGGCCGAGGGCGGCAAATGCCGGTGCATGCGTCGCGGCGCCGCGCACCCCGCACGGCATGGCGCCGCCCTGCAACGGCAGCGCCATCAGATAGTCGCCGGCATAGGGCGAGGCAAATCCGCGCGCCCATTCCGCCGCGAAGCCGAAGCGGCCGTAATAGGCCGGATCGCCGAGCACGAAGGCCAGCACCCCGCCGGCATCGGCGAGCTGCGCGATCCCGGCCTGCACCAGCGCCTCGCCCACGCCCTGCTTGCGCCAGGCCGCCTCGACCGCCAGGGGCGCGAGCGCCACCGCCGCGATCGGCTTGCCGGCGATCGCCACGTCCATCCGGCTGAACGCGATCATGCCGGCGAGCGCGCCGCTCTCCTCGTCGTCGGCCACCAGGGTCAGCACCATGTCGCCGTCGATGCACAGCCGCTGGACCAGCCGGGCCTCGTCCTCCGCCGGAAAGGCCCGGCGCAGCAGCGCGTCGATCGCGGCGACATCCCCGCCCGTCGCGGGGCGAATGGCAATGCTCACGAAAGCGCGATGTCCGGCGCGTCCTCGGCCTTCATGCCGATCACGTTATAGCCCGAATCGACATGGTGGATCTCGCCGGTGACGCCGGCCGCCAGGTCCGAGAGCATGTAGAGCCCGGCGCCGCCGACATCCTCGATCGTCACGGTGCGGCGGAGCGGCGAGTTCAGCTCGTTCCACTTGAGGATATAGTTGAAGTCGCCGATCCCGCGCGCCGCCAGCGTCTGGATCGGACCGGCCGAGATCGCGTTCACGCGGATATTCTCCGGCCCCATGTCGACCGCGAGATATTTCACGCTGGCCTCCAGCGCGGCCTTGGCCACCCCCATCACGTTATAGTGCGGGATCACCTTCTCGGCGCCGTAATAAGTGAGCGTCAGGATCGCGCCGCCGTCCGGCATCATCGCGCGCGCGCGCTTGGCCACCGCGACCAGGGAATAGGCCGAGATGTTCATGGTCATCAGGAAATTGTCGAGCGTGGTGTCGTAGAACTTCCCGCGCAGCTGCGACTTGTCCGAGAAGCCGATCGCGTGGACGACGAAATCGATCGTCGGCCATTTCGCCTCGAGCGTGGCGAACGCCGTGTCGAGCGCATCCATGTCGGACACGTCGCAATCGATCAGCGTGTCCGAGCCCAGCTGCTCGGCGAGCGGCTTCACGCGCTTCAGCAGCGCATCGCCCTGATAGCTGAACGCCAGCTCGGCACCCTGTTCGCTGAGCTTCTTCGCGATGCCCCAGGCGAGGCTCTTGTCATTGGCGAGGCCCATGATCAGCCCGCGCTTGCCCTGCATCAATCCGGTCACGACGGCGTATTCTCCCTTTCTCTGGGCTCCTCTAGACCGTTCTCGGGCGTTTCCGCCAGAGCCGCGTTCAACTCCGCGCCGACGACCAGCCCCAGTCCGACGAGAAAGAAGAAGATCAGCGCGATCATCACGCCGGCCAGGCTGCCATAGGTCAGGTCGTAATTGCCGAGCGTGCCGAGGATCTTGGGCAGCAGCGCGGTGACCAGCAGCCACCAGGCCGCGGTGAACAGCGCGCCCGGCCATTTGGGGCATTTGCTCTTCCGGTAGCGGCCGGGGGTGAGCGAGTAGAACAGGATGTAGAGCGCGCCGAACAGCGCGATGGCGGGCGCGATCTTGCTCAGCGAGACGATGCGCTGCGCCTCGGACGCCCAGGGGAAGATGTTGTAGAGGAACTGCTCGACGCCGGTCAGGATCACCTGGAAGCTGAACGCCGCCATGGTGATGATCACCGAGGCGATGATCATCCCGATCGCCCCCAGCCGATATTGCCAGAAGGGCGTGACCGAGCGGACGCCATAGGCCTGGCGCAAGATGCCGCGGATCGTCTCGATGAAGCCGGCCACCGTCCACAGGCCGACGATCGCGCCGAACCACAACAGGTTGCCCGTCCGCGCCATCAGCACGTCCGACACCGGCTTGCGCAGCAGCTCGGCCACGTCGGGCGGCACGGTATGCAGGAACGCCTCCAGCGTATGGATGCCTTCGGAGCTGCGGCCGATCAGCTGCGCGATCGCGGCGGCGACGATGAAGAAGGGGAAGAGCGTGACCAGGCTGAGATAGGCCAGGTTGCCGGCATAGGTGAATCCGTCGGCGAAGGTGCCGAGCAACACGCGCTTCACCACGTGCCAGAAGCGCGGGCCCAGGCCGATGCGGGCGAGCAAGGCGAGGATGCGGGACCAAAGCCCCGGCCCCGCTTTCGCGTCGCCCGAATCTTCCCCTGTTGTCACAAGGTGTTAGACGCCCATGCGGCCACGCGGGTTCCCCTTGTCGCTCCAGCCCCTGGCGAACGCGATCAGCGCATCGTCGTCCACCGGCAGCTCTACCATCAACGTGACGAGCAGGTCGCCCCGCCCGCCCGCGGACCCTGCGGCCTTTTTGTGGAAGCCGCGGCCCTTGAGGCGCAGCGTCTTGCCCGAGGAGGAGCCCTTGGGCACCTTGAGCATCACCGGGCCGTCCGGCGTCGGCACGCGCACTTCGGCGCCGAGCACGGCCTCGGACAGCGTGACCGGCAGGTCCAGCCGGATATCGTCGCCCTCGCGCTGGAAGAAGCGGTGCGGCTGGATCTCGATCGTCACGATCGCGTCGCCCGCGCCGCCGGGCCCTTCCTCGCCCTTGCCGGCAAGGCGCATCTGGGTGCCGGATTCGAGCCCGGCGGGGAGCTTGAGGTCGATCGTCTTGCCGTCGCGCAGCGTGATGCGCTGCGCCGCCAGCCTGGCCGCATCCTCGAAGCTCACTGCCAGGCGATAGGCGATGTTCGCGCCCTTGGGCGCGGCCCGGCGGCCGAAATCGCCGAAGCCGCCGGAAAAGCCGCCGCCGCCGCGCCGCGCGCCCATGCCGCCGAACAGCCCTTCGAATATGTCGCCAAAGCCGCCCGCCTCGCCGCCGCCGCCGAAATCGGCGCGGAAGCCGCCCTGGCCGCCGCTGCCCATGCCCGAGCCGAAGCCGCCGAACGGGTTCACGGGGTTGCCGTCGCCATCGATCTCGCCGCGATCGAAGCGGGCGCGCTTGTCCTTGTCGGTCAGCAGGTCATAGGCCTGGGTGACCTGGCTGAACTTCTCCGCCGCCTTGGGATTGTCCTTGTTGCGGTCCGGATGCAGCTCCTTGGCGAGCTTGCGATAGGCCTTCTTGATATCGGCCTCGCTCGCGCCACGCGCCACGTTCAGGATGGAATACGGATCAGCTGCCATCAAAACCCCTTCGAACGCGCCGTATTTCGGCGTGTCCGCCCGCTAACGCAAGGGCCGGGGGCAAACTCCCGGCCCGGAACAAATGCCTATGCCGCCGCCTCCTCCAGCGGCTCGACATCCACCGACACGTGCATGTCCTGCGCGCCCGCCCCCAGGACGATGCCGTCGATCGGCGCGATCTCGGCATAGTCGCGGCCGATCGCGACCACGACATGGTCCTCGGCCATCCAGATGCCGTTGGTGGGGTCGATGCCGACCCAGCCCAGCTCGGGCCCGGCCCAGACCAGCACCCAGGCATGCGTCGCATCGGCGCCGACCAGCCGGGGCCGGCCCGGCGGCGGCAGCGTGCGAAGATATCCGGAGGCATAGGCGGCGGGCAGGCCGGCGGCGCGCAGGCCCGAGATCATGATCTGCGCGAAATCCTGGCAGACGCCCCGCCGCTTGTCGAAGGCGGCGCGCGGCGGCGTGTCGACCAGCGTGGCGCTGGGATCGAAATCGAAACTGCGCTGGATCCGGACGGCAAGCGCATGGGCGGCGTCGAGCACGCCCCGATCGGGCGCCAGGTCGGACGCGCACCATGTGGCGATCGCCGCGTCCAGCGGGATCTGCGGCGAGGGGAAGAGATAGGCGGCCGGGCCCGCCGGCGAAGCGTCGCGGCTTGCGCGCGCCAGCCGGGCGATCTCGGCGAGCGTGCGGTCGCCCGGCGACGGCACCGGGATCGGCCGGTCGACCCGGATGCGCGCGCTGCTCTCGATCGTCAGCGTGCGGGTCGGCGCCTCGAGCACCAGCCGCACGACATTGGCGAGCCCCGCCTCCGCCCGCGCCGGGAAGGCGCGCCCGCCCGGCTCGACCGACAGGGCATAGTCGAGCACCTGCTGGCCCGACCACAGGATCGGCTTCAGCCGCAGGTTGCAGCGCGCGAACGCCGCCGGCTGGGCATAGTCGAACCGCGTCACGTGGCGGATGCGGTAGAGCATCAGGCGAGGACCAGCCCGGCGGCGCGCAGCGGCTCCGCCCCCTGCAGGAAATAGCGCCGGGCGATCGCATCGGAGAGCTGGGCGAGGCGCAGCTCCAGCCCGGCGAGCAAGGCATCGTCGATGCGCGCCGCCTGGGTGGTCACCAGGATCGCCGCCAGCGCGCGCGCCTGTTCCTGCTGCGCCTCGGCCAGCCCGTCGTCCGAGAGCACCGGCAGCGCGTTCAGATGGCCCGAGATCGCCGCCGCCTGATAGGCGATGCCGCGCGGATTGCCCGGATCGAGCGTGACCAGGTCGAGCACCGGCACGCGGGCGATTCCGGTCAGATAGCGCTGGCGATAGCTGATCTGGCTGTCCGCCAGGTCGAGCAGGGTGCCGAGATCGTCGCCGGTCGCATCCGCCCGGCCAAAGGCGCGCAGGAAGCGGAGCGTCGCCAGCGCCCGCTCGATCCGCCGGCCCAGGTCGTGGAAGCGCCAGGCATCGGTGCGCGCCATATGCTCGGCCGCAAGCCCGGCCAGCGCCGAATAGCGCCGCTGGAGCGAGCCCGCCTTGTCGAGCAGCCCCCCGCGCGCCGGAAACGGCGCGTCGAGCAGCCGCGCCATGTCCGCCGCCAGCCGATCGCGCGAGACGGCGCCGATCATCCGTGCTTGGGCATTGATCGCGGCAACGCTGTACCAGCCCCCGCCATCCTCGAGCGCCGCGCGGGCGAGCTCGGTCAGGTCGGCGCGGCGCAGCGCCCGGGGCGCCGGCGCCGCATTGCCCGCGACTAGGATGTCGGCAAGCCGGCCCACCGTGTCCGCGGCGAGGGCGGCGCCGGTGTCGGCGCTGATCGAGTTGCCGAGCAGCACCCGGATCACGCCGAGCTGCGCCTCGCCCCGCTCCAGGTAGCGGCCGAGCCAGAACAGATTGTCGGCGACCCGGCTGGGGAGCGTGCCCGGATTACGCCGCAGCCGGGTGGAATCGCCCGAGGGCAGCAGCGAGACCGGCTCGACGGGATCGGAACCATGGACGCAGACGTCCGCCGACCACATGCCCTCGCCCATCACCGCGGCCCGCGCATCGGCATGCTCCCCGATCCGGGCGAACCCGCCGGGGAGCACCGTCCAGGCGCCGTCCGCCCCGCGCGCGGCGAACACGCGCAGCGTGAACGGGCGCGCGGCGAGCCGGCCCTCGGCCACCACCGGCATGGTCGAGAGATGGAAGACCTCCTGGCCGACATAGTCCTGCGGCCGGCGCGCCATGTCGGCGAGCAACCCGGCACGCGCCTCGCCCTGGAGCGCCGAGCCGAGCACCGGCTTCCCCTCGGGCAGGCCGAGCGGCGCGACGCCGAAGGCCGGCGCGACGAGCAGCGTGTCGAGCGCCGCCTCGACATGCGCGCGCGCGCCATCCTCGCCGCACCACCGGGTGGCGATGCCGGGCAGTTGCAGCGGCTCTCCGGTCAGCAGCTCGGCCAGCCGCGGCAGGAAGGCGGCGAAGGCCGGCGCCTCGAGCAGCCCCGCGCCCGGCGCGTTGGCGATCACGACATTGCCCGCGGCCATCGCATCGATCAGCCCCGGCACGCCGGTCGTCGAATGGCTGTCGAGCGCCAGCGGATCGAGCAGGCGCGGGTCGAGCCGGCGCCACAACGCGTCCACCCGCTTCAGCCCGGCGATGGTGCGGACATAGAGCCGCTCGTCGAGCACCGCGAGGTCGCCGCCCTCGACCAGCAGCCAGCCGAGATAGCGGGCGAGATGCGCCTGCTCGGCATAGCTGGGATCGAGCCGGCCGGGCGTGAGCAGCGCGATACGGGGTTCGGCACGCCGGCAGCGCGCGGCCAGGCCCTCGCGAAAGGCAGCGAAGAAGGGCGCGTGCCGGGCGATGTCGAGCCGGGTCTGGAGCCCATCCAGCGTCTGCGCCATCGCCAGCCGGTTCTCGAGCGCATAGCCGGCCCCGGCCGGCGCGCGCAGATGATCGGCGAGCACGCGCCAGGCGCCGTCCGGGCCGCGGCCCAGGTCGATCGCCACCGCCTGGAGGTGGCAGCCGCCCGGCGGCACGAGATTGGCGAGCGGACGCAGGAAGAAGGGGCTGCCGGTGACGAGCGCGGCCGGCACATGCCCGTCGGCGACCAGCCGCGCCTCGCCATAGAGGTCGGCGAGCACCCGCTCCATCACCTCGGCGCGCTGGACGATGCCGGCGGCGATGCCTCGCCATTCGGCCTCCGGAATCAGCAGCGGCACCGGGGAGAGCGGCCAGGGGCGTTCCTCGCCTTCGCCGGCGACGCGGAAGCCGGTGCCGATGTCCTCGGCATGGCGGCGCGCGCGCTCGCGCGCGCCTTCGAGATTCTCGCCCGCGAGCCGGGCCAGCTCCTCGAGCACCGCCGGCCAGGCGGCGTCGCCCGCGGCTCGGGCGCAGAGCACATCGCCCGCGGCCCGGGCGCGGAGCGCGTCCTCCGCGCTGCCGGCCGCGCAATAATCCGCGATCCACCGATCGGCGATCGTCCGCGCGTCGAACAGAGGTGCGGCGCTGCTCGCCAAGCTTCGTCCCCAGCTATCCCGGGGACCTAGTGCGGGAATCCCTGCTGCATGGCAACATGGGATGCGCCGCACGGGGCGGCGCCCCCGGTTCGGTTCCGCGCACGAAGATGCGCGTCGGGACCTGCATCACGCTCGCTACGCCCTGGCCGCCCAGCTGCGCCGGCGCATTCTCGACGGGCGAGGATCGCGATCGGCCTTGCAGTTTGCCCGGCGAGCGGACACCAATCCGGACAAAGCACCAGGGAGGGGGGCCGCGTGGCCGACAGCGCTGACAGGGCAATGGGCGACGCGATCGCCGGGGAGCGGTCGGGTGCGCCCGACCGGACGGCGACCGGCAAGGCGCATTTCGAGGTGCTGGACGGCCTGCGCGGCACCGCCGCGCTGATCGTGGTGCTCTTCCACATCCAGGGCATCACGGTGAAATGGGACGGCGCCCGCGTGGTGCTGCACCATGCACCGCTCGCCGTGGACTTCTTCTTCGCGCTGTCGGGGTTCGTGATCGGCTATGCCTATGACGATCGCTGGGGAAGGATGCGCACGGGCGGTTTCCTCGCGCTGCGCCTGATCCGGCTGCATCCGCTCGTCATCCTCGGCGCGCTGCTCGGGCTGGCCAGCTATCTGCTCGATCCCTTTGCCGGCCAGGCCCAGGCAGTGCCGCTGCGGCAGGTGCTGGTCGCCTTCGCCCTGTGCCTGTTCGCGCTGCCGAGCTGGCCGCTGCCCAATCGCTGGACCGACACCCACCCGCTGAACGGACCGATCTGGACGCTGTTCCAGGAATATCTCGGCAATCTCGCCTATGCGCTGGTGCTGCGCCGGCTGCCGGCGACATGGCTCGCCCTGCTGGCGGGGGCGAGCGGCGTGGCGCTGACGGCCGGCGCCGTGATGCAGGGCACGCTGGACCAGGGCTCCTATTGGGAGACCTTCTGGATGGCGCCGGTGCGCCTGTTCTTTCCGTTCCTCACCGGCCTGTGGCTCTATCGGGTGCGCGAGCGCCTGCCGAAGGTGCGGATCGGCTGGCTACCCCTGTCGCTGGCGATGCTCGCGGCGATCGCCGCGCCCACGCTGCCGACCATCGGCGGCATCAAGCTCAACGGGCTCTACGAGGCGCTGGTCGTCATCCTGCTGTTTCCCGCGATCCTCGTCGCCGGCCGTCATTCCGAGCCCGGGCGCGGCATGCTGTGGCTGTGCAAGGCGAGCGGGCGCATCTCCTATCCGATCTACATCACTCATTTCCCCTTCCTCTATGTCTGGATGAACTTCGTCGCGGCCGGCCACGCCTCGCAGGGCGCGCTCGTTGCGATCGGCGTCGCGCTGGTGCCGTTCCTGCTGCTGGTGGCCTGGCTGGCCCATGGCTGGTGGGACCTGCCGATCCGGGCATGGCTGGGGGCCCGGCTGCGCCGACGGGGATAGGCTGGGAGCTCATATTCTCCACCGTCATCCCCGCCGATCTTCACCGTCCCCGTTATTCTTCACTGTCATCCCCGCGCAGGCGGGGATCCAGGGTGGTACGGGATGATCGAAGCAATCACGCGCATGCTTGCCGGAAACGGCAAGGCGAGCCTCACGCCCCTTGCCCCTGGCCCTGGATCCCCGCCAGCGCGGGGATGACGGGCGTAGTTTCAAAGATGACGGCGTAGTTTCAAAGGCGCGTTCGGGTCCTCACCCTAGACGTCAGGCAGCACCTGGTCGGCCAGCCCCCAGCCCGCGAGCGCCCGCCCGGTCGCGCGCTCGATCAGCCCGGCCCCGTCCCGAAGCGTGAAGTGCCCGGGGCCGTCGATGTCGCGCAGCTCGCTCCAGCTGACCGGCGCCGCGACCGGCGCGCCTTCGCGGGCGCGGACCACATAGGGCAGCACCGCCGTGCTGCCGCGCTGGTTGCGCAGATAGTCGATGAAGATCCTGCCCTTGCGGTGCACCTTCTTGAGGTTGGCGGTGAAGCGGTCCGGCTCGGCTTCGGCGAGCGCGCGGGCGAAGCGCTCGCAAAAGCTCCGGGCCTCGGGCCATTCCGCCTTCGGCGCCAGCGGCACCACCACGTGCACGCCCTTCCCGCCCGACAGCATCGGCCAGCTGGTCAGCCCCAGCTCGGCGAGATGCTCCTTAAGATCGGCCGCGGCCTTGCGCACATCGGCCCAGTCGAGCCCCTCGTCGGGATCGAGGTCGAACACCAGCCGGTCGGGCTTTTCGATATCGGCGGCCAGGCTGCCCCAGCCATGAAACTCGATCGTCCCCATCTGGACACAGGCCAGGATCCCGTCGGCATCGTCGACATAGAGATAGGGCTCGACCGACCCGTCCTTCTCGCGCACGTCGACATGGTGGACATGCGCGCCGAAGCTGCCGGCGTCGTGCTTCTGGAAGAAACATTGCCGCGCCCGCCCCTGGGGGCAGCGGACCAGGCTGATCGGCCGGTTGGCGAGCCAGGGCAGCAGGATCGGAGCGACGGCGAGATAATAATCGGCCAGGTCGCCCTTGGTCAGGCCGTCGCCGGGGAAGATCACGCGGTCGCGGCTGCTGATCCCGATCGACGCGCCGGGCGGCTCGGGCAACGGCACGGGCTTCTCCATCACGACCTCCTTCGCCGGCTTGTCCTCGCGCAGGCCGAGAAAACTGGCATGGCGCAGGAGATTGTCGGCGGTGAATTCGCTGAACGCGATCTCGGCGACCAGCCGGGGCTTCACCCAGCGCGCGCCGCGCGCCTCGGCGCGCGGGACCTTGGCGGCGGGCTGCTGCGCCGCGATCCCGTCCAGCCGCGCGCGCAGCTCCCGCATCGCCGCCATGCCGAACCCGGTACCGACCTTGCCGGCATAGGCGAGCCCGCCGGGCCCGTGCGCCCCGAGCAGCAGCGAGCGGAAGCCGCGCCCCCTGGCGGCGGACGGCAGCCAGCCGAGGATCACGAATTCCTGCCGGCACAGGCATTTGGTCTTGCGCCAGGCGCTGGTCCGCGCGCCGCGATAGGGCGCATCGGCACGCTTGGAGACCACGCCTTCATAGCCTTCGCGGCACATCGCCTCGAACAGCTTCTCGCCGCTGCCCAGCACATGCTCGGAGAAGCGGATGCGCTGGTCCGCTCCCTCCAGCAGCGCGCGCAGCCGCTCCTTGCGGGCGCGCTGGGGGCGCTTCGCCAGGTCCTCGCCGTCCGCGTCGAGCAGGTCGAAGGCGAACAGGGTCAGGTCGCCGCCGCCGCGCGACAGCGCTTCCTGCAAGGTCGAGAAATCGGGCCTGCCGTCCTTGAAGGCGACGATCTCGCCGTCGATCAGCGCCGGACCGGGGAGCCCCCTGGCGGCTTCGGCGATGCCGGGGAAGCGATCGGTCCAGTCGAGCCCGGTGCGGGTATAGATCCTCGGCCCCTCGTCGCCGAGACTGAGCAAGGCACGATAGCCGTCATATTTCACCTCGTGCAGCCACTGGTTGCCCGCGGGCACGGTGTCGACCAGCGTGGCGAGCTGGGGCGGGCGAAATTTCGGATTCTTCCCGCCCCCGCGGCGAACCGCGGGGTCTCGCGCGGTGGCGCCGTCCGCCCGGGATCGCGGCTGGCGCCGGGACGGCGCTTTCGCGGCCGGCTTCGCGCCGGCCGCGATCTCCTGCATCGTCCGCCCCGTCTTCACGCTGGTCAGCCCGGTCTCGACCAGCACATCGGTCGCGCCGGCATGGGGATCGTCGATCTTGCGCAGCAGCCAGTTCTCGCGCTTCTCGCGACCGCGCGGCTTCAGGCGGATCAGCAGCCACTCGCCCTTCATCCGTTCGCCGTCCAGGGTGAAATGGAGATGGCCCTTCGCCAGGTCCGTCGCGCTTTTCCCGTCGACCGGCGCCCAGGTCCCATCGTCCCACAGCATCACCGTGCCGCCGCCATATTCGCCCCTGGGGATCGTGCCCTCGAAATCGGCATAGGAAAGCGGATGATCCTCGGTGCGCACCGCGAGGCGCTTCTCGGCGGGGTCCAGGCTCGGCCCGCGCGTCACCGCCCAGCTCTTGAGCACGCCGTCCATCTCCAGCCGGAAGTCCCAGTGGAGGCGGGTGGCGTCGTGCTTCTGGACGATGAAGCGACGGCCGCCGCCCCGGGCCGGCCTGCCGGCGGGCTCGGCCGTCTTCGCGAAATCGCGCTTGGCATTATATTTGGCGAGGGGGTCGGAAGGCTTGGCCATCAATCCGTCATCCCGCGCGCTTCTTCGCCGATGCCTTGGCGGCCGGCCTGGCCTTCACTGCCTTGCCCGGCTTCGCCGCGGGCTTCTCGAGCGACTTCTTGAGGGCGGCCATCAGATCGACCACGTTCGAGCCGCGGCTCGCCTTGCCGTCGTCCTTGTCCTCGATGATCTTGCGGCCCCTGGCCTTCCGCTTGCGCGCGATCAGGTCCTTGAGCGCATCGACATAGCGGTCGTGGAACATGCGGGGATCGAACTTCGCCACCTTCTTCTCGATCAGGCTCTCCGCCAGCCCGAGCAGCTCGGGATCGGGCGCATCGTCCGGGATGTCGCGGAAATAGCCCTGCGCCTTGTTGACCTCGTCGGCATAGCGCAGCGTCTCCAGCACCATGCCGCGGCCGCACGGCTTGAGGCTGACGACATATTCGCGCCCGCGCATCGCCAGCTGGCCCAGCCCCACCTTGCGGGTGCGCCGGAGCGCCTCGCGCAGCACGATGAACGCCTCCTCGGCCAGGTCGTCCGCCGGCACCACGAAATAGGGCCGCTCGAAATAGAGCACGTCGATCTCGTCCATGTCGACGAAGCGGGTGAGCTCGAGCGTCTTCTTCGATTCGAGCTTCACCGCATCGATCTCGTCCTGGGTGAGCAGGACATATTCGCCCTTCTCCACCTCATAGCCCTTGACGATCTCCTCGGGCTCGACCGGCCCCACCCCGGGGGCGACCTTCTCGTACCGGATCCGCCTGCCGCTCGGTTCGTGGATCTGGTGGAAGGCGATCTGCGCGCCCGATCGGGTCGCGGCATGGATCTCGACCGGGATCGAGACCAGCGCCAGCCTGATCTGTCCCTGCCAATAGGCGCGCGCGGGCATGTCGCTCTCCTCGTTGCGAAGCCGATTCAATGTGCCAGCCGGGGAGTCGTTCCTCGACACTCGCCCGGGGGGCGATTACAGCCCCTGCCATGCGCACCGATCCCTTCGACCTGTTCGACGCCTGGTACCGCGAAGCCCGCGAAAGCGAGCCCAATGATTCCAACGCGATGACGCTGGCGACGGTGAGCGCGGACGGCCAGCCCTCCGCCCGGATGGTGCTGCTCAAGGGCCATGGCCCGGACGGCTTCGTCTTCTACACCAACCGCGAGAGCCGCAAGGCGCAGGACCTGCGCGACGGCGCCAGCGTCGCCCTGCTCTTCCACTGGAAATCGCTGCGCCGCCAGGTCCGCATCGAGGGCAGCGTGCGCTTCGCCACCGATGCCGAGAGCGATGCCTATTTCGCCACCCGCGCCCGCGATTCGCAGCTCGGCGCCTGGGCCTCGGACCAGTCGCGCCCGCTCGATGCCCGCGAGACCTTCGAGGCCCGCTTCGCGGAAGCGAAGGCGCGCTTCGAGGGCGGGGACGTTCCCCGCCCGCCGCACTGGGGCGGCTACCGCGTCACGCCGCACCGGATCGAATTCTGGCAGGACCGCGCCCACCGCCTGCACGAGCGCCGGCTGTTCACCCGCGCCGGCCAGGACTGGTCCGAAGGCCTGCTCTATCCATGAGCGGCCGGCCATGACCAACCTCGCCCGCCGCGCCGCCATCGCCAGCGTGTGCTGCGCGATCCTGCTCGGCGCGCTCAAGGCCTGGGCCGCGGTCGAGACGGGATCGGTGGCGGTCCTCGCCAGCCTCGCCGATTCGGTGCTCGACCTGTTCGCCTCGCTCGTCACGCTGGGCGGCGTCCACTGGGCCGCGCAGCCGGCCGACGAGAATCACCGCTTCGGGCACGGCAAGGCCGAGGCGCTGGCCGCGCTCTTCCAAGTGGTGGTGATCGCCATCTCCGCCCTCGCCATCCTGGTGCGCGCGATCGAGCGGCTGCAGGGCGGCGAGGTCTCCGCCTCGCCCGAATCGGGCATCGCGGTGAGCATGGTCGCGATCCTGGTCACGCTCACGCTCACCCGCTACCAGCAGCATGTCATCGCCCGCACCGGATCGGTCGCGATCGGCGCCGACCGGATCCATTATACGTCGGACCTGCTGCTCAACGGCGCGGTGATCGTCGCGCTGGTGCTCGATGCCTGGGGCATGGTCGGTGCCGACCCGGTGTTCGGCATCGCCATCGCCTTCTGGCTGCTGTTCGGCGCCTGGCGCGCCAGCGAGGCGGCGATCGACCAGCTGATGGACAAGGAATGGCCCGAGGAGAAGCGCCGCGCCTTTGTCGAGGTCGCCGCGCGCAATCCGGCGCTCAAGAGCCTGCACGACCTGCGCACCCGCAGCAGCGGCGCCGCCGACTTCGTCCAGTTCCACATATCGATGAACCCGGCGATGACGATCCAGCAGGCGCACGACGTGGTCGAGGCGCTGGAGCAGGAGCTGGGCGCCGCCTTTCCGGGCACCGAGATCCTGATCCATGTCGATCCCGAGGGCCATTGCGACGCGCCCGAGAACCCGATGATCGAAGCCAATCTGCTGAAGGACAACTGAGTGCACCTGCCTTTCGCCCAGATCGACGCCTTTGCCGACCGCCCCTTCACCGGCAATCCCGCCGCGGTCATGCCGCTGCGCGAGTGGCTGGCGGACGCGGTGCTCCAGCAGATCGCGGAGGAGAACAACCTCTCCGAGACGGCGTTCCTTCTGCCCGATGCGAGCGGCGCGGCGGACTTCGAGCTACGCTGGTTCACTCCCGCCGTCGAAGTCGCGCTATGCGGCCATGCGACGCTGGCGAGCGGGCATTTCGTCCTTTCCGCCGATCCGGCGCGCGATCGCGTCACTTTCCGCACCCGCAAGGCCGGCATTCTCGAAGTGCGCCGCGACGAAGCCGGCGGCGGCTATGCGATGGCCCTGCCCGCCTATCCGCCCGCGCCGGCCGAGGTGCCCGGCCTGCTCGCCGCGCTCGGCGTCGGCCTGGGCGAGACGCTGCGCCATCCCAATGGCTATGGCCTGACCGTGCTGGAAAGCGCCGAGGCGGTGCTGGCGCTGCGCCCCGATTTCGCCGCGCTCGCCGCGATCGGCGACACGCTCAACATCGTGACGGCGCCGGGCACCGAGACGGACGTGATCAGCCGCGTCTTCGCACCCGCCGCGGGCATCGACGAGGATCCGGTCACCGGATCGGCGCATTCGGTGCTCGCGCCCTATTGGGCGAAGCGCCTGGGCCGCGACACGTTCAGCGCCTTCCAGGCCTCGAAGCGCGGCGGCCATCTCGCCTGCGGGCTGGCCGGCGACCGGGTGATCCTGGGCGGCAGATGCGCGACGGTGATCATGGGCGAATTCGCGCTATAGACGCGGCATTGCGCCGGGCCGGGCTTTGCGGAATGCGGTCTCCCGGCAAACGGAGGACAAGGCAGATGCGCCATCTCTGGCACGCGGGCACACTGACGATCGCCATCATTGCCGGTGCCGTCCCCGCCCAGGCCTGCATGACGTTCGTTCCGCTGCAGGCCGAGGATGTCCGTTATGCCGACACGGTCGTGATCGGGCGCGTGGAGAAATATCGGATCATCCGGCACGATCCCACGGGCAGGAAAGCCGACCAGGTGGTGAAGAGCCCGGGGCCGATCTGGGACTATGCCCGATTCGAGGTGGTCGTCGACCAGGTGCTGCTGGGCAGGGCGCCAAGGCGCCTCTCGGTCACTTGGGACAATTCGACCTTCGACGAGCCGGAAAGCATGGGCCCCGGTCCCTATCTGATTGCGCTGCGCAATCCGGCCCGGCCGATACCGCCCCTGCGCGGGCCGAGCGCCACGATCTTTCCAGCCCCACGCGCCGATTTGCCGACGCTGCTGCAGGCGCCCTGCTCCAGCCCGTTCCTCCTCCCGGCCGCTGGCGGCGATGCGGACGCGGTTCGAAAGATCCTCGCCGGAAAGCCGAAGCCGGAAAGGCGCTAGGCTCGGGACTCGGTCGGCAAACCCGGTCATCGCCGCCCGTGCGGGATGACGAGGGAGGGAATATGAGTCGCCAACCTAGCGTCAAAACCCGATCAAGGCTTTGATTTATCTCGCCATCCCCGCGCAGGCGAGGATGACGGGGTTTGCTGATCGGGTCGTGATCCTAATCCACCGCCTGGTGCGCATAGCTGAGGATCCGCGCCACCCGCCAGCCGTCCGGCGCCTTCTTCCACAGCTGGACGAAATGCGCGCGGCCCACCAGCTTCTCCGGCCCGTCGCCGCGCCGCTCGTAGAAGAAATGGTCGCCTTCCTCGATCGCGCCATAGCCCGGCACCGGATCGACGCGCAGCGACACGGGCAGCAATGCGCGGCGGCTGCGCCAAGCGCCGGGCGCCTTTCGCGCCTCGCACTGCTTGGCATAGAGCGCGACGAACGCCGCGCCGCTGGTCGCCACCACGCCGTCCTTGTCGTGATACATCTCGAAATCGGGCGTCACCAGCGATGCCAGCCGGGCGGGATCGCAGCGCTCGAAGAAGGTGTCGAACAGCGCGGCATCGGCGGCCTTCACTTCGGCGAGCAGCGCCGAATCCGGGGAAGCGGGCGCGGACTGGGGAGCGAGCAGCGCGAGCGCGGCGGCCAGGAACATGCGTTTCTCCTTGTGTGCCAGATGCCTATGGCACGGCGCGCGCCGCCTGCGCAAAGCGCCGCTGCCGGACGGGGTTGGCGCGCGGGTCGTTTCGGAGTCATCATCCCGGTCCGGGCGAATCATCGTCCCTCCGCGGAGGAGAAGCGCGATGTGGAAATATGGCTTGGCGGCCCTGGCGCTCGCATGCGCCGCACCGGCGGAGGCGCAGGTGGCGCCCTATCCCGCCGAATTCACCACGCGGGATATCGCGACCAACGGCACCACCCTCCATGTCCGCGTCGGCGGCACCGGGCCGGCGGTGCCGCTGCTGCACGGCTATGGCGAGACCGGCGACATGTGGGAGCCGCTGGCCGCGCGGCTGGTGCGCAACCACCGCGTGATCGTGCCCGATCTGCGCGGACTGGGCCTCTCGGCCAAGCCGGCGGGCGGCTATGACAAGAAGACCCAGGCGGAGGACGTCGCCGGCGTGCTCGCCGCGCTCGGCGTCGACCGGGTCGATGTGGTGGCGCACGATATCGGCAACATGGTCGGCTATGCCTTTGTCGCCCGCTATCCGGCGCGCGTCCCGCATTTCGTGCTGATGGACGCGCCGATCCCGGGCATCGGCCCGTGGCAGGAGATCCTCCAGAATCCGCTGCTCTGGCATTTTCGCTTCGGCGGCCCGGACATGGAGCGCCTCGTCGCCGGGCGCGAGCGCATCTATCTCGATCGCTTCTGGAACGAGTTCTCGGCCGATCCGGCGACGTTCGACGAAGCCTCGCGCGTCCATTATGCCGCGCTCTATGCGCTGCCCGGCGCGATGCATGCCGGGTTCAGCCAGTTCGCCGCGTTCGACCAGGACGTGATCGACGATCGGGCGCTGCTCGCCCGGGGCAAGCTGACCATGCCGGTGCTGGCGATCGGCGGGGAGAAGTCGTTCGGGCCGACCATGGCGACGGTGGCGCGCGCCGCCGCGACCAACGTTACTCAGGTAGTGATTCCCGCATCGGGCCATTGGCTGATGGAGGAACAGCCCCAAGCCACTTCCGACGCGATCGTCGCCTTCCTGAAATAGGCCGGGCGCCCCGCTTCCCATGGGAGAGGGCGATCCCGTCGATTGCAAATACATCCGCCAGCGGTGGCGACGTTTGCCCCGCAAAGACAAACACGCCCTCGTCCGTCATCCCCGCGAACTCTTCCGTCATCCCCGCCTGCGCGGGGATGGCGGCTATTGGGAATGCCTTGGCTCATCGGGACAATCGCCGACTCGTTCCGGGGTGACGATCGAGTTCCGGCAAACGCCGCAACTGCTGGCGGATGCGTTTGCAGCCGATGCGATCGCCGATGGGAAAACGGCCGGACTGGCAATGTAGGGTTTCCTCTGCTCCAAGCTGGCGGATGCAGCCCCGGTGCGCCTCCTTCGTTCCCTTCGCGGCTCGTCGCCCCGGCGGGCGCCCATGCCGGGCCGCGCGCGATGGGGTCGGGACTCTTGCGACTTTCCGCGCCGCCGCCGGGGCCGGCCAGGCGCGCGCGGAGAGCGAAACCGGTCCCCCGTGGCGTATGCTTCGTAAACTTCCGCGCGCTTCAGGCCGGCAGCAGCTCGGCCCGCTCGGTCTCGGCGATCCAGCCGCCGCCCAGCACGCGCTCGCCGGCATAGAGCACGGCGGCCTGGCCGGGCGCGACGCCATATTCGGGCGCCTCGAACACCACGCGGTCACCCTCCAGCCGGGCCGGCACCGGCCTGGCGAGGCTGCGCACCTTGGCGGTGAGCGGCCCGGCATGGTCGCCGCCCAGCCAGTTGATCCCCTCGATCCGCGCCGCGCGCACCGCCAGCGCCCGCTTGGGGCCGACCACGACCTGCCGGGTCGCGGGATCCAGCCGCAGGACATAATAGGGCTCGGGCGCGCCGCCGATCTCGAGCCCGCGGCGCTGGCCCACGGTGAAATGGATCAGGCCCCGGTGCCGCCCGAGCAGCCTGCCGGCCTCGTCGACGATATCGCCGCCCGTCTCCGCCTCGGGGCGCAGCTTCTTCACCAGGCTGGCATAGTCGCCATCGGGGACGAAGCAGATGTCCTGGCTGTCGGGCTTGCCGGCGACGCCCAGGCCCAGCTCGGCGGCGAGCTCGCGCACCTGCGGCTTGGGCATGCCGCCCAGCGGAAAGCGCAGGAAATCGAGCTGCGCCGCCGTGGTGGCGAACAGGAAATAGCTCTGGTCGCGCGCCGGATCGTGCGCGCGGTGCAGCTCGGCGCCCTGCGGCCCCGGGACGCGGCGCACATAATGGCCGGTGGCGAGGCAATCGGCGCCCAGGTCGCGGGCCAGCGCGAACAGGTCGGTGAACTTGGGCCCCATGTTGCACTTCACGCAGGGAATCGGCGTGCGGCCGGCAAGATATTCGTCGGCGAAATCGTCGATCACCTCGGTCTTGAAGCGCGAGGCATGGTCGAAGACATAGTGCGCGATCCCCAGCCGGTCGCACACCGCCCGCGCGTCGCGGATGTCGCGGCCGGCGCAGCAGGAGCCGGCGCGGCCCACTGCCTCGCCATGGTCGTAGAGCTGGAGCGTCACGCCGATCGTCTCGGCGCCGGTGGCCGCGGCGAGCGCGGCGACGACGGAGGAATCGACGCCGCCCGACATGGCGACGACGATGCGCCTGGCCTTGAGCGGCGCTTCGAGCTGGAAGTCTCCTGCAGTCATGATCGCGGGCATTTAGGCGCTCGCGCGGCCGCGCGCCACCCCGGTGGGATTCCGGTAACGCTGGTTAAGCCCTCGTTTTCACCTGCTTTACGGACCCTTCAAGACTTTGGGCTAGAACGCCTCATCCGAAATCGACCTGTCGGATGGGTAAGAGAGCGTGGACCTGAGTTTCGCCAGACTGGAACGCGATGTGGCCGTCACGGCCATGCCGACCGAACTGGCGGTATTGCTGGTCGGCGTGGCGGCGCGCCAGGCGGCGAGCCCCACGGCGCGCGCGCAGGCCCGGCTGGCGCTGATCGCGCCGGTCGAGCAGTTGCTCGCGCCGGCGCACGGGGCCTTTCACGGCCTCGCGGCGCGGGCGCTCACCCGCCGCCGGGAAGAATGAAGATCGAATTTACCGAGGCGATTTAGCCGATGTTCAAGTGCAACGAATATCGGTCGTTCACAGAGTTTGCGTAGCGGGGGCCCCCCGCCCCGAAAGGCGAGTAGATGATTGAGAATCAAAAGATCCGTCCGGCGAAAGTGATTGGGCCCCTTGGCGAGCCGCTCACGCTCGAGACGCTGCCCCCGCCCGAGACGACTCGCTGGGTCGTGCGCCGCAAGGCGGAAGTGGTGGCGGCCGTGAACGGCGGCCTGCTCAGCGTCGACGAAGTCTGCGAGCGCTACGGCCTCACCGTCGAGGAATTCGCGGGCTGGCAGCGCGCGATCGATCGCTCGGGCATGCCGGGCCTGCGCGTGACCCGCATCCAGCATTATCGCTCGCTCTACGAGCGCCAGCAGAAATACTGAGTCTCTCCCTCGAGGCGCAATATCGGCCCGTCCCCGGCATGCCGGGACGGGCCCTTTTCTTTCGGGAACCCGCGAAAAGTTCCGGACGGCCCGAAAATTTCGGTACGGAACCAACATGACCGTCCACTCATTTTCTTTCCGTCGCCCGATCCACGGGCCGAAACAACGGAGGGACTTATGGTGGGTCTTATCGTTTGGCTGGTCATCGGCGGCGTCGTCGGCTGGCTCGCCAGCATCGTGATGCGTACCGATGCCCAGCAGGGCATTTTCCTGAACATCATCGTCGGGATCGTCGGCGCCTTTATCGGCGGCTGGCTGTTCTCGAGCGGCGACATCAACAGCGGCGTGATCACCCCGACCACGTTCCTGGTGTCGCTGGTCGGCGCGATCGTCCTGCTCGCGCTGGTGAACCTGGTCCGCCGCGGCTCGCTGCGCTAAGCCCCGACGCCCGCATGCAAAAAGGGCCGCCCCGCCAGGGACGGCCCTTTTTCATGGCCGGTTACTTGAGCAGGAAGCGCACGGTGACGGTGACGTTGAGCTCGCGCTCGCCTGCCGCCACTTCGGTCTTGTCCGCCATCGGCGCCGCGGCGACTCGCATCATCATCACCGGCATGGGCGGGTTGGGCAGCGCCCCGCCCTCCGAGATCGCCAGGATGCGATCGACCTTGAGCCCCGCCGCCCGGGCATAGAGCTCGGCCCGCGCCCGCGCCTTGGTCACTGCGTCCACCCGGGCCTCGTCGAGCGCGCCCTCGGGCTTGTCGACCGTCAGCTCGGGGCCGGAGATGTTGTTGGCGCCCTCGCGCACCAGCGTGTCGAGGATCGTGCCGCTCTTCGCCACGTCGCGGAAACGCACCGAGACCTGGTTCGAGGCCTGGTAGCCGGTGATCACCGGCGGCTCGTTCTGCGCATAGCGATATTGCGGCGAGAGGCCGATCGTCGCGGTCTGGATGTCGCGCTCGGCGATGCCGGCCTTGCGCAGCGCGGCCAGCACCTTGGTCATCCGCGCGCTGTTCTGCTGCATCGCCTCCGCGGCGGTGGCCGCCTGAGTGACCACGCCGGCCTGGATCACCGCCAGGTCGGGCACGCGCGTGCTGATCCCGGTGGCGCTCACGTCCAGCACCGTGCCGTCGAGCAGCACGGGGCGCATTTCCTGCTGCGCGGCAGCGGGCAAGGCCGCGACCGTGAGCAGTGCGGCGGAAGTGGCAAGAACAGTCCGAATCATCGATACGCTCCAAAAACGATTTGTCCCGCGCCGGCCTTGCCGCACGCGGGACAAATGGAAGCTGAACGAAAACAGGCCCTCAGACCCGGCGGACCATGACCAGCCGGTACAGCGCCAGCAGCACCACCGAGCCGACCGTCGCCGCGGCATAGGCCTGCCAGGTGCTGTCCCGCACCTCCAGGCCGAGCATCGGCGTCAGGTAAAAGGCCAGCAGCGCACCGGCGATGCCGATCAGGATCGTGACGATCACGCCGCCAGGGTCCTTGCCCGGCATGATCAGCTTGCCAAGCGCTCCGGCGACGAGGCCGATGAGCAGCCATCCGATAATCCCATGAGGCATTGAATCCCTCCTCGATTCGGCCCGTCTCCCCCGGACCGCGCGCGAACGTCGCGCTGTAACGCCGTCATTGCAACCGTTTCTTGCTGGAAATGGTTCGGGAGACATTCCCGATACTTGCGAAATAAGGCCGAAACGGGCATTTGCCCGCCCCAAGCGAAACGGCTCTTGTGGCCGGTGCCTTATTCATCTAATACAGTGCGATCTCATTTGGGGGCAGCGGCCATTCGGCCGGATCGGAATGTCGCACATGAATTACGAGGCAGGGATGTTCGGACGACGGGAGCGGCTGGAATATAGTGGCGAGGACGCGCCGAAGTCGCGGCGCTGGCTGTGGATCACGCTGGCCGCAGTGGTGCTGATCGGCATTGCCGCGTTTTTCATGATGGGCAAGCAGGACGGCGCCGCCAGCAAGGCAGCGGGCAAGGGCGGGTCCCAGCAGGCCAACCAGTCCCAGATCCCCACGGTCACCATCGCCGTTCCCGGCCGCCAGGCGGTCCAGACAGTGATCAGCGGCACCGGCAGCCTCGCCGCCAAGCGCGAGATGCCGGTGGGCGTGGTCGGCGAAGGCGGCCTGGTCACCCGCGTGCTCGTCGAGCCGGGCACCTGGGTCGCCAAGGGGCAGGTCCTCGCCACCGTCGACCGTTCGGTCCAGGTGCAGACCGCCGATTCGCTCTCCGCCTCGGTGCGCGTTTCCGAAGCCGACGCCAAGCTCGCCCAGGCCAATCTCGATCGCGCAAAGGCCCTGGTCTCGAACGGCTTCGTCTCCAAGGCCGATATCGACCGGCTGACCGCCGCGCGCGACCAGGCCTCCGCCCGGGTCCGCGTCGCCCGCGCCCAGCTGGCCGAGACTCAGGCGCGCAACCACCGGCTCGACATTCGCGCGCCGGAAGCCGGCCTGGTGCTCACCCGCCAGGTCGAGCCGGGCCAGATCGTCAGCGGCGGCTCGGGCGTGCTCTTCCGCATGGCGATGGGCGGCCAGATGGAGCTGCGCGCACAGCTGGCCGAGGCGGATCTCCTGCGCACCCATGTCGGCTCCACCGCCCAGGTGACGCCGACCGGCAGCACCCAGGTGTTCAGCGGCACGGTGTGGCAGGTCTCGCCGGTGATCGATCCGAGCACTCGCCAGGGCATCGCCCGCATCCAGCTCAGCTATGATCCGGCGCTGCGCCCGGGCGGCTTCGCCAGCACGCAGATCATCACGGGCGCGCAGGATGCGGTGATCCTGCCCCAGTCGGCGATCCAGACCGACGCGCAGGGCAACTATGTCTACACGCTCGACGCCAAGAACCAGGCCGTCCGCACCCCCGTCGTCACCGGCGAGGTGACCGATGCGGGCGTCTCGATCGCCCGGGGCCTGAGCGGCAGCGAGCGCGTGGTGCTCACTGCGGGCGCCTTCCTGAATCCGGGGCAGAAGGTCATCCCCCAGCCCCTCAAGAAGCAATAGGATCCTCGCGATGAGCTTCCGGAACATCTCCGCCTGGGCGATCCGGAACCCGGTTCCGCCGATCGTCCTGTTCCTGTTCCTCACCGTCGCGGGGCTGGTCAGCTTCTCGCGGATGGACGTGAACAACAATCCGGACATCGACTTCCCGGTCGTCTGGATCTCGATCAGCCAGCCGGGCGCAGCGCCGAGCGAGCTCGAGACCCAGATCACCCAGCAGGTGGAAAGCGCCGTGCGCAGCCTGCAGGGCATCGACGAGATCAACTCGACGGTGACCGAGGGCAATTCGACCACTGTCGTGCAGCTGGCGATCGGCACGCCGATCGACCGCGCGGTGGAGGATGTGCGCAGCGCGATCCAGCAGGTTCGCGGCAACCTGCCCGACGGCATCCTGGAGCCGCAGATCGGCCGCGTCGATTCGGCCAGCGACAACGACATCGCCAGCTTCACCGCGATCGCGCCCGACATGACCGTCGAGCAGCTGAGCTGGTACATCGACAACACGGTCGCCAAGAGCCTG
>JAESGN010000332.1_pt1 | contig 58907 bp, 57 predicted proteins | sample 9269731 | NCBI WGS metagenome assembly JAESGN01 (sample SAMN15720683, study PRJNA650826) | algae metagenome | isolation source: Mojavia pulchra JT2-VF2 and co-occurring heterotrophs from desert soil | place: USA: Cadiz Valley, Joshua Tree National Park, CA | collected 1998-06-08
CTCGGCCCTGGGCCTGGTGCACCAGCGCTTCTCGACCAACACCTTCCCCGAGTGGCCGCTGGCCCACCCGTACCGCTACGTCGCGCACAACGGCGAAATCAACACCGTCAAGGGCAACTACAACTGGATGAAGGCGCGCGAAGGCGTCATGTCGTCTCCCGTGCTCGGCGCCGACCTGCAGAAGCTCTACCCGATCAGCTTCGCCGGCCAGTCCGACACCGCCACCTTCGACAACTGCCTCGAGCTGCTGACGATGGCCGGCTACCCGATCAGCCAGGCCGTGATGATGATGATTCCCGAGCCCTGGGAACAGCACAGCACCATGGACCCGCGCCGCCGCGCGTTCTATGAATACCACGCCGCCATGCTCGAGCCCTGGGACGGCCCGGCCTCGATCGTGTTCACCGATGGCCGCCAGATCGGCGCCACGCTCGACCGCAACGGCCTGCGTCCCTCGCGCTACTGCGTGACCGACGACGACCTGGTCATCATGGCCTCCGAGTCGGGCGTGCTGCCCGTGCCCGAGCAGAAGATCGTGCGCAAGTGGCGCCTGCAGCCCGGCAAGATGTTCCTGATCGACCTCGAGCAGGGCCGCATGATCGACGACGAGGAGGTCAAGGCCACCCTCGCCAACAGCAAGCCCTACAAGCAGTGGATCGAGAACCTGCGCATCAAGCTCGACAGCGTGCAGGCCGAGCCGGTTGCCGCGCCGATCTCGCAGGTCGCGCTGCTCGACCGCCAGCAGGCCTTCGGCTACACCCAGGAAGACATCAAGTTCCTGATGAGCCCGATGGCGCAGGCCGGCGAAGAGGGCATCGGCTCGATGGGCAACGACAGCCCGCTGGCCGTGCTCTCGAGCAAGAACAAGCCGCTGTACAACTACTTCAAGCAGCTGTTCGCCCAGGTCACGAACCCGCCGATCGACCCGATCCGCGAAGCCATCGTGATGTCGCTGGTGTCCTTCATCGGTCCCAAGCCCAACCTGCTCGACATCAACCAGGTCAACCCGCCGATGCGGCTCGAGGTGAGCCAGCCGATCCTCGACTTCGCCGACATGGCGAAGCTGCGCGACATCGGCAAGTACACGCAGGGCAAGTTCAAGAGCTACGTGCTCGACATCACCTACCCACTCGCCTGGGGCGACGAAGGCGTCGAAGCCAAGCTGGCCTCGCTGTGCGCCGAAGCCGTCGATGCCATCAAGGGCGGCCACAACATCCTGATCGTCAGCGACCGCGGCGTCGGCCCGACGCAGGTCGCGATTCCCGCCGTGCTGGCGCTGTCGGCCGTGCACCAGTACCTGGTGCGCGAGGGCCTGCGCACCACGGCCGGCCTGGTGGTCGAGACCGGTTCGGCGCGCGAGGTGCACCACTTCGCCGTGCTGGCGGGCTACGGCGCCGAGGCGGTCCATCCCTACCTCGCGATGGACACCCTGGCCGGCATGCATGCCGACCTGCCGGGCGCGCTGAGCGCCGACAAAGCGATCTACAACTACGTGAAGGCGATCGGCAAGGGTCTGTCGAAGATCATGTCGAAGATGGGTGTCAGCACCTACATGAGCTACTGCGGCGCCCAGCTGTTCGAGGCCATCGGCCTGAACAGCGAGACCGTCAGCAAGTACTTCACCGGTACCGCCAGCCGCGTGGAAGGCATCGGCGTGTTCGAGATCGCCGAGGAAGCCATCCGCATGCACAAGGCCGCCTTCGGCGACGACCCGGTGCTCGCCAGCATGCTCGACGCCGGCGGCGAATACGCCTGGCGCACGCGCGGCGAAGAGCACATGTGGACGCCCGACGCGATCGCCAAGCTGCAGCACAGCACGCGCGCCAACAACTGGAACACGTACAAGGAGTACGCCCAGCTGATCAACGACCAGAACCGTCGTCACCTCACGCTGCGCGGCCTGTTCGAGTTCAAGATCGATCCGGCCAAGGCAATTCCGGTCGACGAGGTCGAATCGGCGGCCGACATCGTCAAGCGCTTCGCCACCGGCGCGATGTCGCTGGGCTCGATCAGCACCGAGGCGCACTCGGTGCTGGCCGTGGCCATGAACCGCATCGGCGGCAAGAGCAACACCGGCGAAGGCGGCGAAGACCCCGCGCGCTACCGCAACGAGCTCAAGGGCATCCCGATCAAGCAGGGCGACACGCTGCGCAGCGTGATCGGTGCCGAGAACGTCGAGGTCGACCTGCCGCTCCAGGACGGCGACTCGCTGCGCTCGCGCATCAAGCAGGTGGCCTCGGGCCGCTTCGGCGTCACGGCCGAGTACCTGCACTCGGCCGACCAGATCCAGATCAAGATGGCCCAGGGCGCGAAGCCCGGCGAGGGCGGCCAACTGCCGGGCGGCAAGGTCACCGAGTACATCGGCAAGCAGCGCTACGCGGTGCCGGGCGTGGGCCTGATCTCGCCGCCGCCGCACCACGACATCTACTCGATCGAGGACCTGGCCCAGCTGATCCACGACCTGAAGAACACCGCGCCGCACGCCAGCATCAGCGTGAAGCTGGTCAGCGAGATCGGCGTCGGCACCATCGCCGCGGGCGTGGCCAAGTGCAAGAGCGACCACGTCGTGATCGCCGGCCATGACGGCGGCACGGGCGCCTCGCCCTGGTCGTCGATCAAGCATGCGGGCAGCCCGTGGGAAATCGGCCTGGCCGAGACGCAGCAGACGCTGGTGCTCAACCGCCTGCGCAGCCGCATCCGCGTGCAGGCCGACGGCCAGATGAAGACCGGCCGCGACGTCGCCATCGGCGCGCTGCTGGGCGCCGACGAGTTCGGCTTTGCCACCGCGCCGCTGGTGGTCGAGGGCTGCATCATGATGCGCAAGTGCCACCTCAACACCTGCCCGGTGGGCGTGGCCACGCAGGACCCGGTGCTGCGCAAGAAGTTCTCGGGCAAGCCCGAGCACGTCGTCAACTACTTCTTCTTCGTCGCGGAAGAGGTGCGCCAGATCATGGCCCAGCTCGGCATCCGCAAGTTCGACGACATGATCGGCCGCGCCGACCTGCTCGACATGCGCAAGGGCATCGAGCACTGGAAGGCCTCGGGCCTCGACTTCAGCCGCCTGTTCGCGCTGCCGAACGTGCCGGCCGACGTCTCGCGCTTCCATGTCGAGAACCAGGACCACGGCCTCGACAAGGCGCTCGACGTCCGGCTGATCGAGAAGTCGCGTCCCGCGATCGACAAGGGCGAGAAGGTGCAGTTCATCGAGGTGGCGCGCAACGTCAACCGCTCGGTGGGCGCGATGCTCTCGGGCGCGCTGACCAAGGTGCATCCGCAGGGCCTGCCCGACGACTCGATCCGCATCCAGCTCGAGGGCACGGGCGGCCAGTCGTTCGGTGCCTTCCTGGCACGCGGCATCACGCTGTACCTGATCGGCGACGCCAACGACTACACCGGCAAGGGCCTGTCGGGCGGCCGCGTGGTGGTGCGCCCCAGCCTCGACTTCCGCGGCGAGGCCGCGCGCAACACCATCGTCGGCAACACCGCGCTGTACGGCGCGACCACCGGCGAGGCCTACCTGTGCGGCGTGGCCGGCGAGCGCTTCGCGGTGCGCCTGTCGGGCGCCACGGCGGTCATCGAAGGCACGGGCGACCACGGCTGCGAATACATGACCGGCGGCACGGTGGCCGTGCTCGGCAAGACCGGGCGCAACTTCGCGGCCGGCATGAGCGGCGGCGTGGCCTTCGTCTACGACGAGGACGGCCAGTTCGCCTCGCGCTGCAACATGGCGATGGTCTCGCTCGACAAGGTGCTGACCTCGGCCGAGCAGACCGCCAGCGTGCATCGCAAGATCTGGCACGGCGGCGAGACCGACGAGGCCCAGCTGAAGAAGCTGCTCGAGGACCACCACCGCTGGACCGGCAGCAAGCGCGCGCGCGAGCTGCTCGACACCTGGGCCGTGTCGCGCACCAAGTTCGTCAAGGTCTTCCCCAACGAGTACAAGCGCGCCCTCGGCGAGCTGCACGACCGCAAGGTCGAGCTCACCAGCACCGGCAACAACGCGCACGTCGGCCTCGAGCCGCACGCGATCGCCGCCGCGCCCAAGACGGCGCCGGCCGCCGCCTGAAGGCGCGGGTGAACGAAGACACAACGAAGGAACAGCACGATGGGAAAGATCACCGGTTTTCTGGAGCATGAGCGCATCGAGGAGGGCTATCGCCCGGTCGAGGAACGGCTCAAGCACTACAAGGAATTCGTCGTCGGCCTGAACACCGACCAGGCGAAGGTGCAGGGCGCGCGCTGCATGGACTGCGGCACGCCGTTCTGCAACAGCGGCTGCCCGGTCAACAACATCATTCCGGACTTCAACGACCTGGTGTACCGCAACGATTGGCGCAACGCCTTCGCGGTGCTCGACTCGACCAACAACTTCCCGGAATTCACCGGCCGCATCTGCCCCGCGCCCTGCGAGGCGGCCTGCGTGCTCAACGTGAACGACGACGCGGTCGGCATCAAGTCGCTGGAGCACGCGATCATCGACCGCGCCTGGGACGAAGGCTGGGTCGCGCCGCGCGTGGCCAAGCACAAGACCGGCAAGAAGGTCGCGGTGGTGGGCGCGGGCCCGGCCGGCATGGCCGCCGCCCAGCAGCTCGCGCGCGCCGGCCACGACGTGACGCTGTTCGAGAAGAACGACCGCATCGGCGGCCTGCTGCGCTACGGCATCCCCGACTTCAAGATGGAGAAGTCGCACATCGACCGCCGCGTCGAGCAGATGAAGGCCGAGGGCGTGGTGTTCCGCACCGGCGTGGTCGTCGGTGCCGCCAAGGATCCGCTGGGCAAGGGCTCCAAGGTCACCAACCTGGCGAAGGAAACCGTCACCCCCGAGCAGCTGCAGAAGGACTTCGACGCCGTGCTGCTGACCGGCGGCGCCGAGCAGTCGCGCGACCTGCCGGTGCCCGGCCGCGACCTCGACGGCATCCATTTCGCGATGGAGTTCCTGCCGCAGCAGAACCGCGTCAACGCGGGCGACAAGGTCAAGGGCCAGCTGCGCGCCGACGGCAAGCACGTGATCGTGATCGGCGGCGGCGACACCGGCTCCGACTGCGTGGGCACCAGCAACCGCCATGGCGCCGTGAGCGTCACGCAGTTCGAGCTGATGCCGCAGCCGCCCGAGGAAGAGAACCGCCCGCTGACCTGGCCCTACTGGCCGATCAAGCTGCGCACCAGCTCCAGCCATGACGAGGGCTGCGAGCGCGAGTTCGCGATCTCGACCAAGGAATTCATCGGCGAGAAGGGCAAGATCACGGGCCTGAAGACCGTTCGCGTCGAATGGAAGGACGGCAAGATGCAGGAAGTGGCCGGCAGCGAGCAGGTGCTCAAGGCCGACCTCGTGCTGCTCGCGATGGGCTTCGTGAGCCCCGTGGCGACCGTGCTCGATGCCTTCGGCGTCGAGAAGGATGCGCGCGGCAATGCGAAGGCCAGCGTCGACTTCATCGGTGGTTATGCCACCAATGTGCCGAAGGTCTTTGCCGCCGGCGACATTCGCCGCGGCCAGTCGCTGGTGGTGTGGGCGATCCGCGAGGGCCGCCAGGCCGCGCGCTCGGTCGACGAGTTCCTGATGGGTTTCAGCGACCTGCCGCGATAAGTCCAGGTGCCGCGCCCGCCCTCCCTCGGGAGGGCGGATGTCTCCTCCAAACGGAGCAGGCTGCCACGGCGGAAATTTGTTTCAATTCGGCGGGGCTTCTCGCGGCTCCTTTATCATCCGCGGAAACCGCATGCCGGGATGCCTCCTCAGGGCGCCCGGCTTTTTTATTGAGATGGACCCAGCCGCACAGCCACAGCCCTTCGTAGAGTTTCGCGACGTTCGCTTCGGCTATGGCGAGCGCGCGATCCTCGACGGCGTCTCGTTCTCGCTGCCGCGCGGCAAGGTCACGGCGCTCATGGGCGCGTCGGGCGGGGGCAAGACCACCGTGCTGCGCCTCATCGGCGGCCAGCAGCGCGCCCAGCGCGGCGAGGTGCTGTTCGACGGCCACGACGTCGGCCGCATGGATGCCGCCACGCTCTATGCCGCGCGGCGCCGCATGGGCATGCTGTTCCAGTTCGGCGCGCTGTTCACCGACATGAGCGTGCTCGACAACGTGGCCTTTCCGCTGCGCGAGCACACCGAGCTGCCCGAGGCGCTGGTGCGCGACATCGTGCTGATGAAGCTCGACGCCGTCGGCCTGCGCGGCGCGCGCGACCTGATGCCCAGCGAAGTCTCGGGCGGCATGGCGCGGCGCATCGCGCTGGCGCGCGCGATCGCGCTCGACCCCGACTTCGTGATGTACGACGAACCCTTCGCCGGCCTCGACCCGATCTCGCTCGGCACCGCGGCGCGGCTGATCCGCCAGCTCAACGACACGCTGGGACTCACCAGCATCATCGTGTCGCACGACGTGGAGGAAACCTTTCGCATCGCCGACCAGGTGATCGTGCTCGCCAACGGCGGCATCGCCGCGCAGGGCACGCCCGACGAGGTGCGCAACAGCAGCGATCCGCTGGTGCACCAGTTCGTGCATGCGCTGCCCGACGGGCCGGTGCGTTTTCATTACCCGGGCGTCGGCATCGAGGACGACTTCGGCCCCGCGCACGGAGGCCATCCATGAGCTGGTGGAATCCGCGCGACGTCGGCTTCGCCGTGCGCAGCAAGCTGTCCGACCTCGGCCATGGCGCCAAGCTGTTCATGCGGCTGGCCTTCCAGGGCTCGCGCAGCCTGCGCCGCTTCGCGCTGGTGCGCGACCAGATCCATTTCCTCGGCAACTACTCGCTCGCGATCATCGCGGTGTCGGGGCTGTTCGTGGGCTTCGTGCTCGGCCTGCAGATGTATTACGCGCTGCAGCGCTACGGCTCTTCCGAGGCGCTCGGGCTGCTGGTCACGCTGAGCCTGGTGCGCGAGCTCGGGCCGGTGGTGGCGGCGCTGCTGTTCGCGGGCCGCGCCGGCACTTCGCTCACGGCCGAGATCGGCCTCATGAAGGCCGGCGAGCAGCTCAGCGCCATGGAGATGATGGCGGTCGATCCGGTGCAGCGCATCCTCGCGCCGCGCTTCTGGGCCGGCGTGATCACCATGCCGCTGCTGGCGGCCGTGTTCAGCGCGGTCGGCATCCTCGGCGGCTACGTGGTGGGCGTGCTGATGCTCGGCGTCGATCCCGGCGCGTTCTGGGGCCAGATGCAGGCGGGCGTCGATGTCTGGCGCGACGTCGGCAACGGCGTCATCAAGAGCATCGTGTTCGGCTTCACCGTGACCTTCATCGCGCTGCTGCAGGGCTACGAGGCGCAGCCCACGCCCGAGGGCGTGTCGCGCGCCACCACGCGCACGGTGGTGGCGGCTTCGCTGTCGGTGCTGGGGCTGGATTTCCTGCTCACCGCCATGATGTTCAGTATCTGAAGGGGCTCGCCCCCGATCGTTCTAGATAGAGAGTGCAACCATGCAACGTTCCAACAACGACATCTGGGTCGGCCTGTTCGTGCTGCTCGGGGCGGCCGGGCTGCTGTTCCTCGCGCTGCAGTCGGCCAACCTGCTGAGCCTGAACTTCCAGAAGACCTACACCGTCACCGCGCGCTTCGACAACATCGGCGGCCTGAAGCCGCAGACGGCCGTCAAGAGCGCCGGCGTGGTGATCGGCCGCGTGCAATCGATCTCGTTCAACGACAAGACATTTCAGGCCGACGTGACGCTTGCATTGCAAAACCGTTACAGTTTTCCCAAGGACAGCTCGCTGAAGATCCTCACCAGTGGCCTGCTCGGCGAGCAGTACATCGGGATCGAGGCGGGCGTCGAAGAGAAGAACCTGCAGGCCGGCGACACGATCACCGCCACCCAATCGGCGGTGGTGCTCGAGAACCTGATCAGCCAGTTCCTCTACAGCAAGGCCGCCGAGGGAAGCTCCACACCGGCCAACACCAACAAGAAATGAAAAACCGTCACCCCATGTCGAATGCTATGAAGAACATAGCGACCTATGCCCGCTGGATGGGCGTTTCCGCTGTACTGTCGGTGCTCGCCGCGTGCGCCACCGGCCCCCAGGCCAACCCGCTCGATCCGCTCGAGCCCTTCAATCGCGGCGTGACCCGCTTCAACGACACGGTCGACGAGAACGTGCTCGTGCCGGTGGCCACCACCTACACGCGCGTGCTGCCCTCGCTGGTGCGCACCGGCGTCAGCAACTTCTTCAACAACGTCGGCGACGTCTGGAACCTCGCCAACAACGTGGCGCAGGGCAAGGTGCAGAACAGCGCCCAGACCTTCATGCGCCTGAACGTCAACACGATCTTCGGCCTCGGCGGCCTGCTCGACATCGCGACCGAGGCGGGCATCGACCGCCACGACGAGGACTTCGGCCAGACCCTGGGCTACTGGGGCGTGGGCTCGGGCCCGTACCTCGTGCTGCCGCTGCTCGGCCCCTCGACCGTGCGCGATGCCGCGGCGCTGCCGGTGGACCGCTGGGGCGACCCGATCTCGCACATGAACGACGTGGCGTGGCGCAATTCGCTCAACGTGCTGAACCTGGTCGACACCCGCGCCAAGTACCTGCGCGCCGGCCGCCTGCTCGACGACGCGGCGCTCGACAAGTACACCTTCACGCGCGATGCCTACCTGCAGCACCGCCGCAGCGACATCTACGACGGCAATCCGCCCGACGAGCGCGAGGACATCGACACCAAGGACGGCAAGGGCGCCGACGGCAAGTAAGCGCCGGCCCGCCGTGCCCGGCGCACGGCGACTCCTGGCAACCGGCCGCGGCGTTCGCTTGCATCCGGTTGCAGGCTTCATCCGACGTTCAGGAACCCGGTAGGCCGGTAGCCTGTCGAAACCGTTCCAGACTTGGCGCGGCTGCTCTCTTTTTCGAAGAGCCGCGCGGCAGATTCAACCTGAGGGACTCACGAACATGACAAAAACCCAGACCTTGATCCAACGACGCAGCCTCGGCCGCCTGGTGCTGGCCGGCGCGCTGCTGATCGGCGCCGGCGTCGCCTTCATGCGCCCCGCGCAGGCCGCGGACGAAGCGCCCGACGCGCTGGTCAAGCGGCTGTCGACCGACGTGCTCGAGACCATCAAGGCCGACACCTCGATCAAGGCCGGCGATGTCAACAAGATCATGCTGCTGGTCGACAGCAAGATCATGCCGAACGTCAATTTCCAGCGCATGACCGCCTCGGCCGTCGGCCCGGCCTGGCGCCAGGCCACGCCCGAGCAGCAGAAGCGCCTGCAGGAAGAGTTCAAGACCCTGCTGGTGCGCACCTATGCCGGCGCGCTCGACCAGGTGAGCGACCAGACCGTCACCGTGCGCCCCTACCGCGGTTCGCCCGACGACAAGGAAGTGCTGGTGCGCACCGAGGTCCGCGGCCGCGGCGACCCGGTCCAGCTCGACTACCGCCTCGAGAAGACGCCCGGCCAGGGCGGCGGCTGGAAGGTCTACAACCTCAACGTGCTCGGCGTGTGGCTGGTCGATACCTACCGCACCCAGTTCTCGCAGGAGATCAACGCCCGCGGCATCGACGGCCTGATCACCGCGCTGGCGGCCCGCAACAAGGGCGGCGGCAAGGGCTGAGCCCGGCCCAGCCCACCGAAGAGGAGCCGAGGCCATGCTGGTCCTGCCGACGAAGCTCACGCACGACGAGGCACCCGCCTGCATGCGCATGCTGCAGAAGGGCCTCGCCGGCCAGGCCGACGCCTCCGCCACCGTGGTCGATGCCAGCGCGCTGGTGCAGTTCGACTCGTCGGCGCTGGCGGTGCTGCTCGAATGCCGCCGCGAGGCCAGCGCGCTCGGGCGCGGCTTCGCGGTGAAGGGCCTGTCGCCGCGGTTGCGCGAGCTGGCGGCGCTCTACGGGATCGCCGGCCTGCTGCCGGCCGCGCCCTGATCCCTTTTTCCTCGCGCCCTTGCGCGTTCAGGAGGCCGGAATGGCCTCCATCAGCAGCTTCAGTGCATCGTTGAGCGCCTGGCCGTAGACCGGCGCGCCCTTCGAGTGCCCGATGCGCACGACGACCAGGTCGTGCGAGGGCACGATCAGCACCACCTGCCCGTCCGCGCCCAGCATGTAGTAGGCCGAGGTCGGCACCGGGAACGCCGTGGCGCCGTTGATCGATCCGTTGAGCCAGAAGAAGCCGCCGTAGATCGGCCGCTTGTCGGCCGCCCAGCCCGGCGCCACGGTGCGCACGAAGTTCACGAAGCCCTCGGGCAGCAGGCGCTCGCCGTTCCAGACGCCGTCCTGCAGGTACAGGTTGGCCAGCCGCGCCCAGTCGCGGCCCGACATGAAGTCGTAGCCCTGGGCCATGAAGTTGCCGTAGGGATCGGTCTCCAGCACCATCGAGCGGATGCCGATCTTGTCGAACAGCGCGCGCTGCGGGAACGACAGGTACTCCTCGCCGCGCTTCTCGACCGCCAGGCGCACCAGGTAGCTGGCCAGCACGGGGTCGGTGTTGCGGTAGCGGCCCACGAGGTTGGGCTGCCATTGCTGCGGCCGCGTGGCGGCGTAGTTGAAGGCGTTGATGCGCCCCGTGTAGAAGTAGATGTGGTCGGGGTAGGTGCCGTTGGGGTCGAAGTCCGGATCGTCGGGCGCCTTGATGCGCAGCCCGCTCGACATGTGCAGCAGGTCCGAGATGCGGATCTTCTGGCGCGGATCGCCTTCGCCCTGCCATTCGGGAATGGGCGCCGGCTGGTCGAGCGTGTAGACGCCCTGCTTGATCAGGAGGCCCATCATCGTGGCCACCACGCTCTTGCCCATCGACCATGATTCCAGCGGCGTCGTCGGGCCGATGCCCTGCATGTAGCGCTCGCCGAGGATCCGCCCCTTGTGCGTGACCACGAAGGCCGAGGTGTAGGCCTCGGGTATGGCGAAGGCGGCATCCACGGCCTGCGCCACCTTGGCCATGTTCACGCCGACCGGCGGCGGCGTGCTCGGCAGCAGGTCGCCCATCGGCCAGGGCTGGGTGGCCGCATCGGGCAGCGTGCTCTTGACCTCGATCGGCGTGAAGAACACGTCGTCGCGCCCGGGCGGCAGCGTCACGCAGCCTTGCGAGCCGAACTGGCGCGCGGTCAGGGTCGGGCCGCCGGGGATGGCGATGCGCACTTCGCGCTTCGTGCGGTCGACGACCGGCTTGCCGACCTTCCTGCGTTCCGAATACGGCCCGACGAAGTAGCCGATGGTCTCGGCGGCCACGTCCGGGTCGAGCCCGGTGATGAAGACCGCCGAGCACATCGCCTTGGCATAGCCCGAAGTGTTGTGTTCGAGCACGTTGCCGGGCGGCGGCACGTAGGGCGTGTTGAGCTCGAGGGAGCGGGCGCGCGCGATCAGCGCCTCGCGCGACGGCAGCTCGGCCGTGCTGAGCGGCGGCGTGCCGCCGACGATGGGCAAGCCGCCCCCTCCGCCACCTCCACCGCCACCGCCGCAGGCGGACAGCAGGCTCGCAAGAATCAGGGCCCCAGCGGCCAGCCAGGGCCGGGCAGGGCGGTGCAACGATCGCAATCGCATCACGAAGGCTCCTCGCGACGGCCGGCGTGGGCGGTGCCCCCGCTCGGCGTCGGGCGCGATTCTGATCCGAACCGGGCCCGCGGTCCTTAAGGGTCCGCCGGGCTTGCATTCCCGCACGAACTGCGCTGGAGGACCCGCGCCCTTAAAATCCCGGCCTCCCATGCCCGCGATCTCATTCCAATCGGTCTCCAAGACCTATCCTCCCTCACGACAGCAGCGGGCCCAGGGCAAGACCGGGCTGCGGGCGGTCGACGAGGTCAGCTTCGACATCGAGCCCGGCGAGTTCTTCGGCCTGCTCGGCCCCAACGGGGCCGGCAAGACCACGCTGATCAGCATGCTCGCGGGCCTGTCGCGGCCCACCGCCGGGTCGATCCGCGTGCACGGCTTCGACGTGCAGCGCGATTACGCGCAGGCGCGCCGCCAGCTCGGCATCGTGCCCCAGGAGCTGGTGTTCGACCCCTTCTTCAACGTGCGCGAGTCGCTGCGCATCCAGTCGGGCTACTTCGGCATCACCAACAACGAGGCCTGGATCGACGAGCTGCTGCAGAGCCTGGGCCTGGCCGACAAGGCCACGGCCAACATGCGCCAGCTCTCGGGCGGCATGAAGCGCCGGGTGCTGGTGGCGCAGGCGCTGGTGCACAAGCCGCCGGTGATCGTGCTCGACGAGCCCACCGCGGGCGTCGACGTCGAACTGCGCCAGACGCTGTGGCAGTTCGTCGCGCGGCTCAACAAGCAGGGCAGCACGGTGCTGCTGACCACTCACTACCTCGAGGAAGCCGAGGCGCTGTGCAGCCGCATCGCGATGCTCAAGCTCGGCCGCGTGATCGCGCTGGACCGCACCAGCGAGCTGCTGAAGTCGGCCGCGAGCAACGTGCTGCGCTTCAAGACCGATGCGATGCTGCCCTGGGAAATCGCCCAGCATGCGCGCATCACGGGCCGCATCGTGCAGCTGCCGGCGCAGAACGCGCACGAGGTCGAACAACTGCTGGCCGCCATCCGGCAGGCCGGCGTGGCGGTGGAAGACGTGGAAATGCGCAAGGCCGACCTGGAAGACGTGTTCATCGACCTGATGGCGGGCGAGCAGACGCCGCTGGAGGTCGCGCGATGATGGCCGTCACGGGTTGGCGCGCGCTGCTCTACAAGGAAACGCTGCGCTTCTGGAAGGTCGGCTTCCAGACCGTCGGCGCGCCGGTGCTCACCGCGCTGCTCTACCTGATGGTGTTCGGCCATGTGCTCGAGGACCACGTGAAGGTCTACGGCACCGTCGGCTACACCGCATTCCTGATCCCGGGCCTGGTGATGATGAGCGTGCTGCAGAACGCCTTCGCCAACAGCTCGTCCTCGATCATCCAGAGCAAGATCATGGGCAACCTCGTGTTCGTGCTGCTCACGCCGCTGTCGCACTGGGGCTGGTTCCTCGCCTACGTGGGCTCCTCGGTGATCCGCGGGCTGGCGGTGGGCCTGGGCGTGTTCCTGGTCACGATCTTCTTCGCGGTGCCCGACTTCGCGGCGCCCGTGTGGATCCTGGTGTTCGCGCTGCTCGGCTCGGCCATGCTCGGCACCCTGGGCCTGATCGCGGGGCTCTGGGCCGAGAAGTTCGACCAGATGGCCGTGTTCCAGAATTTCCTGATCATGCCCATGACCTTCCTGTCGGGCGTGTTCTATTCGATCGGCTCGCTGCCGCCGTTCTGGCAGTCGGTGAGCCACCTGAACCCCTTCTTCTACATGATCGACGGCTTCCGCTACGGTTTCTTCGGCGTCAGCGACGCCTCGCCGTGGCTGAGCTTCGGGATCGTCGGCAGCGCCTGGCTCGTGGTCAGCGCGATCGCGGTCCACCTGCTGAAGATCGGCTACAAAATCCGGGGCTGAACGGCCCCTTTCACACCCCATGACCGCAGACCAACTCAAGGCCATCATCCAGTCCCACCTGCCGTGCGAGCACATCGCGCTCGAGGGGGACGGCCGACATTGGTACGCCACCATCGTCTCGGCCGAATTCGAGGGCAAGCGCTCGATCCAGCGCCATCAGCGGGTCTACGCCACCCTCGGTGCGAAAATGCACACCGATGAGGTGCATGCGCTCTCGATGAAGACCTATACGCCGTCCGAATGGGCGGCGGCTGAAAAATAACTCTCCGGGCCTGCGGGCCCTTTGCGAGCCACTCGCTGGACCTTCGATGGACAAACTCCTGATTCGCGGCGGGCGCCAGCTCCGCGGCGAAGTACTCATTTCCGGCGCCAAGAACGCCGCGCTGCCCGAGCTGTGCGCGGCCCTGCTGACCGACCAGCCCGTGGTGCTGCACAACGTGCCGCGCCTGCAGGACGTGTCGACCATGCTCAAGCTGGTGCGCAACATGGGCGTGTCCGCCGAGCGCGACCCGAACGAGCAAGGTGGCGGTACCGTGCGCCTGAACGCCGGCGACCTGACCCGCCCCGAGGCCCCCTACGAGCTCGTGAAGACGATGCGCGCCTCGGTGCTGGCCCTGGGCCCGCTGCTGGCGCGCTTCGGCCACGCCAAGGTGTCGCTGCCGGGCGGTTGCGCCATCGGTTCGCGGCCGGTCGACCAGCACATCAAGGGCCTGCAGGCCATGGGCGCCGAGATCGTGGTCGAGCACGGCTACATGGTCGCGCGCCTGCCCGCGGGCCGCACGCGCCTGAAGGGCGCGCGCATCCTGACCGACATGGTGACCGTCACCGGCACCGAGAACTTCCTGATGGCGGCCGCGCTGGCCGAGGGCGAGACGCTGCTCGAGAACGCCGCGCAGGAGCCCGAGATCGTCGACCTGGCCGAGATGCTGATCCGCATGGGCGCGAAGATCGAGGGCCACGGCACCAGCCACATCCGCATCCAGGGCGTGGAGAAGCTGCACGGCTGCGAGCACGCCGTGGTGGCCGACCGCATCGAGGCCGGCACCTTCCTGTGCGCCGTGGCGGCCGCGGGCGGCGAGGCCTTGCTGCGCCATGCGCGCGGCGACCACCTCGACGCGGTGATCGACAAGCTGCGCGACGCCGGCTGCGACGTGGCCTGCGCGCAGGACGGCATCCGCATCGCCTCGAAGGGCGCCGAACAGCTCAAGGCCCAGAGCTTCAGCACCACCGAGTACCCGGGCTTCCCGACCGACATGCAGGCGCAGTTCATGGCGCTCAACGTGATCGCGCGGGGCGCCTCGATGGTCACCGAGACCATCTTCGAGAACCGCTTCATGCACGTGAACGAGATGGTGCGCCTGGGCGCGCGCATCCACGTCGAGGGCAAGGTGGCGATGGTCGAGGGCGTGCCGCAGCTGTCGGGCGCCACCGTGATGGCCACCGACCTGCGCGCCTCGGCCAGCCTGGTCATCGCCGGCCTGGTGGCCGAGGGCGAGACCCTGGTCGACCGCATCTACCACCTGGACCGCGGCTACGACCGCATGGAAGCCAAGCTGCGCGGCCTCGGGGCCGACATCGAACGCGTGACCGGAGCCACCGCATGATCACCCTGGCGCTTTCCAAAGGCCGCATCTTCGAAGAGACCATGCCGCTGCTGGCCGCGGCCGGCATCGAGGTCACGGAAGACCCCGAGAAGTCGCGCAAGCTGATCCTCGGCACCACCCGCCCCGACGTGCGCGTGGTGCTGGTGCGCGCCTCCGACGTGCCGACCTACGTGCAGTACGGTGGCGCCGACCTCGGCGTGACCGGCCTGGACGTGCTGCTCGAGCACGGCAACCAGGGCCTGTACCAGCCGCTCGACCTGCGCATCGCCGCCTGCCGCCTCAGCGTGGCCGTGCGCGCCGACTACGACTACGCCTCGGCCGTGCGCCAGGGCTCGCGCCTCAAGGTCGCGACCAAATACGTGGGCCTGGCGCGCGACTTCTTCGCCAGCAAGGGCGTGCACGTCGACCTGATCAAGCTCTACGGCAGCATGGAGCTCGCGCCGCTGACCGGCCTGGCCGACGCCATCGTCGACCTGGTCTCGACCGGCAACACGCTCAAGGCCAACCAGCTGGTCGAGGTCGAGCGCATCATGGACATCAGCGCGCGCCTGGTCGTCAACCAGGCCGCGCTCAAGCTCAAGCGCGAACCCATCCGCCGCATCATCGACGCCTTCGCGTCGGCCATTCCCTCCGCCTGATCCCTCGAACCGCACTTCGCCAAATGACCCTGCAAGCAGCCCCCGCCCGACTGTCCACGACTTCAGCCAGCTTCGATGCTGAATTCAAGGCGCGGCTGCATTGGTCCGCGGATGCCGATGCCGCGATCGAGAAGACGGTGGCCGACATCCTGGCCGACGTGCAGGCGCGCGGCGACGCGGCGGTGCTCGAGTACACGCGCCGCTTCGACGGGCTGGGTGCCGCTTCGGTGTCCGAACTCGAACTGACGCAGGCCGACTTCAAGCAGGCCTTCGACTCGCTGCCCGCCGTGCAGCGCGAGGCGCTGCAGGCCGCGGCCGACCGCGTGCGCAGCTACCACGAGGCGCAGAAGAAGGCCTCGGGCGAGAGCTGGAGCTACCGCGACGCCGACGGCACGCTGCTGGGCCAGAAGGTCACGCCGCTGGACCGCGTGGGCATCTACGTGCCCGGCGGCAAGGCGGCCTATCCGTCGAGCCTGCTGATGAACGCGATTCCGGCCCATGTGGCCGGGGTGAGCGAGATCATCATGGTCGTGCCCACGCCCGTGAAGGGCAGCGTGGCCACCGGCGGCGCCGGCGGCGAATCGTCGGGCAAGGGCGAGCGCAACGTACTGGTGCTGGCCGCCGCCTACGTGGCCGGCGTCACGCGCGCCTTCACCATCGGCGGCGCGCAGGCCGTGGCCGCGCTGGCCTACGGTACCGCGACCATTCCCGCGGTCGACAAGATCACCGGTCCCGGCAACGCCTACGTGGCGGCCGCCAAGCGCCGCGTGTTCGGCACCGTGGGCATCGACATGATCGCGGGCCCGAGCGAGATCCTGGTGCTGGCCGACGGCAGCACGCCGCCCGACTGGGTGGCGATGGACCTGTTCAGCCAGGCCGAGCACGACGAGCTCGCGCAGAGCATCCTGCTGTGCCCCGACGCCGCCTACATCGACCGCGTGCAGGCCGAGATCGACCGCCTGCTGCCGGCCATGCCGCGCGCGGCGATCATCGCCGCCTCGCTCAACGGCCGCGGCGCGCTGATCCACACCAAGAGCATGGAAGAGGCCTGCGAGATCAGCAACCGCATCGCGCCCGAGCACCTGGAGGTCAGCAGCAGCGAGCCGCAGCGCTGGGAGCCGCTCCTGCGCCACGCCGGCGCGATCTTCCTCGGCGCCTTCACCAGCGAGAGCCTCGGCGACTACTGCGCCGGCCCGAACCACGTGCTGCCCACCAGCGGCACCGCGCGCTTCTCGAGCCCGCTGGGCGTGTACGACTTCCAGAAGCGCTCGAGCCTGATCGAGGTCAGCGAGGCCGGGGCCCAGGTGCTCGGGCCGATCGCCGTCACGCTGGCCGAGGGCGAGGGCCTGCAGGGCCACGCCGAGGCCGCGCGCATGCGGCTGCGCAAGGTTTGAGGGCCGCGGCCGCGGGCCCGGTTCCGATGGCATTTCCGTCCACAACCCGCTCGGGAGGAGCAAGCCTGATGATGAATCAACGTCTGCGTCGTTCGCGCCTGTTCAAGTTCGCCTTCGGCCTGCTGGCCGGGGCCGCGCTGCTCGTGGCCTGCACCCCGATGCCGCGCACCCAGACCCAGAGCCAGGCCGAGGCGGTGCCGAGCACGGCCGCCGCCGCCGTCGCCGCGCCCGCCGCGCCGGCGCCGCGCCTGGGCACCCAGTGGGGCGAGGGCCGCGAATCGAACACGCGCAGCGTGCAGGTCCAGCGCTACACGCCCGACCAGCCCGACGAGGTCGCCTCCATCGGCTACAACGACGCCGCCAGCGTGCGCCGCGGCGTCGGTGCCAATCCCGAGCGCCGGCTCAACCTGCAGCTGGCGCAGGGCGACGTCGAATGGTCGGTGATCGACGAATCGGGCCGCGCGATCCCGCTGCAGCGCGCGCGTCGCGGCACGGGCGGCGACGAGAGCTTCCGCCTCGCGGGCGCCGAAGGCGCGCGCTACACGCTGCGCTTTCGCAACCTCAGCGACCGCAGCTACGAGGTGATCGCCACGGTCGATGGCCTCGACGTGCTCAACGGCAAGCCCGGCAGCCTGCGCAGCGGCGGCTACGTGCTGCGGCCGCTGCAGGTGCTCGACATCGAGGGCTTCCGCAAGAGCCAGTCCGAGGTCGCGGCCTTCCGTTTCGCCACGCCGGGCCGCGCCTATGCCGCCAACACCGAGGCCGGCGACGCGCGCAACATCGGCATCATCGGCGCCGCGCTGTTCGAGATCGCGCAGCCCGACGCCCCGCGCCGGCCGCGCCGCGGCCCCGATGCCGCGCAACCCAACGCCTTCCCGGCCGACGGCGCGACCGGCTACGCGCCGCCGCCGCGCTACGCGAAGTGAGGCCCGCCATGCAGCGCACGCGTCTCCTGTTGCTTCCGCTCGCGCTGGCCGCGGCCAGCCTGGGCGCGCAGGCCATGAGCATCCGCGAGTTCCACACCCTCGAGGTGAAGGAGAAGAAGCAGGGCAAGGCCTACGCCAGCTATTACCTCGTGGGCGTGCTCGAGGGCCTGCGCGAGGCCGGCGATGCCGCTCGGCGCGCGGGCCAGAAGCCGCTGTTCTGCGTCGACGGTCGCCGGCTCGAACCCTCGATGGCGCGCTCGCTGTTCGAGGCCGAGCTCAAGCGCAATGCCGAGCTCTACGAGGCCGACATGCCGGTGCAGCTGGTGCTGTCGGCCGCGCTGCAGAACAGCTTCCGCTGCGCTTCCTGATTTTTTCCATCGACCGTTTTCCCCCCGAGCCCCCGATGTCCGACACCACCGCCCCCGTTTCCGCGCTCCAGCGCATCCGCGCCGACGTGCGCGCCATGCATGCCTATGCCGTGCAGGACGCGCGCGGCCTGGTCAAGCTCGACGCGATGGAGAACCCCTTCGGCCTGCCGCCCGCGCTGCAGGCCGAGCTCGGCGCGCGGCTCGGCGCGCTGGCGCTCAACCGCTACCCGGGCGAGCGCGGCGCCGACCTGCAGCGCGCACTGGCCGCGCAGGCGCGCCTGCCCGAGGGCTTCTCGCTGGTGCTGGGCAACGGCTCGGACGAGCTGATCTCGCTGCTCGCGATCGCCTGCGACCTGCCGGGCGCCAGCGTGCTGGCACCGCTGCCGGGCTTCGTCATGTACGCCATGAGCGCCCAGCTCCAGGGCCTGCGCTTCGTGGGCGTGCCGCTCACGGCCGACTTCGAGCTCGACGAGGCCGCCATGCTGGCCGCGATCGCGCGCGAGAAGCCGGCCATCGTCTACCTGGCCTATCCGAACAACCCGACCGCCAACCTCTGGGACGACGCGGTGCTCGAGAAGATCGTCGAGGCCCAGGGCGCGCAGGGCGGGCTGGTGGTGATCGACGAGGCCTACCAGCCCTTCGCCGCGCGCAGCTACATCGACCGGCTCGCGAAGCACCGCCACGTGCTGCTGATGCGCACCCTCAGCAAGTTCGGCCTGGCCGGCATCCGCCTGGGCTACCTGATGGGCCCGGCCGCGCTGATCGCCGAGATCGACAAGGTGCGTCCGCCCTACAACGTCAGCGTGCTGAACTGCGAGTGCGCGCTGTTCGCGCTCGAGCATGCCGAGGTGTTCGAGGCCCAGGCCCGGCAGATCCGCGAGGAGCGCGAGCGGCTGATGATGGGGCTCGGCCGGCTGCCGGGCGTCAAGGTCTGGCCCAGCGACGCCAACATGATCCTGCTGCGCGTGCCCGATGCGGCCCGCACCTTCGACGGCATGAAGGCGCGCGGGGTGCTGGTGAAGAACGTTTCTAAAATGCACGAACTGCTCGCGAACTGCCTGCGCCTGACCGTCGGAACGGCCGACGAGAATGCCAGGATGCTCGCGGCGCTCGAAGCCTCACTATGACCACCCCCCAAGCCGCCCCCGCGGCCACCCCCGACGCCCTCGCCGCGCGCACCGCCACGGTCGCGCGCAACACCGCCGAGACGAAGATCACCGTCAGCGTCAACCTCGACGGCACCGGCCGCGCCAAGCTGGCCACCGGCATCGGCTTCTTCGACCACATGCTCGACCAGATCGCCCGCCACGGGCTGATCGACCTCGAGATCGACTGCCAGGGCGACCTGCATATCGACGGCCATCACACGGTGGAAGACGTGGGCATCACGCTGGGCCAGGCCGTGGCCAAGGCCGTGGGCGACAAGAAGGGCATCCGCCGCTACGGCCATGCCTACGTGCCGCTCGACGAGGCGCTCAGCCGCGTGGTCATCGACTTCTCGGGCCGGCCCGGCCTCGAGATGCACGTGCCCTTCACCAGCGGGATGATCGGCGCCTTCGACAGCCAGCTCACCTACGAGTTCTTCCAGGGCTTCGTGAACCACGCCTTCGTCACGCTGCACATCGACAACCTCAAGGGCGTCAACGCGCACCACCAGTGCGAGACCGTGTTCAAGGCCTTCGCCCGCGCCCTGCGCGCCGCGCTCGAGCTCGATCCGCGTTCGGCCGGCGTCATCCCCTCGACCAAGGGCTCGCTCTGATCCTGCAAGCGGAACAGCGTGCCATCGCACGCTCCGCCTGTCATTGAAGCTATGAAAACTGTAGCAAACAACGCCAACACCGTCGCCGTGGTGGACTACGGCATGGGCAATCTGCACTCCGTCGCGCAGGCGGTGCGCCATGCCGCCGACCAGGTCGGCGTGGAGGTGTTCGTGACCTCCGATCCCGAGGTGGTGCGCAAGGCCACGCGCGTGGTGCTGCCGGGGCAGGGCGCCATGCCAGACTGCATGCGCGAGCTGCGCGATTCGGGGCTGCTCGAATCGGTGCTCGAGGCCGCGGCGACGAAGCCGCTGTTCGGCGTCTGCGTGGGCATGCAGATGCTGCTGTCGCGCAGCGACGAGGGGCCGACCGACGGGCTCGGCCTGATCCCGGGCGAGGTGGTCCGTTTCGAGCTCGAAGGGCAGCTGCAGCCCGACGGCAGCCGCTTCAAGGTGCCGCAGATGGGCTGGAACCAGGTGCGCCAGGCGCAGCCGCACGCCGTGTGGGCCGGGGTGCCGGACGGCAGCTACTTCTATTTCGTGCACAGCTTCTACGCGCGGCCGGTCGATGCGCAGCACAGCGTGGGCGAAGCCGAATACGGGGCATGCTTTACCGCCGCCATCGCACGCGATAACATTTTTGCCACCCAGTTCCATCCGGAGAAGAGTGCGGACCACGGGTTGCAGCTCTACCGAAACTTCCTCCACTGGAATCCCTGAACACTTCGTTCCCCTGACCGGGCGCCGCCGGCCGGCGCCCTTTCGTTGCACTCTCGCGTCACTTTCATGCTCCTCATCCCAGCGATCGACCTCAAAGACGGCCATTGCGTACGCCTGAAGCAAGGCGACATGGACCAGTCCACCATCTTCAGCGAAGACCCTGCCGCCATGGCGCGCAAATGGGTCGAGGCCGGTGCCCGGCGCCTGCACCTGGTCGACCTGAACGGGGCCTTCGCGGGCAAGCCGCAGAACCACGCGGCGATCAAGGCGATCCTGAAGGAGGTCGGCGACGACATCCCGGTGCAGCTCGGCGGCGGCATCCGCGACCTCGACACCATCGAGCGCTACATCGACGACGGCCTGCGCTACGTGATCATCGGCACCGCCGCGGTCAAGAACCCGGGCTTCCTGAAAGACGCCTGCAGCGCCTTCGGCGGCCACATCATCGTCGGCCTCGACGCCAAGGACGGCAAGGTCGCCACCGACGGCTGGAGCAAGCTCACGGGCCACGAGGTGGCCGACCTGGGCAAGAAGTTCGAGGACTACGGCGTCGAATCGATCATCTACACCGACATCGGCCGCGACGGCATGCTGTCGGGCATCAACATCGAGGCCACCGTCAAGCTCGCGCGCGCGCTGTCCATTCCCGTCATCGCCTCGGGCGGCCTGTCGAACATGGCCGACATCGACCAGCTCTGCGCGGTCGAATTCGAAGGCGTGGAAGGCGTGATCTGCGGCCGCGCCATCTACTCGGGCGACCTCGACTTCGGACAGGCGCAGGCGCGCGCCGACGAACTGGCCGGCGCCTGAGAGGGCCGGGCGGCGCGTGCTGTCCGCGCTCGCCATCGCCGGCTACCGCTCGCTGCGCCAGCTCACGGTGCCGCTCGCGCGGCTCACTGTGGTCACCGGGCCCAACGGCAGCGGCAAGTCGAGCGTCTACCGCGCCATGCGCCTCTTGGCCGAGATCGCCAACGGCGGCGCGATCCGTTCGCTGGTGCGCGAGGGCGGGCTGTCCTCCACGCTGTGGGCCGGACCCGAGCGCTTCTCGGCCGCCATGCTGCGCGGCGAGATGCCGGTGCAGGGCACCACGCGCAGCGAACCGGTCGCGCTGAAGCTGGGCTTCGCTGGCGCCAGCGCCGAGGACTTCGGCTACGCGATCGATATCGGCCTGCCGCCGCCGATTCCCTCGACCGCCTTCTCGCGCGATCCCGAGATCAAGCACGAGGCCATCTGGGCCGGCCCGCTGCTGCGGCCGTCCACGCAGCTGGTCGACCGCAAGGGCGCCTCGCTGCGGTTGCGCGACGGGCGCGGCTGGCAGCCCGTGGGCCGGCCGATCCCGCCCTTCGCGAGCATGATGACCGAGCATGCCGACCCGCGCGACGCGCCCGAGATGCTCACCCTGCGCGAGCAGATGCGCTCCTGGCGCTTCTACGACCACTTCCGCTCGGACGCCGAGGCGCCGGCGCGCCAGCCGCAGCTCGGCACCCGCACGCCGGTGCTGGCCAACGATGGTGCCGACCTCGCGGCCGCGCTGCAGACCATCCGCGAGATCGGCGACGGCGAAGCGCTCGATCGCGCCGTGGACGACGCCTTTCCGGGCGCGCGCATCGAGATCGACGCCGCGGGCGACCGCTTCCAGACTCTGATGCACCAGCACGGCCTGCTGCGCGCGCTGACCGCCGCCGAGCTGTCCGACGGCACCTTGCGCTACCTGCTGTGGATCGCGGCGCTGCTCACGCCGCGCCCGCCCGCGTTGCTGGTGCTCAACGAACCCGAGACCAGCCTGCATCCCGACCTGCTGCCCGCGCTCGGACGGCTGATCGCGCATGCGGCGCGCGAGTCGCAGGTGATCGTGGTGTCGCATGCCTCGCGGCTGATCGCCGCGCTCGAGGAGGCGGCCGCGGGTGGCGTCGAGCTGCAGTCGGTGGTGCTCGAGAAGCGCCTGGGCGAGACCCGCATCGCGAACCTCGACATGAGCGAGATTCCGCGCTGGGAGTGGCCGGCGCGCTGAAAGCGGCCCCGGCTACTCGGCCTTCACCGACATCGTCTTGATGATCGTCTCGAGCTGCGCGCTCATCGGCAGGTCGAGGCTGGCGCCCGTGGGCAGCTTGCGCAGGAACCAGCGCTTGTACTGGCGTTCGATCTCGCCGTCCTCGGCCAGCACCTGGAAGCTGTCGTTGATCACCTTCGCGAGCTGCGGATCGCCCTTGCGGTACATGATCCCGTAGGGGTCGTAGGAGAGGAAGTCGCCGACCACGCGGTAGTCGGCCTGGGCGTTCTCCTGCGCGATCAGGCCGTAGAGCAGCACGTCGTCGGTCGCGAAGGCATCGGCCTGGCCGCTCTTCACGAGCGCGAAGGACTCGGCATGGTCGCGCGCCACCTGCAGCTGGATGCCGAGCTTGAACTTCTCGGAGAGATCGCGCAGCGTCTTCTCGTTGGTGGTGCCGGCTGTCACCGCCACCTTGCGGCCCGCGAGGTCGCGGAACGAGGCGATCGGCGTGCCCTTCTTCACCAGCACCTTGGTGCCCGAGACGAAGATCGTCGGCGAGAAGCTCACGCGCTTCTGGCGTTCGAGGTTGCTGGTGGTCGAGCCGCATTCGAGGTCGACCTTGCCGCTCGTGACCGCGTCGAAGCGCGAGTCGGAGGTGACCGGCTCCCACCGGATCGCGAGCGTGCGGTCGACCGCGTTGCCGATCGCCGTGACCAGCTCGCGGCACAGTTCGATCGAATAGCCGACCGGTTCCTTGCGCGTGTTGAGGAAGGAGAAGGGCACCGAGGATTCGCGGTAGCCGATGGTGATGGCGCCGCTGGCGCGCGCCTTGGCGAGCGTGCCGGTGAGAAGCTCCTGGGCTTGCACCGCGCCGGCCGCGAGCAGCAGGGCCGCGCAGGCCAGGGCGGTCCTGCCAGGCATCGTTGTCATGCCGTGCATCGCCTCAGCCATGCGCCGGATGCGCGAGCGTCGCGGCCGCTTCCTCGTCGAGCCGGGCCGCGTTGAGCTCGGCCTCGCTCTCCGGCAGCAGCTCGCCTTCCCACTTGGCGACCACCGCGGTGGCGATCGAGTTGCCCACCGCGTTGGTGGCCGAGCGGCCCATGTCGAGGAAGGTGTCCACGCCCAGGATCAGCAGCAGGCCGGCCTCGGGAATGTCGAAGTGGTTGAGCGTGGCGGCGATCACCACCAGCGAGGCGCGCGGCACGCCGGCCATGCCCTTGGAGGTGAGCATCAGGATCAGCAGCATCGTGATCTGCGTGCTGATCGGCATGTGGATGTTGTAGGCCTGCGCGATGAACAGCACGGCGAAGGTGCAGTACATCATCGAGCCGTCGAGGTTGAACGAGTAGCCCATCGGCATCACGAAGCTCGAGATCTTGCGCTTGACGCCGAAGCGGTCGAGCGCCTGCAGGATCTTCGGGTATGCGGCCTCGGAACTGGCGGTGGCGAACGAGAGCAGGAAGGCTTCCTTGATCAGCACCAGCAGCTTGAATACGCGTGGTCCGAGGAAGGTGAAGCCCGCGAGGATCAGCACGCCCCACAGCACGAACAGGCCGAGGTAGAAGTCGCGCATGAACACCGCGAACTTGATCAGGATGCCCAGCCCGTTGACCGCCACCGTGGCGGCCATGGCGGCCAGCACCGCCAGCGGCGCGAGCTTCATCACGTAGCCCGTGATCTTCAGCATCGCGTGCGAGAGCTCCTCGGTGGCGGCGACCAGCGTCTTCGCCTTGTCGCCGAGCGAGGCCAGCGCCACGCCGAAGAACATCGAGAACACCACGATCTGCAGGATCTCGTTGTTGGCCATGGCCTCGACGAAGGACTTCGGCACCGTGTGGCTCACGAAGTCCTTGAAGGTGAACTTGGAGGTCGCGAGGTTCGCCGAGGCGCCGATGTCGGGCAGCGGCAGGCCCAGGTTGGCGCCGGGCTCGAGCAGGTTGGCCATCACCAGGCCGATCACCAGCGAGATCAGCGAGGCCGTGAGGAACCAGCCGATGGCCTTGCCGAACACCCGGCCCACCGACTTGGCGTCGCCCATGTGCGCGATGCCCACCACCAGCGTGGAGAACACCAGTGGCCCGATCAGCATCTTGATCAGGCGCAGGAACACGTCCGAGACGATCGAGACGTAGCCCGCGATCTCCTTGGCGGTTCCCTTGTCCGGGAAGCTCGCGAAGATCATGTAGCCGAGGATGATGCCGAGCACCATGGCAATCAGGATCCACGCCGCCATCGGCAACTTCTTCTTCATTCGATTCCCCTTGTCCTTGGTTGTGTGAGCGTTTTTTTGGGCAGGCACAGGGTATCCAAGAAGGCCCCGGGCTTGCAATCGGGGCCTGACCATGCAGTCTTTAGGCCCCATGGCCGCGCCGCGCGAGGCGCCGATGTTGCGCGAAGCCGGAGCGATCGGAGCGCTGCCTACAATTCCTCACATGCACACCAGCTCGATCGAGTTCCGCGGCCAGCCCGCGCTGCGCGCCTCCGGTGCCGACGGCAGCACCCTCACCGTGGCCCTGCACGGGGCCCACCTGCTCTCCTGGACCACGGCCGACGGCAGGGAAAGGCTCTACCTGAGCCCGCGCGCCGTGTTCGACGGCAAGACCGCGATCCGCGGCGGCGTGCCCATCTGCTGCCCGCAGTTCAACCAGCGCGGCATGCTCCCCAAACATGGCTTCATGCGCAATCTGCCTTGGGAGAACCAGGGCGTGGATGCCGAATCGGGCGCGCTGACCCTGCGGCTGCGCGACGACGATGCCACCCGGGCCCTGTGGCCGCATGCCTTCGAGGCGCGGGTCGCGTTCACGCTCGAAGCCGGGCAACTGCGCACCGCGCTGAGCCTGCGCAATCTCGGCGGCGGGCCCTTCGCATTCACGGCGGCACTGCACACCTACCTGGCGGTGGTCGACATCGCCGAGGCCCGGCTCGAAGGCCTGCAGGGCGCCAACCGCTGGGATGCGGTGCGCGACGACCGCCATGTGGAAACCGCGCCGGCCCTGCGCTTCGAATCCGAGTTCGACAGCGTCTATGCCGCGCCGGCCCAGCCGCTGCGGCTGGTGCAGCCCGGCGGCACGCTCGAGATCGCCCAGGGCGCCACCTGCACCGAAACCGTGGTCTGGAACCCGGGTGCCGCGCTCGGTGCGAAACTCGCCGACATGCCCGAGGACGGCTTTCGCCACATGCTCTGCGTCGAGGCCGCGCGCATCGACGAGCCGGTGCAACTGGCGCCCGGCGCCGAATGGCAGGGCTGGCAGCAACTGCGCGTCCTCTGATTCCTTCTTTTCCCCGTTACCCCACCATGCTCGCGAAACGCATCATTCCCTGCCTCGACGTCACCGGCGGCCGTGTCGTCAAGGGCGTCAACTTCCTCGAACTGCGCGACGCGGGCGACCCGGTCGAGATCGCCGCGCGCTACAACGCGCAGGGCGCCGACGAGCTGACCTTCCTCGACATCACCGCCACCAGCGACGGCCGCGACCTGATCCTGCCGATCATCGAGGCGGTCGCCTCGCAGGTCTTCATTCCGCTGACCGTGGGCGGCGGCGTGCGCACCGTCGAGGACGTGCGCCGGCTGCTCAATGCCGGCGCCGACAAGACCAGCTTCAATTCGGCCGCCATCGCCAATCCGCAGGTGATCAGCGACGCCTCGGCCAAGTACGGTGCCCAGTGCATCGTGGTCGCCATCGACGCCAAGCGCCGCACGCCCGAGGAAGCGGCCAGCCGCGGCCCGGGCTGGGACGTCTACAGCCATGGCGGGCGCAAGAACACCGGCCTCGACGCCGTCGAATGGGCCACCGAGATGGCGCGCCGCGGCGCCGGCGAGATCCTGCTGACCAGCATGGACCGCGACGGCACCAAGAGCGGTTTCGACCTGGCACTGACCCGCGCGGTCAGCGACGCCGTCAACGTGCCGGTGATCGCCTCGGGCGGCGTGGGCAACCTCGACGACCTGGCCGACGGCATCCAGAAGGGCGGGGCAGACGCCGTGCTGGCCGCGAGCATCTTCCACTACGGGCAGCACACGGTGGGCGAGGCCAAGGCGCGGATGGCCGAGCGCGGCATCCCCGTGCGGATCGAATGACCCTTCGGCGCCGGGTTTCGCCGGCCGATCGCCGACAATCCTGCCCATGATCTGGCTCGATGAAGTGAAATGGGACGCCAACGGCCTCGTGCCGGTGATCGCCCAGGAACAAGGCACCAACGACGTGCTGATGTTCGCGTGGATGAACCGGGAGGCGCTCGAGAAGACCGCCGAACTCGGCCGCGCGGTGTATTTCAGCCGCTCGCGCGGCAAGCTCTGGTTCAAGGGCGAGGAATCAGGCCACGTGCAGACCGTGCACGAGATCCGCCTCGACTGCGACAACGACGTGGTGCTGCTCAAGGTCACCCAACTGGGCCACGAGCCCGGCATCGCCTGCCACACCGGCCGCCACAGCTGCTTCTTCAACAAGTACGAGAACGGCCAGTGGACCGTGACCGAGCCGGTCTTGAAAGACCCGGAATCGATCTACAAATGAGCGGCACCGTGAACACCAACGACGCCCTCGCACGCCTGGCCGCGGTCATCGAAAGCCGCCTGCCCGCCAATGGCGGCGATCCCGAGAAGAGCTACGTCGCGCGGCTGCTGCACAAGGGCCCCGACGCCTTCCTCAAGAAGATCGGCGAGGAAGCCACGGAAGTGGTGATGGCGGCCAAGGACGCCGACCACGGCGGCGACCGCACGAAGGTGGTCTACGAAGTGGCCGACCTCTGGTTCCACACCATGGTGGCGCTCGCGCACTACGGCCTGTCGCCCGCCGAGGTGGTGGCCGAGCTCGAGCGGCGCGAAGGCACCAGCGGCATCGAGGAAAAGGCGCTGCGCAAGGTGCAGGCCCGCGAAGCCGCCAGCGAGTGACCGCCTGAGCGCCGAGGGATGACTCTGACGACCGAAAGGACATCGCCATGCCCAACGACATCGTGAACGTTCAGCCCGACGACTCGCTCAAGACCTGGGGCTGGGTCAGCTACATCCTGCACCTGATCGTCGCCATCGGCGCCGTGGTGCCCGGTGCCCAGGCCTCGGTGCTGCTGCTGCTGGTGGCGCTGGTGATCGACTTCGTGAAGCGCGACGACGCGGCCGGCACCTGGCAGGCCTCGCACTTCAGCTGGCGCATCCGCTCGGTGCTCTGGGCCGGGCTGCTGTACATCGTCACCTCGTGGCTCTGGCTGCTGCTCTTCGTCCCGGGCTGGATCGCCTGGAGCCTGATTTCGCTGTGGTTCCTCTACCGGATCGTGAAAGGCATGATCCGGATGAACGACGGCCGTCCCATGGAACCCAACGATGTCATCTGATCCGAACTGCATCTTCTGCAAAATCGTCGAGGGCAAGATCCCGTCGCGCAAGGTCTACGAGGACGAGGACGTCTTCGCCTTCCACGACATCGCGCCCTGGGCGCCGGTGCATTTCATGCTGGTGCCCAAAAAGCACATCGCCTCGATGGCCCAGTTGACGCCCGACGACGCGGCGCTGATGGGCAAGATCATGACCCTGGCGCCCAGGCTGGCGCTGGAGCAAGGGTGCAACCCCTACCCGGAAGGCGGCTACCGGGTGGTGGTCAATACGGGGACCGAAGGGGGGCAGGAGGTGCATCATCTCCATGTCCATGTCATGGGCGGTCCGCGCCCCTGGCTTCGCGGCTGAGCCGTTAAGTAAATTTGTCACATTCGCCGCGACTAAAATCGGCACATTCTTAGGAGTCTTCCATGGGTTCTTTTTCCATCTGGCACTGGCTGATCGTGCTGCTCGTCGTCGTCATGATCTTCGGTACCAAGAAGCTTCGGAACATGGGTTCCGACCTCGGCGGTGCCGTCAAGGGCTTCAAGGACGGCATGAAGGACGGCGCTTCTTCCGACGCACCGACCGCCACCGGCCCGGCCGCCCAGGTCACGAGCCAGTCGGCCGCCACCGACAAGCCGACGATCGACGTCGAAGCACGCCACAAGTCCTGATCCGGGCGACACGTGCTGGACCTCGGCATTGAGAAGATGGCGCTGATCGGCGTCGTGGCGCTGATCGTCATCGGACCCGAAAAGCTGCCGCGCGTGGCGCGCACCGTCGGCACGCTGCTCGGCAAGGCGCAACGCTACGTCAACGACGTCAAGGCAGAGGTCAACCGCTCGATGGAGCTCGACGAGCTCCGCAAGATGAAGAGCACCGTCGAGGACGCGGCGCGCGACGTGGAGCAGAACATCCACTCGGGCGTGAGCGACCTCGAGAAGCAGTTCTCCACCCCCGCGGGCGAAACCCTCTCGGCGCTGGCCGAACCGGAACCGGTGATGCCGGTCTACAAGCATCCGCGCAAGAACTGGCGCCTCAAGCAGGGCGCCACGCCGCAGTGGTACAAGTCCCGCAACGGCGTGCGCACCAAGGCACTGTCGGGCGCGGCGCGCGTCGCGCGCTACCGGCCGCACAAGGTCAGCTAGCAGCGGCGCGGCGCGTTTTCCCCTCCACCCAGCGTTCCCACGCGCGCCGCCCGTCGGCAGCCCACGCTTTCCATCTCCTCAATGGCTGATTCCGACTCAAAGAACAAAGAAGACGAGCTCGCCGGCACCGAGCAGCCTTTCGTCGCGCACCTGATGGAGCTGCGCGACCGGCTGCTCTATTGCGTCTACGGCATGGCGATCGCCGGCATCCTGCTGGCGATCTGGCCCGGCCCGGGGGGGCTGATCGACATCATCGCGATGCCGATCCGTGCCCACATGCCGCCCGACGCCAAGCTGATCGCCGTGGGCGTGTTCTCGCCCTTCTTCGTGCCGCTCAAGGTACTGATGATGGCCGCCGTGCTGCTCGCGCTGCCGTGGCTCATGTACCAGGCCTGGATGTTCGTGGCGCCCGGCCTCTACACCCACGAGAAGCGCTTCGCGCTGCCGCTGATCATCTTCGGCAGCCTGCTGGCCTATGCGGGCATCGCCTTCGTGCAGCTGTTCGTGCTCGACAAGATGTTCGGCTTCATCCAGAAGTTCACGCCGGCCGCGGTCGCGGCCACGCCCGACATCTCCTCGTACGTCGAGGCCATCCTGTCGCTGTACCTCGCCTTCGGCGTTGCCTTCCAGGTGCCGATCGTCGTGATGCTGCTGGTGCGTTTCGAGATGGTGACCATCGAGAAGCTGCGCTCCTTCCGCGGCTACTTCATCGTCGTGGCCTTCATCGTGGCCGCCGTGCTGACGCCGCCCGACGTGGTGTCGCAGCTCGCGCTGGCGATTCCGATGTGCGTGCTGTACGAGGTGGGGATCATCGGGGCCAAGTACTTCTCGCGCGTCTCGAAGGCGCCGGAGGACGAGGAAGCGGATTCCTCGTCGACCACGCCGCCCTGAGCGGCTGGGATCTTCCGGGTCCGGCAAAGAAAAAGCGGCCCGTCGGCCGCTTTTTTCATGGCGCCGCGGACCCGGGGCCCGCGCGTCTCGTTCGTCACTCCTGCTGGTTCGGCACCTGCCGCACCGGGCTCTTCGGCCGCAGGCCCGGCATCACGTCCAGTTCCATCTTGTCGCTGCCGCGCTGCAGCGCGAAGCGCGCGGTGCTGCCGGGCTTGAGACCGGCCACCGCCGTCAGCAGCGCCTGCACGCTGTCGGTCTTCTTGTCGCCCACCGCGGTGATCACGTCGCCGGGGCGGATGCCGGCCTTGGCGGCCGGGCCGTTCTGCAGCACGCCGGTGATGATCACGCCCGCGTCGGCCTTCACGCCGAAGGTCTCGGCCAGTTCGGGCGACAGCTCGTTCGGCTCGACGCCGATCCAGCCGCGACGCACCTGGCCTTCCTTCACGATGCCCTCGAGCACGATCTTGGCCATCGACACGGGAATGGCGAAGCCGATGCCCATGCTGCCGCCCGAGCGCGAGTAGATCGCGGTGTTGATGCCCAGCAGGTTGCCGTTGACGTCGATCAGCGCGCCGCCCGAGTTGCCGGGGTTGATGGCCGCGTCGGTCTGGATGAAGTTCTCGAAGTTGTTGATGCCGAGCTGGTTGCGGCCCAGCGCCGAGACGATGCCGCTGGTCACGGTCTGGCCGACGCCGAAGGGATTGCCGATGGCCAGCACCTGGTCGCCCACCTGCAGTTCGTCGGAGCTGCCCAGCACGATCACCGGCAGCTTGTCGAGCTCGATCTTGAGCACGGCCAGGTCGGTGTCGGGATCGGTGCCGATCACCTTGCCGCGCGCATGGCGGCTGTCGTTGAGCGTGACCTCGATCTCGTCGGCGCCCTCGACCACGTGGTTGTTGGTGAGGATGTAGCCGTCGGTGCTCACGATCACGCCGCTGCCCAGGCCCACCTGGGGCTGGTCGTCCTGGTCGCCGAAGAAGAAACGGAACCAGGGGTCGTTGCTGCGCGGATGGCGCTGTGCCGCCTTGCTGGTGTTGATGCTCACCACCGCCGGCGAGGCCTTCTTGGCCGCGGCGCTCAGGCTGCCGGGCGCGGGCACGCCGGGCGTCGAGCTCGCGGGCGCCTCGATGATCGACACCACGCCGCCCAGCGAGGTCGTGCGCCGGTTGATCCATTCGGGCTTGAGCGTGGCGACCACGAAATAGGCCGCCAGCAGGACGGTCACGGCTTGGGCGAAGAGCAGCCAGGTGCGTTTCATGAAAACTTGGTGAAAAGGCGCGAAGGCGAGGGCGCTGAGGGGGAAAAGGCCGCGGAGCGCGGCATCGTCGACGATTGTCTCTCAACGGCAGGGGGCGAAGACCGCGCCGGCCGGTCGAGATTCACGGAAGGTCGAGGCGCCAATAAGGGATAACCCCTAGCATCGTGGCCCCGGGCCTACCGGCCCGGCTCACTCTCGCCCCCGCCCCGCCCATCCGGTGGACGCGGCCGGGCATTTCGTCGGCGCACCGCTTTCGCTTCCCATCCGGCCCCGCGGCCCCGGTGCGCGGCCACGACTTTCCGCCCGCCATGACTTCACACGCAACCACCCCGGACGGCACAGCGCCGGTCCCGGCCCGCGCGCTCGATGCCCGCGACTACAAGACGCTCGCCCTCTCCGCCCTCGGCGGCACGCTCGAGTTCTACGACTTCGTCATCTACGTCTTCTTCGCCACCGTGCTGGGCGCGCTCTTCTTCCCGGCCGACATGCCCGACTGGCTGCGCCAACTGCAGACCTTCGGCATCTTCGCGGCCGGCTATCTGGCCCGGCCGGTCGGCGGCATCGTGATCGCGCATTTCGGCGACCTGCTCGGCCGCAAGCGCATGTTCACGCTGTCGATCTTCCTGATGGCCGCGCCCACGCTGGTGATCGGCCTGCTGCCCACCTACGCCAGCATCGGCGTGGCGGCGCCCCTGCTGCTGCTGGCCATGCGCGTGCTGCAGGGCGCGGCCATCGGCGGCGAGATGCCCGGTGCCTGGGTGTTCGTCGGCGAACACGTGCCCGCGCAGCGCTACGGCTTCGGCATCGGCACGCTGACCTCGGGCATCACCGGCGGCATCCTGCTGGGCTCGCTGGTGGCCGTGGCCATCAACCGGCACTACGCGCCCGAGCAGGTGCACGACTTCGCCTGGCGCATCCCCTTCATCCTCGGCGGCGTGTTCGGGCTGGTGTCGGTGTACCTGCGCCGCTTCCTGCACGAGACCCCCGTGTTCCGCGAGCTGGCCGACCGCCGCAGCGTGGCGCGCGAGCTGCCGCTGCGCACCGTGCTGCGCGAGCACCGCGGCGCCAGCGTGTTCGTCGCGCTGCAGACCTGGGTGCTGTCGGCCGCGATCGTGGTGGTGGTGCTCTACACGCCCACCTACCTGCAGAAGGTGCACCACATCCCGGCCGCGCTGGCGCTCGAGGCCAATGCCCTGGCCACCCTCACGCTGACCATCGGCTGCGTGATCGTCGGCTGGGCCAGCGACCGCATCGGCACGCGTGCCGTCATGCTGATCGGTTGGGGCGGCCTGTTCGCGACCGCCTATCTCTTCTACACCGGCCTGCCCGGCACGCCGGCCACGCTGTTCTGGCACTACGGACTGGTGGGGCTGTTCGTGGGCACCATCGCCACCGTGCCGATCGCCGGCGTGCGCGCCTTTCCGGCGCCGGTGCGCTTCACGGGGCTTTCGTTCGCCTACAACATGTCGTATGCCGTCTTCGGCGGGCTCACGCCGGTGATCCTCACGCTCTGGCTGCAGCACGACCCCATGGCGCCCGCGCACTACGTGGCGGTGCTGGCCGCGCTGGGCTTCGTGCTCGCGCTCTGGCCCCTGGCCGCCCGTGGCCACCCCATGCGGGCTGGCGTTGCGTCGGGCGGGGGCGCGACAATGTCGCGATGAGCACCACCCGCCACGAACTGCTGCACGCATTCGACCTGCTGCTCGCTCCCGAGCGCTTCAAGGACTACGGACCGAACGGCCTGCAGGTCGAGGGCCGCACCACCGTGCGCAAGATCGTCTCGGGCGTGACCGCGAGCCGCGCGCTGATCGAGGCGGCCATCCGCGCCGAGGCCGATGCGATCTTCGTCCACCACGGATTGTTCTGGCGCGGCCAGGACGGCCGCGTCACCGGCTGGATGAAGCAGCGACTGGCGCTGCTGCTGAAGCACGACATCAACCTCTTCGCCTACCACCTGCCGCTCGACGCGCATCCCGAGCTCGGCAACAACGCGCAGCTCGGCGAGCAACTCGGCCTGCTGGCCCATCCCGGATCGGCCGGTCGTTTCGGCGAGCAGGAGCTGGGCTTTCTCGGCGGCTTCGAGGACGGCGAGACCCTCGCCAACGCGAAAGCGCTCGCGGTCCATGTCGAGAAAGTGCTCAAGCGGCCGGTGACGCTGGTCGACACCGCCCACCGCCCGATCAAGACCATCGCCTGGTGCACCGGCGGCGCGCAGGGCTACTTCGAGGCCGCCATCGCGGCCGGCGCCGATGCCTTCATCACCGGGGAGATCTCGGAGCCGCAGGCGCACTACGCGCGCGAGATGGGCGTGGCCTTCCTGGCCTGCGGGCACCACGCCACGGAGCGCTACGGCGCGCCCGCCGTGGCCGAACACGTCGCGGCGCAGCTTGGGCTGCAGCACGAGTTCATCGACATCGACAACCCGGCATGACGGGCGCCGCTTCCGCAAGTGGCAAGCCCGTTGCCATCACGCTCGGCGATCCGGCCGGCATCGGGCCGGAGATCATCGGCAAGGCCTTTCGCGATGCGCCCGAGGCCACGCGCGGCGCCTTCGTGGCGGGCGACGTGGCGACGATGCGAGCGGCGCTGCAGGCCCTGTCGGTGCCGGGCAATCCGGCGTGGCCCGTGGTCGAGATTGCTTCGCCGGCCGAGGCGCTCGGGGCTCCGCCGGGTTGCGTGCCCGTGCTGCAGGCGATTGCGCCGCCGGTGGGGGTGGTCTATGGCCGCATCAGCGCAGAGGCCGGGCGCGCGGCGGGTGACGCGGTGGTCTGGGCGGCCCGGGCCGCGCTGCGGGGCGAGATCGCCGCCATCGTTACCGCGCCCTTGCACAAGGAGGCGCTGTCCGCGGCGGGATTTCCCTTTCCGGGCCATACCGAATTGCTGCAGGCCGAAGCCGCGGCGCACCTGGGCCGCGGAGTGCCCGAGGTGCCCGTGCGCATGATGCTGGCCAACGACGAGCTGCGCACCGTGCTCGTCAGCATCCACATGTCGCTGCGCCACGCGATCGAGGCCGTCACGTTCGATGGCGTGCTCGAGACCTTGCGCATCACCCATCACGCACTCTCGCGCACCCTGGGCCGCGCGCCGCGCATCGGTGTCGCGGGGCTCAATCCGCATGCCGGGGAGGGCGGACTCTTCGGCTCGGAGGAGCAGGAGATCATCGTGCCCGCCATCGCCGCGGCACGCGCCGAAGGCATCGCCGCCGATGGCCCGCATGCGCCCGATACCGTGTTCATGCGTGCCCGCGCGAAGCAGCCCGGCGTGGCCGACAGCGGCGAGTTCGACGTGGTGGTGGCGATGTACCACGACCAGGGACTGATCCCGGTGAAGTACCTGGGGGTGGAGAAGGGCGTGAACGTGACGCTCGGGCTGCCACTGGTGCGGACCAGTCCCGATCACGGGACGGCGTTCGATATCGCGGGCACCGGTCGCGCGGATGCATCGAGCCTGATCGAGGCGCTGCGCATGGCGCGCGCGCTGGCCGGTATCTGAGGAGTGATGCGCGGCCCGCAACGGGCCGCGCTGCGCATCAGGAGCGCTTGAGGCTGTCGCGGATCTCGCGCAGCAGCACGATGTCCTCGGGCGGCGCGGCGGGGGCGGCTGGCGCGGCTTCTTCCGTGCGGCGCAGACGGTTGATCTGCTTGACCATCATGAAGATGATGAAGGCGAGGATCACGAAGTTGACCACGATGGTGATGAAGTTGCCGTACGCCAGCACCGGCACGCCGGCCTTCTTCAGCTCTGCCAGCGTGTTGGCGACACCTGCCGGCACCGTGCCCAGGACCACATAGAGGTTCGAGAAGTCCAGCTTGCCGAACACCAGGCCGATGACCGGCATGATGATGTCGGCCACCAGCGAGTCGACGATCTTGCCGAAGGCCGCGCCGATGATCACGCCGACCGCCAGGTCGACGACGTTGCCCTTGACGGCAAACTCCTTGAATTCGCTGAGGATGGTCATGGTTGGGAGGCGGCTGGGCGCTGCTGTTGGAGGAGGCGCCAGTATGCATGGGGAGACTGGGGTGTTCGATCCGGTGTCGCACCTGCACCGCATGAAGTCTTTCACAAAGCTAAGCGGAATGTGGATTGCTGCCGGCAAGGCCCATCGGCGCGGCTTTGGATGAGGTCAATTTGTGTCTGATTGTGTCGCCCTTGGTCTATGCCGAACGCGCACTCGCACTGCCGCACTCCCTCAAGCGGGGGATGCGCGAACTTTTTCGCAACTTTACATTCGTGCGGCGAGCCCTTCTGCCTGGGTCTTTCGTGGGCACCGAGCAACGAACGCCCACGGAAAACAGTAAAGACACACGGATCGCTAACACTTCAGCAATGCTACGAAGGTTATAAAAAAGTCTTCTTGATCGAGTAGATTGGTTTGCTGGACAGGGAGCGTTGAGGCAAGAGAGGCCGAGGGACTCGCCTATGATCGACCTGTCGAGCAAAGGTTGGACACAATCTTTTGCAACTCGTAAGCCGAGATGGTAGTCGTCACGTGCGGCGACAATCTTGGGCTGGCCTGGGGAGGGAAATCCCTTGGGTCTCTTGACCAACAGCCAAACAGGGAGGCTGCTGACCACTGCGTCAGAAGCCAGGCGCGGATGTGCCTGGGGGTCTGGCTGTTGAACACCAATCCACCGTGCGATGAGGATCGTTTTGAGAAGACGCTATGTGCACCCCATTGGGCCAGCCAATCATTTGGTTCGGGTTTTGTTCAGGTAGGGCTTGTCCCGGATTCGAAATTGACGATGGCGAAAATTGATTTTCCGTGGGGGTTGGAATTGAAAAGAGACGTGAGATTTCTGAAGTGGGCCTTGTTGGCGTCCGTGGTGGCGTTGCAGGCTTGTGCGATTGCGCCAGGGATGGGCAACGTCGAGCCTTACGACGCTGGTGGCCCGTTGCCGAACGACTTTCGCTATTTGCCGGATGGGGCGCCCGAAGGCGAGATCACGCCTATTTCGCTGGCACTGGTTCGTACTTTGGCCGAGGCCGCGCCCAAGGGGGTGCCGCCTGAGGTGCAGGCGTTGTTTGGCAAGGGGCCGCGGTACACGATCGGACCAGGAGATGTGGTCGGTGTCATTGTTTACGACCATCCCGAACTGTTGCCGAATGCTGGCGCGGTCATTTCGCAATCTGCGGACCCGACCGGCGTGCAGGTCGCGCCGGGCTTCATCGTCGACGCGGATGGTGAGGTCGCGTTTCCCTATATCGGTCGCGTTCGCATCGCCGGCCTGAGCGAAGGTGATGCCTCGGACCTGATGGTCAAGCTATTGAGGCCTCACATTCGCGATCCGCAAGTGACCGTCCGCATCCAATCATTCAGAAGTCGCCGTGCCTATGTCGAAGGCGAAGTGCGTACGCCTGGCTCCCAAATTTTCACGGATGTGCCAATGACGTTGAGCGAGGCAATCAATCGCGCGGGAGGAATTACCGCGGCGGGCAATCGTTCGGCGGTCACACTGATTCGTGACGGAGTATCGATTCCGATCAATCTGACAACTCTGCGTGAAGCTGGCTACGACGGCAACAGCATTCCATTGAAAAATGGCGACACGGTTCGTGTAGCCAATCGAGAAGACTCGAAGGTGTTTCTGATGGGTGAAGTTCTTGCGCCTCTGGCGCTACCCATGCGAAGCAACGGGCGTCTCAGTCTGAGCGAGGCACTGGGTGAGGCAGGCGGACCGCTGAATGCGACCGCTGCTGCAGGCCAAATCTACGTCATTCGTCAAGGCGCAACCGGGGCACCTGCCATCTTCAATCTGAATGCCAGGAATCCAGCTGCGCTCGCGATCGCGAGTCAGTTTCGGCTGCAGTCGCAAGACGTCGTCTACATCGACCCGGTGCCGTTGGTCAAGTGGAATCGTGTGGTCAACCTGATCTTGCCTTCGGCGTCAGTGGCCAATACCGCCAGCGAGATCTACGTCAGGCATAACAACTGACGCAAGGAGTCCATTCGCTGTCCGATCGGTGAATGCCGTGAACGAATCTTATCGAGACAACTAAGCGGAGCGGGTGCGACGGGGTGTGACCTCGATCGGAATGTCGCTGCCAAAATTTCTCCAAGTATTCCCATATGCAAACCATTCATCCAAATCAACCTATTGCGATCGTCGGCCTCGGCTATGTGGGTCTTCCCCTTGCCGTGGAGTTCGGCAAGAAGCGTCCGGTCATCGGCTTTGATATCAACATCAAGCGCATTGCCGAGCTACAAGACGGGCACGATCACACTCTCGAAACAACGTCGGAAGAGTTGGAGGCCGCCGCACACTTGACATTCACATCGCATATCGATGATCTGCGCGACTGTGCTGTCTTTATCGTAACGGTGCCAACACCCATTGACGATGCGAATCGGCCCGATTTGACGCCTTTGGTCAAAGCAAGTGAAACCGTTGGCAAGGTCATGCGGCAGGACGCGATCGTGATCTTTGAGTCGACCGTATACCCTGGCGCAACTGAGGAAGTGTGCGTGCCTGTGCTGGAAAAGCACAGTGGTAAAAAATTCAACGTCGACTTTTTCTGCGGATACAGTCCAGAACGAATCAATCCAGGCGACAAGGTAAACACGCTCACCAAGATCAAAAAGATCACGAGCGGTAGCACTCCGGCAGTGGCCGACATAGTCGATAGTCTCTACAACGAGATCATTGCAGCTGGTACGCACAAGGCGGCCAGCCTGAAGGTAGCTGAAGCGGCAAAGGTGATTGAGAACACTCAGCGTGATCTGAATATTGCGCTGGTCAACGAACTGTCCGTGATTTTCGAGCGACTTGGAATCGACACGCTCGATGTGCTCGAGGCCGCGGGAAGTAAATGGAACTTCCTGCCTTTTCGACCGGGCCTAGTGGGTGGGCACTGCATCGGTGTGGATCCCTACTACCTGACGCACAAGGCAGAGCAAGTTGGCTACCACCCTCAAGTGATCTTGGCTGGTCGCCGTATCAACGACAACATGGCCCGATATGTCGCGCGCAACACCATCAAGCTGATGTTGAAGAACGGCATGGATGTGCCGCGCTGCCGCATCGGCGTTTTGGGCGTCACTTTTAAGGAGAACTGCCCGGACATCCGTAACAGCAAGATTGTGGACATGGTGCGCGAGTTCGAAGCATGGGGCGCTTCCGTCGAGGTCGTGGACCCGTGGGCGGACCCTGAAGAGGTGGCTCACGAGTACGGCCTTCAGCTTGGTCAGGTCAATGCGGATCGCCCTGTTGATGCGCTTGTTGTTGCCGTTGGTCATAACGAGTATCGCGGCGCAACGATTGCCGAGTTGCGTGCCCTATGTCGTGGCGATCAGCCCGTGCTGGTTGATGTCAAGAGTCTGTTTAATGCCCAGGGCGCCCGCGACGGAGGATTTTCCGTGTTCCGTCTGTAAGTCATTTACATCGTTTGCTTTTGCCTCATATGAAAAATTTCGCACTGATCGGTGCCGCCGGATACATCGCTCCTCGTCACATGCGTGCCATCAAAGACACGGCAAATCACTTGGCGGTGGCCTACGATATCAATGACTCGGTTGGCATTATCGATAGCATTTCTCCGCAGAGCGAGTTCTTCACCGAGTTCGAGCGCTTCTATGAATATTCGCATCAACTCAAGCGTACTCCCGAGACAGCGCTGGACTATGTGGCGATCTGTAGTCCAAACTATCTGCACCACCCGCACATTACTGCTGGTTTGCGTTTGGGCTGCGACGTAATTTGCGAGAAACCGTTGGTGCCCACCCCCGATCTAGTCGACGAATTGGAGCGTGTCGAAAAGGAAACCGGCAAGCGTGTTTTCAATATTCTGCAATTGCGCCATCACGGTGCTATTCTGAAGTTGCGCGACAAGGTCGCGACTGCGCCGGCGGATACCAAGTTCGATGTGGAGCTGACCTACATTACGTCGCGCGGGAAGTGGTATATGGAAAGCTGGAAGGGCGACAACCATAAGTCGTTCGGCGTGGCGACCAATATCGGGGTGCATTTTTACGACATGCTGCACTTCATCTTCGGCAAGTTGCAGCGCAATGTGGTGCATTACAGTGGAGTAGCCAAGGCGGCGGGTTACCTCGAATACGAGCGTGCTCGCGTGCGCTGGTTCTTGTCCATCGACGCCAACGATTTGCCGGCTGATGTGAAGGGAAAGAAGACCACCTTTCGCAACATCGACGTCAGCGGCGAAAAACTCGAATTCTCTGAGGGCTTTACCGATCTGCACACAGTGAGTTATCAAGAGATTCTGGCCGGTCGCGGGTATGGACTCGAGGATGCCCGTCACTGTATCGAGACCGTCAACGTGATTCGCAGCGCCATCCCAGTGCAAGGCACGCAGGGCGAAGTGCATCCGTTCGTGCGGCAACTAGGCTGAGGCGGCGCGAGTTCGGCATGGCATACAAAGCCCACCCCACCGCGGTCATCGATGAAGGAGCTCGCATTGGCGATGGCACCCGCATCTGGCATTGGGTGCACGTCAGTGCGCAAGCGGCCATCGGCGAAGGTTGCTCGCTTGGCCAGAACGTGTATGTCGGCAACGATGTGAATATCGGCCGCAACGTCAAGATCCAGAACAACGTCAGTGTTTACGACGCGGTGACGCTGGAAGACGACGTGTTCTGTGGGCCGAGCATGGTCTTCACCAATGTCTACAACCCGCGTTCAGCCGTCACGCGCAAGGACGAGTACCGTCGTACGCTCGTGAAGCGGGGCGCCACGTTGGGCGCGAACTGCACGATAGTCTGCGGGAACACCGTGGGCGAGTACGCCTTTGTCGGCGCTGGTGCGGTGATCAACAGAAACGTGCCAGCCTACGCGCTAATGGTTGGCGTTCCGGCCAGACAAATCGGGTGGATGAGTGAGTTCGGAGAGCAACTCGCGTTGCCACTCCAAGGCGTAGCCGAAGTCATCTGCGAACACACAGGTGTGCGATATGTTCTTAATGGCAGCATCGTGACCAAATTGAAAGCTACAACGCCATGATCGAGTTTATCGACCTCAAAACTCAGCAAGCTCTAATCAAAGATCAAATAGACGCGGCCATCGCGCGCGTGCTGGCCCATGGCCAATACATATTGGGCCCCGAAGTGGCCGAGCTGGAAGAAAAGCTCGCAGCTTACACGGGTGCCAAGTATTGCATCACCGTGGCGAATGGTACCGATGCGCTACAAATTGCGCAGATGGCTTTGGGCATTGGCCCCGGCGACGAAGTCATTACGCCAGGCTTTACCTATATCGCCACTGCTGAGACGGTCGCGCTACTGGGTGCCAAGCCGGTATATGTAGACGTCAATCCTCGTACATATAACCTTGATCCGGCCCTTCTACAGGCTGCCATCACCCCCCGCACAAAGGCTATCATTCCAGTCAGTCTGTATGGGCAGTGTGCAGACTTTGACGCAATCAATGCCGTCGCCGCACAACACGGCATTCCGGTGATCGAAGACGCGGCGCAGAGTTTTGGCGCTACTTACAAAGGGCGCAGCAGCTGTAATCTCAGCACCATTGCATGCGCTAGTTTCTTCCCGAGCAAACCGCTGGGCTGTTATGGCGATGGTGGCGCGATCTTCACGAATGATGACGATCTGGCCAAAATCATGCGGCAGATTGCGAGACATGGCCAAGACCGGCGCTACCACCACATTCGGGTGGGTGTGAACAGTCGCCTGGATACGTTGCAGGCGGCGATCCTTCTCCCCAAGTTACAAGCTTTGCCGGGAGAAATCGAATTGCGAAAAAGTGTCGCCGATTCTTATGCAGAGTCATTGGATCGTGTGTTCGCCCGTGAAGAGGTTACTAACAGTAGCACCCCAAACTTGCTTACTCCTCCCCACATTGAGATCCACAACATTAGCGTCTATGCACAATACACCATTCAGGTGCCGGATCGTGCAAGAGTTGAAGCTGCTTTGAGAGCCAAGGGTGTGCCCACCGCGGTTCATTACCCCCTGCCTCTTAATAAACAACCTGCAGTGAAGGACGAAAACGCCCACTTGCCTGTGGGAGATGCCATAGCGGAGCACGTTCTCAGTCTACCTATGCATCCGTATCTGGATAAATCAGATATTGCACGGATTGCAGAGGCTATCGCACAGTCGCTTTGAAGTGAAATGCCGAGCGTAGCTGCATTCTTCAACGTGCATCTGCGCAACAGTCAACCTTCCGAAGCGCGATCACGCCGACGGCTGAAAATAGAAGTGATCTGAACTATGAGACTGGAGGCAGAGCGATTTTGGCATCAGGTCGCAGCGGTACTGACCGGAAGCGCCGTCGCGCAAGTGATCCCTGTTTTAGGATCACTTGTGCTGGCTCGACTATTTTTGCCTAGTGAATTTGGTTTGTATGCCACATGGCAAGGTATTGCCCTTTTTTTTGCGGTAGCGATTACGGGGCGCTTTGAAATGGCACTGGCGATGGTCTCCGATGGGGAGCCGCGGAAAATTGCAGTTCTAGCGACATTGCTAACAACAGTATTGGCGAGTGGATTGTTGGCAATTTTTGTTACTGTATTGTATTTTCTTTCTCCAAGTTGGCTGCAGCAAACTCCAGCCATTCTTGGCGCTATTGCAATTCCTTCTGCTTTTTTGATCGCCAGTGGGCAAGTTTGGCAGTCGTGGGCCGCAGCTGAGGGAGAGTACAAGAAGCTTTCCCTTATGCGGATCGCTTCTGCATTAGCGATTACTGTTGCGCAAATTGCTATTGGACTGAAGTGGGCGTCAGCCACAGGCCTTGCGCTCGGGCATCTAGTTGGAGTTTCTATTGGATTTCTTACAGCGACAATCATCAAGCCAATGAATGGATTGCCGGCGAATTTGGCTGCAGGTGTTTTGAGTTTTTGGACTCGCTATCGGCGACTGCCGATCATATCCCTGCCCGCAGATATGATTAATACGGCGGCGGCTCAGCTGCCATTGATTATTGTCACAAGTCGATTCGGGCTCGAGGTTAGTGGTTATCTTGCGTTGTCGATGCGAACACTCGGAGCACCAATTGCGTTACTGGGCCGTGCAGTGCTGGATGTTTTTAGACGGCATGCTGCTGTGCGTTGGCGCGAGGGAGGAGAGTGTCGCAGTACTTATGTGCAAACCTTCTGGGTGCTCTCTGCGGGATCGATCGCAGCTATGTCGGGACTATTGTGGTTCGGGGAAGACATTTTTGTTCTGTCTTTTGGGGAGCGCTGGCGCCACGCGGGCGTCATTGCTGTTTGGCTTCTTCCAATGTTCATGCTGAGATTTGTAGCGAGCCCACTGAGTTATATGTTTTATTTGGCTGAGAAGCAGCATATCGACCTTATATGGCAGATTTCATTGCTTGGAATGACGGTCGCTACGTTAACATTGCCTGAAAACTATTCCAATGCCCTGCAGGGGTATAGCATCGGCTACAGCGCGCTGTACGTTGTCTATTTGATTATTTCCTATCGAATTTCTCTCGGAAAAAGCCGATGATTGCAATTATTGACTACGACATTGGGAACATCGGTGCGGTAGAGAATATGCTGCTGCATCTCGGAATAAAGAGCAAAATCACAAACTCCAGTGAGGATATAGCGGGCGCAACTGGATTAATCTTGCCCGGGAATGGAGCATTTGATGCTTGTGTTAAGAATCTTCGCGATAGCGGATTGATTCCATTGATAGAGCAAAGAGTTTTTGAATTCGAAGTGCCGATCTTGGGCATTTGTGTAGGGGCGCAGATGCTTGGAAAGGGCAGCGAGGAAGGAGAGCAGTCGGGGCTGGGGTGGATTGATATGACGGTCAGACGCCTTCCTGAAAATACCGGTCTTCATGTTCCCCATATGGGATGGGGAGAAGTCGTGGCAGCGCAGTTAGAACATCCGTTAGTCAAAGATCTCGAGAAAGACGCTCGCTACTACTTCGTTCATAGCTATTACATGAAAGTTGAAAATAACGACCTCGCACTGCTAAATTCTTTTTATGGAATTGATTTTTGCGCCGCGGTTGCCAAAAAAAACATAATGGGTGTTCAGTTCCATCCCGAAAAAAGCCATCGTTATGGAAAAAGAATACTCAGTAATTTTTCCCAAATGCTGAAGATCTGAATGTACAAGGCACGGATTATTCCGACCCTATTGTTAAGTCAAGGTGGGTTGGTGAAAACTCGAAAATTCAAAGACCCGATTTACATCGGGGATCCGGTCAATGCAGTCAAAATTTTCAATGAAAAAGAAGTTGATGAGTTGGTAATCTTAGATATCGACGCCTCGCGCGATGGTCGAGACCCCGATTACGAGTTGATTTCGGAGATAGCTAGTGAGTGTTTCATGCCGCTAGCCTATGGGGGCGGGATTAAAAGCCTGGAGCAAATAAGAAAACTCTTGCGGGCGGGGGTCGAAAAAGTAGTTATAAATTCATCATTGGCGGACTCTATAAAAATTCTTAGCAGTGCGGCGGCGATCTTTGGAAGTCAAGCCGTTATTGCAGGTGTGGATGTCAAAAAGGGCCTGCTGACTGGATATAAAGTTGTGGTTAAGTCGGCGACCGTGGAGTTGAAGTATCCGGTAGCTGAATATGTGCAATCCCTTCAGGCGGCGGGCGCAGGGGAAATTTTACTTAACAGCGTAGATCGTGACGGCACAATGGCAGGATACGATATTGATTTGATTCGTATGGTGTCGCGAGCCGTAAAAATCCCTGTTATTGCCTCCGGTGGAGCTGGAACCGTTCAACATTTTAGTGAAGCACTAAGCGCCGGTGGCGCTGCGGCGGTCGCTGCTGGTGCAATGTTCGTTTTTCGCGGGAAGCACCGTGCGGTGCTTATTGGTTATTTGACCGAAGCTCAGAAAAAGGAACTGTGGGTTCGAGAAAGATAATGAAAATTATGAATGCTGTTCAAAAAAAGTATCAAATCTGCACCCGTACCGTGATGGATACTTCGGATGCCGATATTTCGTTCGATGAAAATGGTGTTTGTAACCACGTTCACGAGTTTGAAGAAACCGCAAGGAATAAATGGTTTCCGAACGACGATGGTCAACGGCGGCTGGTGGAGATTATTCAAAAAATAAAAAAAGAGGGGGAGGGGAATGAATACGATTGCATTATCGGCCTTTCGGGCGGTGTCGATAGCTCTTACTTAGCATTGAAAGCTCGAGAGTGGGGATTGCGGCCTCTGGTGGTCCATGTAGACGCAGGCTGGAATAGCGAGTTAGCGGTTTCAAATATCGAGAAGATTGTGGAGCATTGTGAGTATGATCTTCATACGCACGTTGTAAATTGGGAGGAAATGCGTGATCTACATCTTGCCTATCTACGCTCCGGAATTTCGAATCAGGATGTACCGCAAGATCACGCTTTCTTCGCAGCGCTGTATGCATTTGCGGTAAAAAATAAAGTTCGCTATGTGTTTTCTGGGGGGAATTTGGCGACGGAAGGAATTTTCCCGCGATCGTGGCACGGCAGCGCCATGGACGCCATAAATCTTCTAGATATTCATAAAAAGCACGGCAATAAAAAGCTTAAAACCTATCCCCTTGTTAGTTTTTGGCAATATTATATTTACTATCCTTTCTTGAAAAAGATGAGGGTGATTCGGCCTTTAAATTATATGCCGTACAACAAGGATGACGCTATCAAGGAGCTGGAGAAGATTGGTTGGCGATCCTATGGTCGAAAGCATGGGGAATCAATTTTCACAAAGCTTTTTCAAAATTATTATTTGCCAAGGAGGTTTGGCTTCGACAAGCGGTTGCCACATCTGTCCAGTCTTATTGTCTCTGGACAAATGACCAGAGAGAATGCTTTACAGGAGTTGAAGAACCCTTTATATGCACCAGATGAACTGGAGCGAGACATCAATTATTTCTGCAAGAAAATTAGAATAAGTAGAAGCGAGTTTGACGACTATGTTAACTTGCCGCTCAATAGTCATAAAAATTACCGAAATTGGGATCGCCGCCACAAAATCCTTAAAAACGTGCAACACATGCTAGGAAAGATTTTGGGTCGAAAAATCTCCGCCTATTCATAGGGCGTTGCAAAGCATGTTGAAGATAGTAGGCAGATTCAATATAGTCGCACTGTGTGTGCTGGCAATGATTTTGTCGTTGATTTTGTATTCTTTCGGTGGAATTTTAGATCGAAACAGATACGCTGGCTTTTATGAGTTGAACTGGGACTTGGGAGGCGTGGTAGTTTCGTTGCTTTGGGGCGGCGTGATTTTCTTCTTTTTGCCGAAAAAAATAGAATTGCCTTCGGATGTTTTTATTTTCTTCTATCTGGCCTTTTGTCTAATTTGGGGGGCGGAGTACTGGAGTGTTAGCGGACGCGCTGAATTCTTTTTCGGTGGGTTTATGTTTTTTGTTGGAATTTTTCCTGTCGTGCTTTTTAAAATTATCAGAAGCATAATTTTTAGAACAGAAATCAGAAAGCTAACAAGAATCCATTTTCTTTCATCGTCTTGGCGGATTCCAGTTCTTTTTGGTATTCTGGCGATTTCGGCTTTTGTTGGAATAGCCGCTTTTGGAGGGGGTGGTTTCGATTGGGAGTTAATGTACGATCGAAGAATTTCTGCCCGAGAATCTTTTGGGGTCGGCACAATCCCGAACTATCTGTTTGCCATGTCCATTAATGGAGTGATGCCTGCTTTGGCATTTTTGGGTGGGCGAAGAGGTAATTGGTTGATCAGTGCACTCGCTGTTGCATATGCGGTTTTTGGCTTCTGGCTGATCGGCGTTAAAGCTCCGCTTTTATATGCGATCATTATGTGGTTTATGGGGGGGCTTATTCGCAGAGGGCGATTTTCCTATTTTCACAGCTATGTATTGTTGGGGTTGAATTTAATTCTTGTCGCAGCCTTGATCGAAATGCTGTGGGAGCAATGGCTCATATCAGAGGTATTTGTTCGGCGCGCAATGATCATTCCACCTTTTATTCAAGGTGTCTATGTCGACTATATCTTGAATACATTTTCCGATCTTGAGACGTGGCTGTTCGGTCAGAAATTGGATGTGGGAATTGCGATCTACATCGGACAAGATTATTTGGGATTTGAAAACTTAAATGCCAACACCAATGCGTTCATGTACGCGCTGGCTTCAGGTGGATTGGTTTTGTATCTTTCGGCCATATTATTCGTTTCCTTTGTTTTTGGTGTCATTGATGCTGCTTATAAACTTAGGGGAGACGCCATTTTTATGGCGATTGGCGCTATGTATGGGCTACTCTTGACCGAGCAGGCGTTTGGTACAGCTTTCTTATCATCGGGAATTTTTCTTTGCTTGCTAGTGGCGTTCGTTTTTTCTGGAGGAGAAAAACAAAGGCTGATAAAGGGCGCAGATAAAGAAGTTTTTTTAAAATGAATGAACTTGTTGAGCATGGTTTTGAAGGGCAAGTGATATGCCACCTTACCTCGGTGCACTCCCGGTATGACACTCGAATCTTCCTTAAAGAATGTCGCACATTAGCAAGTGCAAACTATTCAACTCATTTAGTTGTTGCAGATGGTAAGGGCGATGAAACGCGAGATGGTGTTCGCATCATTGATGCTGGAGCTTCCCGTGGACGTCTTGACCGTATGCGCCACGCTCCGAGTCGAGTTCTTAAAAAGGCATTGGCTGTCAATGCAAAAATCTACCACTTACATGATCCAGAGCTAATTCCGATTGGATTGGCTCTAAAGAAGTCTGGAAAAAAGGTGGTATTTGATGCGCACGAAGATGTTCCGACGCAACTCCTTGGGAAGCCATATTTAAACAAGCCGCTCAGGTGGGTGTTGTCAAAAATTTTCTCTCATTATGAGTCATGGGCATGTCGCCAGTTGGATGGCATTGTCGCGGCAACACCATTTATTTGTCGTAAGTTTGAAAAAATTAACCGCAATTCTGTAAACGTGGGGAATTACCCTTTGCTTGGGGAGTTGAGTCTGGGGAGCGGAGATAATTCAACTAAGCAGCGGAAAGTTGCTTATGTGGGAGGGGTGTCTTTAATTCGAGGCATCAGAGAGCTTGTGCATGCAATGATGCTTGCGCAATCGGACGTTAGATTGCAGTTTGCCGGGAAATTCTCGGAGATGGAGCTCGAACGCTTGGTCAAAGCAGAGAAAGGCTGGAATCGTGTAGATGAGCTCGGATTTCTTGATAGAAACGGGGTGCGCACGGTATTGTCAGAATCAATTGCTGGAATGGTTACTTTTCATCCAACTGCGGCCCACTTGGATGCATTGCCGATAAAAATGTTCGAATACATGAGCGCCGGAATTCCTGTAATTGCTTCGAATTTCCCGCTGTGGCAAGAAATTATTGATGATAGTAAATGCGGTGTTTGCGTTGATCCACTTGATCCGGTGGCGATTGCCCGGGCCATTGACTATTTGGCATCGAATTTCGAAGAGGCCGAGCAGATGGGGCGTAGTGGTCAGAAAGCTGTCCAAGAGCGCTATAACTGGAACATAGAAACAAAAAAACTACTTGAGTTCTATAGGAATCTAAGCAAATAGTATTTATGAATATTCGACGGATTTTACGAGCAGTGGGTCTCTCACTAACTGTTAGCCTAATCTTTCATGGACAGGCGAGCTTTGCAGTGGTTGCAGATGCGGAAAAATTGCCGTTAAAACCTTCCGTCGCGGTAATGAGGGAGAGGGATCGTACTGCTTGCGGTGGAGCGATAGAGCAAGCCACCTGGGCCGTATGGGATCAGACAGGTCGAAATTGGGTTGCCGAGCAGTTGATTGAGCGACGCTTGCGAGAGCAAGGGGATACGTATGCCTTGTATGACCTCGAAAGTATTTTGCACAACCTGTTGGCTATGGCGATACGCTGCAGGCGTGAGGAACGGCTGCAAGAATTTGCTGTCGATTGGGGGGGCGTCTATCGACAATTAGAGCCAATTCCTTTACCTATGCAAGTTTCCTCCGTTGCACGTGGGGGCCAATCAGTTGATTCGGAAAAAAATATTTCGCAGTCCGATTTGGCTGGACGACTGGGATGGATTTGCCGAGGTGGTACCAGCTGCAATACTACCAATCGGTTGCTCGGTACCGAGGTAATGCTAGTTAGCATTCAAGGGCTTGCTCTTCTAAGCAATCTTGCCAATGCGATAGCCGTCCTACCTGGCTCGACGCCTGAAAGTAAACAGTTCGTAGACGAGACCGCTCAAGTGGCGCTTTCCCAATTACGACGCTGGACAGACGGTGGCAATCAAGCTCGCTGGATAGACGCTACTAAAAAGAAGGCCAGGGATATTAGCGACAACAGTTCAAAGTTCTTTTTTACGGATCAAGAGCTTTGGCTAATCGGTGTATATGCTGAGTTGGCCGGGGTATTGGCGGCGCGAACGGATCTTCGTGCTGCATTGCTGACGGATGAAAAAACAGTCGCGCATCATAGACAAGCGTTACGGACGCTATTGAATTTTTTCCAATCACGCCTAACCTTTCGAGAAGTAAATTCAGCTTGGACGGGAAAAACACAGGCCGCTGAGTTAGATCGTGGCTATTGGCGATTTTATTCAGATAATAATTATGCTGGCTACACTGGCGAACAGAAGCCAGTGGTCTGCTCCGTCCAGCCAGAAAGAAAGTCTTTGGCTGAATTGAAGGTGGCTCCTAAAGAAATATCCGCGGTTCCCACGCTCGGTTGGGATTTAAGCCATACACGACGTTTGGTGCATGTTCTAGAGGCGTTGGAGAGTAACCGGTCTGCCATATCAAAAGTGTTTGGATTGAGTGAAGAGGAGTTGCCAAATCCGAAATTAGCACAATTTTTCGCTGCGCAGCTGGTGACCATGGTCTGGAATGGGGACACGATTCAGCCGTTGTTTACCAATTATTGGAATGGTGCCAATGGATGGTATCGCGTCGCGTATAGCAATGGTATGAATCGATGCATTGAAGGTTACCCGCCTTCTGGTCTTTCAGATGCATTTCCAACTGGCGGCTATCCAACATGGGGTAGGTTTTATCCAGTAATTATAAGAATTGGATTGTCCGTGCTGGATGTCACGTCTGCGCCCACTTGGACGACTGCGCAAGAAGTATATGTTCATCGGTACTATCAATTGTTGACTGCACAGGCCCCACCCAATGCGCGCATGACCAACCGCTTGATGTTTTGGCCCAGCTTGGTCGGGGTACGGTAGTTGCCGCTTATTGACTCGGTGGCTTATTTTTGAGTCGAATTGTCGCGCGCGGTCTTTTCGTGCGATAAACGAAAATTTAGTATTTTGATGATTTGAGTTTATGAATCGAATTCTTACTGTTATTGGCGCTCGCCCTCAATTTATTAAGGCTAGCGTGGTCTCCAAAGCTATCGCCGAGCATGCAAATCTGCGCGAGATAATCTTGCACACGGGACAGCATTTTGATGCAAATATGTCCGACGTTTTTTTTGATCAGCTAAAAATTCCTCGTCCGGACCATCAGCTTTCTATTCATGGGGGCTCTCACGGAAAGATGACTGGGCGAATGCTGGCCGAAATAGAAGATATTTTGCTATTGGAGAAGCCGGATCAGGTAATGGTATACGGCGATACCAACTCTACGTTGTCAGGCGCTTTGGCTGCCGCCAAGCTTCATATACCTGTCGTCCATATAGAGGCGGGCTTACGCAGCTTCAATATGCGTATGCCAGAAGAAATTAATCGAATTCTTACCGATCAACTGAGCAATATATTGTTTTGCCCAACGGATGCCGCGGTGCAGAACCTACAAAATGAAGGATTTGATACTAAAAAAGTAGAAGTGCAAAAAGTCGGCGATGTAATGCAAGATTCGGCAATTTTCTTTTCTCGTCAAATTGGCGAGCGTAGTGTGCCGGAAGTTGATGGTACAGGATTTATTTTGGCGACATTGCATCGTGCTGAAAATACGGATGACCCTCTTCGCTTGGCTTCGATTGTTTCCGCGTTAAATGAATTGCATTCGACGCTTGCCCCGGTTGTTCTTCCACTTCACCCGCGGACGCGCGATGCGGTGAAGCGCGCCGGGCTAAGTCTTGACGTCATATTGATTGATCCAGTCGGCTATTTAGAGATGATAGCGCTGCTGCAACGGTGTGGCCTCGTTCTAACAGATAGTGGTGGTGTGCAGAAAGAAGCCTTCTTCTTTGGTAAAGCCTGCGTAACTCTCCGGGACCAGACGGAATGGGTAGAGTTGATTGCCGCGAACGCAAACACACTTGTGGGGGCCGACGTTGTTGCAATTCTTGATGCAGCCCGAGAAAATTTGGGGCGAAAAATACAGGACGAAAGTGCGCTTTATGGCGGAGGGCAGGCAGCGCTGCGAATAGCACAACGCTTGGCTCAGTGATGAAAGAAAATAATGAGGCGACTAATATTTGGTATGTCCATCCCTATGCGGGAGGGCCAGGCGTAGGTAGGTATAGCCGCCCTTATTTTTTAGCTCGAAATTGGATTCGCTCGGGTGCATACGCGACTGTCTTTTCGGCGTCTTTTCACCATCTCTTGGATTCCCAACAAAATATTGGCCAAAAGATTGTCGAAGAGGTTTCCTATGAATTTGTAAAAAGCCCGGAATACACTGGAAATGGATTGGGGCGATTGCTCAATATGATCCATTTTTCATGGAACTTTCTCAGAAGTGCTTCTGAGTATGTAAAAAAATACGGTAGGCCGGATGTCGTTATAGCGTCGAGCCCGCACCCTTACGCCTTTTTGGCTACCCATATGGTGGCTAAGAGATATGGTGCAAAGTCCTTCTTTGAGGTGCGAGATTTATGGCCCCTCAGTTTGGTCGAGCTTGCAGGCGTCTCATCGAAACACCCCTTGATAACTTTTACGAATTGGGTGGAGCGATTCGCTTATAAAAAGGCTGATCGGGTTGTTTCCTTGTTGCCCTTGACGCAGGAGTATATGGCCGAGAAAGGGCTAGATTTGGACCGATGGGTATACATCCCCAATGGAATTGATTCGGATGAGGTGGGCAAATACCAAAAAAAACATCCGTGCGTGGCTTTGGCGAAAAAGTGGAACGCGGACGGATTTACCGTACTTGCCTACACAGGTGCTTTGGGGCGTCCCAATCATGTCGAATCACTGGTGCGCGCAATCAATATCCTGAAAAGGAAAGGCAATCAAAGTATTAAAGTGATAATTGTGGGGCGCGGCGAGCAGGAGGTGGAGTTGAGGCGGCTGGTGCAGAGCATGGAATTGGAGCAAGACGTCATAATTTTCGGGCAAGTACCAAAATCGGAAGTAATGGGTTTGCTGGATGAGGTTGATGTCGGTTACATTTCCTTGCGCCCTGAATCGATTTTTAGATTTGGAGTTAGCCCCAACAAGTTATTCGACTATATGCTTGCGGGATTGCCGGTGATCTTTTCGATAGACGCCGGAAATAATCCCGTCGCGGAGGCTGGTTGCGGATTTTCTGTCCCTCCAGGTGATGCGGATCTCATTGCCCAAGCGATGTTGAGTGTTGATGGTCTCTCTCGTCAACAGCGGCGCGAGATGGGAGGCAAAGGGCGTGATTACGTTTTGAGAAAACATGAGTATTCACAACTTGCGAAGTCTTATCTTGACTTGTTGAAATGAATGCCTTTTTCTTGGATGTGAAGTTACCTAAATTTGGCGGTGGGCTATGAAATGCCTGCTGACTGGGGCAAGTGGATTTGTCGGCCGTGCCTTGCATCCTGAATTGTTGGCGAGGGGGCACAAGGTGATCTGTGCGGGTAGAGTAGCGCGGTTGCCACTTCAATTGTCAGACTACGTTCAAGTGGGGCCGATCAATGCATTCACTGACTGGAGTGCTGCATTGGCCGATGTCGAAGTGATCGTGCATTTAATCGCTCGCGCGCATGTGCTTCGGGAGCGAGGTGTCGATTTTTCCGTCGAATTTCGCACCGTCAATGTGCTTGGTACTCTTAATTTGGCGCGGCAAGCCGCAAAATCGGGCGTTCGCCGTTTTGTATTTATTAGTTCGATCGGAGTTAATGGTGTAAAGAGCGATAAGCCGTTTACTGCAGATGATGCACCTGCTCCTCAAGAGCCGTATGCTGTATCCAAATGGGAGGCTGAAAGAGGGCTTGAGGAAATTGGGCGCGAAACTGGAATGCAGATCGTGATTATTCGTCCTCCGCTTGTTTATGGCCCGAATGCGCCGGGAAATTTTGGGCGGTTGGTGCAAGCGTTGAAAAAAGGAATCCCCTTGCCATTTGGGGCGGTGCACAATCGGCGAACTCTTGTGGCGCTTGATAATTTGGTGGATTTGATTGATCGCTGCATTACGCATCCGGCTGCTGCTGATCAGGTGTTTCTTGCAGGCGACGCGGAGGATTTGTCCACGACCCAATTGTTGAGAGCGGTGGGCCTTTCACTTGGGAAACCCGCTCGCTTGTTACCAGTGCCTGTGAATTTTATGGAGATGATTGGGGCTTTGATGGGGCGACGAGCCATAGTTCAAAAGATTTGCGGAAATTTGCAGGTAGACATTAGTAAAGCAAGAAAGCTGTTAGGGTGGATTCCTCCTTTGTCTACAGAAGACGGCTTGCGACAGATTGCCAAGGGTAGGGGTAACAATGAAACGGGTGTTTGATTTACTTCTTGCACTGCTTGCGGCGCTCCTGCTTTTTGTTCCCATCATTGCCGTTGCAATGGCGGTGCGCTTGACATCGCGAGGACCGGTGTTTTATTGGTCCGATCGTGTTGGAAAAGGAAATCGGATCTTCAAGATGCCTAAATTTAGGAGCATGCGGGTAGGTACGCCCGCAGTTGCTACTCATTTGCTCTCTGATCCGAAGTTTTACTTGACACCAATTGGATCTTTCTTGAGAAAAAGCAGTCTTGATGAATTGCCGCAGCTATGGAGCATTTTGCTTGGTGATATGAGCTTTGTTGGGCCGCGCCCGGCACTTTTCAATCAAGATGACCTAATAGAATTTCGCATTCAGCACGGTGTCCACAGTTTGGTGCCTGGTCTAACGGGATGGGCGCAAGTGAATGGGCGCGATGAGTTGCCAATTCCAGAGAAGGTTCGATTTGACGCCGAATATCTTCGGCGTCAATCTCTTTGGTTCGACTGCTACATCCTTTGGCGAACCGCCATCAAGGTGTTGAAGCGCGATGGGGTGACACATTGAGGACAAAGAAAGCAAGATGACGCGCTTGTTGATCATTGGCACGGGTGGTCATGGTCGTTCCGTAGCGGAGGCGGCGCTGCTTTGCCAAGATTATGTATTGACCGCTTTTCTTGACGATGCTGCGGAGCCAGGGCTGCGCTTGTGGGATTGGCCAGTTTTGGGGCCGACGAGCCTATTGAATGCCTGTCGGGGCCAAGTTGATGCGGTGATTGTCGCAATTGGCAATAACGTATTGCGCGAGGCTCTACATGAGCAAATTGAAGCCTTGGACGGCCTTGCGTTGGCGACGGTGATTCATCCTTTAGCGATCGTGTCGCCTAGGGCCAGCGTGGGGCGAGGCAGCACCATCATGGCTGGTGCCATTGTCGGCACGGGTGCCCGACTGGGCGAGGGGGTGATCGTGAATTGCGGCGCTGCTGTGGATCATGACTGTGTGGTAGAGCCTTTTGGTCACTTGGGAGTGAATGCGGCGATGGCGGGGGGCAGTGTGTTGGGGCGTCGAGCACAGATGTCCGCGGGAGCTTCTCTCGCTCAAGGGGCTAGGGTGTCGGCGGACTGTGTGTTGCGTGCCGGCGAGGTGGCGTATGCGTGACAAAAGGTCGAAGGAGGCACCTGATAGCCAAGCGATAGGCCAGCCGAATGGTTTATCTACAGGGAGATGGAGGCAGATGAGCGTTGAGGTGTTGATCGAGCCGAGATGTCACTGGAACACCAGGTGGCCTTGCGTGCAACACATATGGTTGCCAACTAACAACTAAAATGACCTGTAAAGGGAGTCTTCTTATGGTGATTTATTGTCTGACGCGGCGATGTCCGCAGGATGCCGCTGAGTTAACGTGCGGCCGTATGCCATGAAATCTGTGCTTGTTGTCTGCATCGGGAACATCTGCCGTAGCCCCATGGGAGAAGCCCTCATTGCTGCCGCGCTGCCTGAGCTTGAAGTAACGTCGGCTGGGGTCGGGGCGCTGGTGGGGCAGCCCGCTGACCCTCTGGCGCGCCAACTCATGGCAGAGCGCGGGCTCGATATCGAGTCTCATCGTGCGCGTCAGCTCACCAATCTGATGTGCCAGCGAGCAGACCTCATCCTCGCCATGGATGAAGAGCAGCGACTACATATTAGTCAGCGCCACCCCCTCACTCGCGGAAAATTATTTCGTTTAGGAGAGATGGCGCGCGTGGATATTCCTGACCCTTATCGTCTGGGGCGTCCGGCCTTCGAGCAAGCTCTGCAACTCATCGACGTTGGTGCCAATGAATGGGCCGACCGTATCAAAAAACTTTCATGAATTCTTTTGCTTCTGCTCAAGCTCCTTCTGGACCCGCTGTGGCGCCTTCACGCGAAGATGATGAGAACATCATCAACCTCTCGGAGTACCTAGACATTCTGATTGACCGCAAATGGCTCGTGATGGCCATCACTACCATTGCCGTTGCGTTGGGGGTCGCTTATACGCTGCTGGCAACTCCCGTTTATCAGTCGAATTTGCTTGTCCAGGTTGAAGATTCGGCCCCAGACGCAAAAAACTTTCTTGGCGATACGGCAAATCTGTTTGATGTCAAGACGCCCGCTACTGGTGAGATTCAGATTATTCGATCACGAATGATCATGGGCGGTGCGGTGGATGCTACACGATTGTATATCGACGCGCGGCCACGATATATCCCTATCGTCGGCGAATGGCTTGCGCGTCGCGCCAAAGGGCTCTCCGAGCCAGGTTTTTTGGGGATGGGGGGCTATGTCTCCGGTACGGAAGCCATCAGTATTTCCAAGTTTGATGTGCCTTCTTCGCTCGAAGATCAAAAGCCATTCACTATTACAGTGCAATCGGGCGATCAGTATGTGCTTACACACCCTGATTTGGATGAGCCGTTGACCGGTACGGTTGGAAAGTTACTGAGTCAGCAAGTACAAGGTGGCGCCGTCGTTTTGGTCGTATCACGGCTCAATGGTAAACCTGGTGCGCAGTTCACTGTTTCAAGAGCATCCGTGCTTGTCACGACTGAGGAGTTGCAGAGACGAGTACAGCTTAGCGAGCAGGGCAAACAGTCTAATGTGATCAGTGCGACGTTAGAGGATAGTGATCGTGACCGCCTGCGACGTATCCTCGACGAAATTGGTGTCCAGTATGTGCGCCAGAATGTCGAGCGCAAGGCCGCCGAGGCGGAGAAGACGCTCGAATTTCTTGATAAGCAATTACCCAATTTCAAGAAGCAACTCGAGAGCTCGGAAGACGTTTATGCGGACTTTCGTAATAAGAATGGAACCATTGCATTCGACGAGGAGGCCAAGGCAGTTCTGGGACAAGCCGTGCAATTGCAAACAAAGTTGCTTGAATCCGAGCAGGTGCGTCGTGAGCTTCTGTCGCGCTTCACGGAAAGCAATCCCAAGGTGCGCGTGGTTGATGGGCAAATTGTGGCTTTTCGTCATGAGCTAGACAGCATTGAGCGCCGTGTAAGTGCAATGCCGGTGCTGCAGCGCGACGCATTACGGCTGGAACGGGATGTGCGCGTCAACGGAGAGCTTTATAAATCACTTCTTAATAGTTCGCTCCAGCTTCGATTGGTGAAAGAAGGCAAAGTGGGTAATGTTCGTTTGCTTGATAAGGCGACCGAACCGAAGAGGCCCGTAAAGCCGCAAAAGCCATTAATTGTTGGGCTGTCGCTGGTTTTGGGGCTGTTGTCCGGTGTTGCCTTGGCAATTATTCGAAGCAAGATGGCAAGCGGTATCCACAATCCACAAGAGATTGAAGATCGCCTGGGGTTGAGTGTTTATTCGGTGGTGCCCCAAGCGGTTGAGCAGGACGCGCTTTTGCAGCTTATTGCAACTGGTGCTGGTGGCGCTCAGGTCCTTGCAGTGACCGCGCCTGAAAGCTTGGCTATTGAGAGTCTGAGAAATTTGCGCATTTCTCTGCAGCTAGCCATGCTGGAATCTGGAAGTAATCGGGTGCTGGTGACTGGCGCAACACCGGGCGTCGGCAAGAGTTTCGTGTCGAGCAACTATGCCGTCATCATGGCGCAGGCCGGCAAACGTGTGTTGCTGATTGACGCGGACTTGCGCAAAGGTCACATCAATAAGTCCTTTGGTCTGCCACGTCAAGGGGGTCTTGCTGATATTTTGGCGGGTGATATTGCCTTTGAGAAGGCAATTCATGATCAGGTACTTCCGAATCTCGATGTTCTCACAACCGGAAACTATCCGTTCAATCCGGCCAATATGATGCTCTCGTCTGCCCTCGGAGACATCTTGGACGTGGCCTCGCAGCGATATGACTTGGTTGTGCTCGATAGTCCCCCAGTCTTGGTAGCGGCGGATGCTGCAGCAGTGTCCGCGCATGTTGGTGCGATCTTGTTGGTCGCCCGCGATGGGCTAACTCAGATCGGCGAGCTGGGCGAGAGCGTCAAGCGGTTGGCTCACGCCAATCAGCGCGTGAGCGGAGTCGTGTTCAACGGAATGGACCTCTCTCGCAGGCACTATGGCAGCTACGGGTACAAGTACGGTGGCTACCGCTATACGGAGTACAAGTACAAGCAAGCGGATTGACGGTAGGCTGCGGCAAGCGCTTCCTTGTAGCTAAGGGTGCTTACTTTTCACGAGGAGATGAGCCGAACCTCTTATGTCTTTTGGGGGGCGCCTACAAACGTAGTGGTTTGTACACTTCCTAACAATCAAAATCTTGAGAGCGAGGAATGTCCTGAAGCATGAGAGGCACAATCCTTCGCAATGTCCGAGTGTGACTCGGGTGGGAGTTTCTGCGTGATCAATCGTCTGGCAGAGCATTTGCTCGGTTTGCCTAGACCTGCCAAACGGTTACTGGCGTTGTGCGTGGATGCGCTGGTGTGCGTATTGTGCGTGTGCTTTGCGCTGAGTCTGCGCTTCGAACAGTGGATGTTTCCTCGCGGGTCGCAATGGTGGGCTGCAACGGTGGCGGTGCTAATTGCGCTTCCGTTGTTCACCGTGTTTGGTCTCTATCGCGCAATTTTTCGTTATGCGGGTGCGCCAGCTGTTCTAGCTATCTTGCGGGCGTGTGCGTTATTTGGGCTGGCCTATGCAGCGCTCTTTACAGCCATCGGTGTCAATACTGTACCGCGTACGGTCGGGTTGCTGGTGCCACTCTTACTGTTCATGTGCATCGGCGGTCTACGCATGCTGGCGCGCTATTGGCTCGGCGGCATGTACATGAGCGCGGTCCAACGCAAGTCACTACCGCAAGTAGTCATCTATGGAGCAGGTGGGGCAGGGCTGCAACTCGCAGCTGCACTCGCGCAAAGTCGCGACATGCTGGTGCGAGCGTTCATCGATGATGCCAAGCATCTGCACGGTAGCACGCTTAACGGCATCAGGATTCAGCCGCCAGGCTGGTTGCAAGAGAACGCCGCAACGCTTGGAATCTCGGATGTCTTGCTGGCGATGCCGTCCGCCAGTCGAGCCCGGCGCGCGGAGATCTTGCATGCGCTGCTGCCTCTGCATCTGCACGTGCGCACGCTGCCCGCGCTGGCCGATCTTGCCAATGGTCGTGTGCAGGTGCACGACCTGGTCGAAGTTGATATCGAGGATCTACTAGGCCGTGACCCTGTCGCACCGGTCGACGATCTGCTGCACAGACACATTCGGCATCAGGTGGTGCTGGTTACCGGTGCTGGCGGCTCGATTGGCAGCGAACTCTGCCGGCAGATCATCAAGCTTTCACCATCGAAGCTGCTGTTGGTGGAGTTGACGGAATTCGCGCTTTACGCGATTCATCAGGAATTGGAGGCGATGAGTCCGGATGCTCAGGTGATTCCTCTTTTGGCCTCGGTGCGCGACCCGGCACGTCTGCGCGAAATTATGCGCGCCTGGAGGCCCGATACCGTCTATCACGCAGCGGCTTATAAGCATGTACCGCTTGTGGAGCACAACCCCGTCGAAGGGGTGCGAAACAATTCGCTGGGTACGCTCATGGCGGCTCAAGTCGCGATGGAGTGCCAAGTTCGCCGGTTCGTGCTGGTAAGTACCGACAAGGCGGTGCGGCCGACCAACATCATGGGAGCCAGCAAGCGCTTGGCCGAGCTTGCTTTGCAAGGATTGGCACAACAACCTTCGGGCACCTGCTTTTCGATGGTGCGCTTCGGTAATGTGCTGGGTTCCAGTGGATCCGTGGTTCCGTTGTTTCGTCGGCAGATTGAGGCTGGTGGCCCAATTACCCTGACGCACGCCGATATCACCCGTTATTTCATGACGATCCCGGAGGCGGCGCAGCTTGTCATCCAGGCTGGCGCCATGGCGCAGGGTGGAGACGTCTTCGTTCTCGACATGGGCGAACCGGTTCGAATCATCGATCTGGCCCGGAGACTGGTAGAGCTGTCGGGGCGAACCGTTCGTGACGAGAGTGCCCCTGACGGAGACATCGAACTTCGCATTACGGGTCTGCGACCGGGTGAAAAACTCTACGATGCGTATTTCGGCGAACGTGACCGCTCATCTCGGTCATCGTGACCGACGCCCGCGGAGAGCGTCGGCGAAGTCGTTCCGGTAACGTGACCGCCCGTTTCGGCGATCGTGACCGCCGGGCCGGCGGCG